>Ga0116151_10005518_pt1 | contig 10910 bp, 9 predicted proteins | sample AD_UKC117_MetaG_FD_89893 | JGI IMG/M metagenome (GOLD analysis project Ga0116151, IMG submission 89893) | Active sludge microbial communities of municipal wastewater-treating anaerobic digesters from Hong Kong - AD_UKC117_MetaG | ecosystem: Engineered > Bioreactor > Anaerobic > Digestate... | reverse complement strand
ACGGTGGTTGGAATGTTCCCCGAGCAGACCCACCCGCCGATCATCTATCCCGCAGCGGTTGTCGCAGAGAGCAAAAAGAAGCCGGTCGCAACGAGCTTTCTCGACTTCCTGGTGACCAATAAGGCCAAGCATATCTTTGAGCGAGAAGGCTTCTCGGTCATCGAACCGGCGGTCGCCAATTAACTGAGCGTGCATCCCGCCCATGACGACAGCTTGGCTTTCGCCTGAGGAATGGACAGCGCTGGCGCTGTCCTTGCGGGTCTCCCTGGTTGCGACGCTTGTTACTCTACCGCTCGGCATCGCGGTTGCGTTGGCGCTGGCGCGCGGGCGCTTTCCTGGCAAGCAACTGCTCAATGGCATTGTCCATCTGCCGCTGATCATGCCGCCGGTCGTCACGGGGTATCTGCTGTTGATCGTACTTGGCCGGCGTGGTGCGATCGGCAGCCTTCTCGATTCCTGGTTTGGCATCGTGCTGGCGTTCAAGTGGACCGGCGCTGCGGTGGCGGCCGGCGTGATGGCGTTCCCATTGATGGTGCGCGCGATCCGTCTGGCCATCGAGGCGGTCGATCCCAGGCTGGAGCAGGCGGCGGCCACCTTGGGGGCAAACCGCTGGTGGACCTTCTTCCTGGTGACGCTGCCGCTGATCCTGCCCGGCGTTCTCGCCGGCGCCATCCTCGCGTTCGCCAAGGCGATGGGCGAATTCGGCGCGACGATCACGTTCGTCTCCAACATTCCAGGCCAGACCCAGACGGTTCCCTCCGCGATCTATTCCTTCCTGCAGGTTCCAGGCGGCGAAGGGCCCGCACTTCGCCTGGTGCTGATCTCGGTGAGCGTTGCGATCGGCGCGTTGCTGGTGTCGGAATTCGTGGCGCAACGCGTCGCCAGAAGGATCGCCGGCCAATGACGCTCGATATCTCGCTTGCTCACCGGTTTGGCGGCTTCAACGTCGATGTGTCTTTTACGGCGCCAACAGGGATCACCGCGCTGTTCGGGCGCTCAGGCGCGGGCAAGACGACGGTGGTCAACGCGGTTGCCGGTCTGTTGCGGCCGCAGCGCGGGCGCATTCGCGTCAACGGCGACAAGCTGCTTGATACCGATGCGGGCATCAACGTTCCGGTGCACAGCCGCCGGGTCGGCTACGTGTTCCAGGATGCGCGCCTCTTTCCTCATCTCACCGTGCGCCAGAACCTCCAGTTCGGTGCGCGGTTCAACCCGATGGCTGGGCCGGCAAGCGGTCTTGATCGTGTCGTTGATCTGCTCGGCATCGCGCATCTTCTGGGGCGCCGGCCGGGCACGCTGTCAGGCGGCGAAAAACAGCGCGTCGCGATCGGCCGGGCGTTGCTTAGCAATCCGCGCATTCTGTTGATGGATGAGCCGCTGGCGGCGCTCGATGAGGCGCGCAAGGCTGAGATCCTGCCCTACCTTGAGCGGCTGCGCGATGAACTCGACATTCCGATCCTCTATGTCAGCCATGCCGTGCCCGAGGTGACGCGGCTTGCAACGACGCTGGTCGCGCTTTCTGATGGTCAGGTTGTGCGTTATGGCCCGGCTGCGCAGGTGCTGGCCGATCCCAATACATTCCCGGTGCTCGGCCGGCAGGAAGCTGGATCGTTCCTGGTCGCCAGCGTTGTCAGGCATGATCGCACGGACGGGCTGACGGAACTGAGCTTCGGTGGTGGGCGCATCTTTACACCCTACTTCCAGGCCGAACCTGGGGCGGCGCTGCGCGTGCGCATTCGTGCGCGCGACATCATTCTGGCGCTGCGCCCACCGGAAGATACCAGTGCCCTCAACATCCTGCCCGCAACCGTGCGGCAGATCGGAACCCAGGAAGGTGCCATCGTCGATGTTTCGGTGCGCTGCGGAGATACCGATCTGCTGGCACGCATCACGCGCCGTTCGCTGACGCGGCTGGGGCTTACTCAAGGCACCCCTTGCTATGCGGTTCTAAAGTCCGTTGCAGTTGCCCGTCGCGACATCGGTGTCTTCGAGGAGCGGCGCGCGTGAATGTGTCACCGATCTGTCCGGACTGGACAAACGGGGCATGGCGATCCCGGCAGGACTCGAACCTGCGACCCTCTGCTTAGAAGGCAGATGCTCTATCCAGCTGAGCTACGGGACCATTGGGCTGGCTGTTGGGCGGCAGCCGGCGCAAGGCGCCACTGTGTGCCCTCGATACGGCAAGGGCGGGGCGAAGGCAAGGAAGGTCGGCTCGGGCCATGCCGCCTGTGCCGGGTCGGAGGCGCCCGATCGCGGGCTGTGGATTCACGGATCGTGCAGACATATCAAGACAATGGTCTGACATGCATTTTTCTTGTCCGATGCGTGTTTCTCGCAATGAGGCCGCTTGCATCGTGGCTCCGGAGACGGCATAACCCCCAGTGGGCTGGCGGCGGACGCATCCCTCGCCAACCGGGTCAGGTCGGGAACGAAGCAGCCCTAACGATCAGGACGCGGGTCGTCCGCCAGCCTTAATCATTTTATCGCTCACGAGTGCTGTTCGAAGCGCCACAGCGCTTCGGCGCGCTGCGCGGGGGTGGCCCTGCGGCCGCTTCGCGTTGCTCGTTGCCCTTTCAGGGCGGGGGAGTGGGTTTTTCGCGTAATTTCTGGCGTTTGGCTCATTGGGGTGCATTGGGGGGTGGCAATTAGGTGCGGCCCTTAAGGGTGGATCGCGCTCTAAGTTTTTGGTTCATCGCAGTTTCTTCGACGAACCGGCGTCCACTTCGTGGGAAAATGCTCTCTGCGTCCGAGGTTGCGTATCGACTCTCCGCCTCAGTCGTCGTAACTGGCAGATATGGCCAGGAAAGAATCCTCCAAATCATCTGACAACGACGGCGGCGCAGGTGGTCGCGGCAATGGCGATAATCCGGGTGCGGCAAAGCCCTATGTCGTGCTGGCGCGCAAATATCGCCCGTCTTCGTTCGAGGACCTGATCGGCCAGGCGGCGATGGTGACGACCTTGCGCAACGCATTTGCCTCGGGTCGCATCGCGCAAGGCTACATGCTGACCGGTGTGCGCGGCGTCGGCAAGACGACGACGGCGCGGATCCTGGCGCGTGCTCTCAATTACGAACCGGGTGGGCCGACCACTGAAATGCCAACGCTCGGGCCCCATTGCGCGGAAATCATGGAAAGCCGCCATCCCGACGTGATCGAGATGGACGCCGCCTCCAACACCGGCGTCGACAATATCCGAGAGATCATCGAAAGCGCCCGCTACAAGCCGATGGTGGCGCGCTACAAGGTGTTCATCATCGACGAGGTTCACATGCTGTCGAAGGGCGCCTTCAATGCGCTCCTGAAGACATTGGAAGAGCCGCCCGAGCATGTGAAGTTCATTTTCGCGACGACCGAAATTCGCAAGGTTCCGGTGACCGTGCTGTCGCGCTGCCAGCGTTTTGATTTGCGTCGCGTCGATGTGCCCGAACTGGTGGCGCACTTCAAGCGTATCGTCGAGAAGGAAGGCGCCAAGGCCGATGACGACGCGCTGGCCCTTGTGGCGCGTGCGGCGGGCGGATCGGTGCGCGATGGTTTGTCGATACTCGATCAGGCGATCGCCATGGGCCAGGGGCACGTCAGCGAAGATGGCGTGCGCGCGATGCTGGGCCTGGCTGATCGCGGACGGCTGTTCGATCTGTTGGAACTCGTTTTTGCGGGCAAGGCCGGGCCGGCGTTGACCGCGTTTGCGGCGCTGATTGGTGATGGTGCCGATCCTGGGCAACTGATGGGCGACCTTGCCGAGGCCGTGCATATCGCAACTCGCATCAAGGCGGTTGGTGGCGAGGCCGCGACGGAGGGGCTGTCGGCGGAGGAGCGCCGGCGCGCGGGGCACTTGGCCGACAACCTTTCGGTGCCGCTTCTGTCGCGGGCCTGGCAGATGCTTTTGAAGGGGCTCGATGAGGTGGCGCGGGCGCCAAACCCGGCTGCGGCTGCCGAAATGGTTTTGGTCCGCCTGTGCTACACCGCAGATCTACCCTCCCCCGATGAGATCATCCGGTCGCTGGGCGGCAACGCTGGTCCGGTGCGGCGCGGTGCAGGCGCGTCGGTACACGCACAAGGCGCCGGGGATGAGGTTCGCACGTCCTCGCACAGCGAAACGAGACATGTTGCAACGCCTGGATCGGTCGGCGGCGCGCGTGAGCCCGCCACATCGGCGCCACCGCGCAAGAGCGAGCCCGACGACTTTGATGCCGACGACGACCTTGCCGCCAGCGACGATCTTGCCGATCGTTTTGCTGAAGATTCTGGGCCTGCCGATCTCAGCGACTATTACGAAGGTGGTGGCGCGCCTCCTGCCGCTGCATCGGGGCTGGCCGATCCGCAAAGTTTCGCAGGCATCGTTGCGCTGGCAAAGCAGCACCGCGAAGCGCGGCTTTCGAACCTGGAAGAGCATGTCAGCCTGGTCAAGTTCGACCGCGTGGCCGGTGCGCTCGATCTGTTCTTGCTGCCTGGCGCGCCCAAGGAGCTGGCAAACGAGCTGCGCGAGAAGCTCAACCGGTGGACCGGCCGGCGCTGGGTGGTGATGCTGTCGAAGGCGATGGGCGAACGACCGCTGGGCGAAGTTCGCCGTGAGCAGATGGAAGCGGAGATCCAGTCGTTGAAGGCGCATCCTGCGGTGAAGGTCGTGCTGGAGGCGTTCCCCGATGCTGCGATCGACGAGGTGCGGCGCATTGCGCGCGAGGACAGCGACGATAGCGCGACGGGGTAAGGTGAGGCTGCGCTCGTATGAACGGGTGGTCGCGCCCTTGGCGCGCGCGCGATTGAAGCGTAAACGACGTGGCGCAATTCGTGTGATTGCGCTGTTCCGACAATGAGATCGATAAAGGTTCGACGATGAAAGATCTGATGGGCATGATGAAGCAGGTGCGCGAGATGCAGGCGCGCATGAGCCAGGTGCAGGACGAGCTGGAGGCGCTCGAAGTGGCGGGCCAGTCGGGCGGTGGGCTCGTGACCGTCTCGCTCAGCGGCAAGGGTGACTTGAAACGCGTGCACATCGATCCATCGCTGATGAAGCCGGACGAGGTCGAGATCCTGGAGGATCTGATCATCGCCGCCGTGCAGGATGCCAAGGGGCACGTCGAGACGGCTGTGCAGGAGAAGATGCAGTCGGTGACTGGTGGGCTTCCCATTCCTCCCGGCATGAAACTCTTCTAAGGGAGATGAGCATGCCGACTTGCGCTATCGTGCGATCAGGCGCGGCGGCTGGCGTAGTGTTCGCCGCTGGCGGGGCGGAGGTTGCATGACGCGGGAAGATAACCTGCGCGGGCAGGCAAGAGACGCGCGGGCGCGCTGGCTGTTCCTGGCAGGGGTGATCATGCTGGTGCAGGCTGTCGCGCTGCTCTGGATGGGCCGCGTTGTCATCTGCAAGTGCGGAACCGTGAAGCTCTGGCATGGCATCGTGAAGAGTTCGGAGAACTCCCAGCATCTGACCGACTGGTATACGTTCAGTCATGTTGTGCACGGTCTCATCTTCTATGCGGTGCTGACCTACCTGCTGCCGCGGGCCTCGTGGGCGGCCAAGCTTGCAGCTGCCGTCGCTCTGGAGGCGGGCTGGGAGATCATCGAGAACACCGAGATGGTCATCAACCGCTACCGCACGGCAACCATTTCGCTCGACTACTTCGGCGATAGTGTCGTCAACTCGTTGATGGACACCGTTGCCATGATGGTCGGGTTTGGTGCCGCTTTGCTCCTGCCGGTTGGCGCAAGCATCGCCCTGGGGATCGGTTTTGAGATATTCATGGCGGTGATGATTCGTGACAACCTCACGCTCAACATCCTCATGCTGGTGTGGCCGATGGATGCCGTGGCGCGCTGGCAAGGCGGGGGATGAGGTGCCCGGCAGATGAACCGATGAACCAAGCGCGGTTCCTCTCCCCTGGTGAACGGTTCCCCTTGTAAATGACGATGGCAACGTGAGCATGGCGAAGAAAATCGCAGGACCGGAGATCGAGCGGCTGGTGCAGCTGCTGGCGCGCCTTCCAGGCCTTGGTCCGCGTTCGGCGCGCAAGGCGGCGCTGGCGCTGATCAAGCGGCGCGAGGAGCTGATGGGTCCGCTCGCGGCCGCGCTCAACGAGGCACTTGAAAAAATCGTCGTGTGCGCGCAATGCGGCAACGTCGATACCCTCTCGCCGTGCTCGATCTGCGCCGATCCGCGCCGCGATCGCGCCATGATCGTGGTCGTCGAGGAAGTCGGCGATCTATGGGCGCTGGAGCGCGCCGGCGTCGTCAATGCGCTCTACCATGTGCTCGGCGGGCATCTTTCGCCGCTCGATGGCATCGGACCTGATCGCCTCAACATCGTGCAGCTTGTTAAACGGGTTCGCGCAGGCGAGGTGAAGGAAGTCCTCCTGGCGCTCAACGCGACCGTTGAAGGTCAGTCAACGGCGCACTACCTGACAGAGCAGCTATCAGATAGTGGTGTGGAGGTGTCGCGGCTGGCGCAAGGTGTGCCGATCGGAGGGGAACTTGATTACCTCGATGAAGGCACACTGGCGGCCGCAATCCGGTCGCGCAAGCGGTTGTAGTCTCCCTTTGGCACGATCCAACGAACAACGTTGGAGTGTGGACCATCACAGGTGCAAGCACCCCACCATCGCATTTGGCTGCCGATAGCCGGATATCAGGACGATCAACATGGAAAAGCCCGTCCGACGGCCACGCAAGGCGCCGACCAAACCGGTGTTCCTCGAAGGCTCGCTGCTGCGACACATCCTCGTCATGACCGGGACCGGGGCGGTCGGATTGATGGCGGTGTTTCTTGGCGACCTTGCCAATATCTTCTTCCTGGGCCGGCTGGGGGACGAGGCAATCGTTGCGGCGGTCGGCTATGCCAGCTCAATCCAGTTCTTGACCATCTCGATCGGTATCGGACTGGCGATCGGCGCGACATCGCTGGTGGCGCCGGCGCTTGGTGCTGGACAACGCGGCCGTGCGCGCCGCTTCTCGGTCAACTCACATGCGTGGACGTTCGTCATCTCGTCGATCCTTGCGTTTGCCGTCTGGCTCGCAATCGGCCCTCTGCTGACGCTGCTGGGTGCAACGGGGCGCACCCATCAGCTCGGTGCGTCCTACCTTTCGATCTTGGTGCCCTCGCTGCCTCTGCTCTCGCTTGGTATGACGTCCTCGGCGGTGTTGCGTTCGATTGGGGATGCAAGGCGCGCCATGTACATCACGCTGGCCGGAGCGATCACCAACGCGATTCTCGATCCGATTTTGATCTTTGGCCTGAAGCTTGGTATCGAAGGCGCAGCGATCGCTTCGGCTTTATCGCGCATCGTCGTCGTTGGAATTGGTCTTTACGGTGTTGTTGTCGTGCATGGGCTCGTCGCCCGCGTGCGCATAGCGTCGATGTTCAAGGATGGGACGGCGCTGGCCGTCGTTGCGGTTCCAGCCGTGCTAACCAACGTTGCCACGCCTTTCGCGAATGCCTACGTGACCCGCGCGATGGCCGAGTTCGGTGATAGCGCAGTGGCCGGGTGGGCAATCCTTGGCCGCATCCTGCCGGTGGCGTTTGGGGCGATCTACACGCTGTCGGGTTCGATCGGTCCGATCGTCGGGCAGAACTATGGTGGTGGGGCTTATCAGCGTATGCGCGAGGCGTTCACCCTCTCGTTGTGGGTGACAGTCGCCTTCACGTTTGCCGCGTGGATGCTGCTGGCGGCTTCGGCGCAACCTTTGGCCCACATGTTTCTGGCAAGCGGGGATGCCGAACAGCTCATTTTGCTGTTCTGTCGCTGGTTGGCGCCGCTGTTCGCCTTTCTCGGGGCGTTGTTTGTTTCCAATGCCATCTTCAACACACTGCGGCGCGCGCATATCTCGACCATGCTGAACTGGGGGCGGGCGACGATCGGAACCATTCCATTTGTTGTGCTGGGTGCGAAATATGCCGGAGCCGCTGGTGTGCTGGCAGCCAATATGGCCGGTGGTATTGTGTTCGGCGTGATCGGTGTTGTGCTGTGCTATCGATTGATGAATCGCATCGCCAAGAATGCGTAATGAGGGTGCGTTCGGCACTGTTGGCCGCCCGTCGTGGACCGTGCTGCGTTGCCCTGGCGCGACAGATGGATCAATTATTCACAGCTTTAGCTGCGGCGACGGCGACGCGTTTGCCGAATCGCCCAATGTCTTCGCAAGGCTTGCTGTGTTCGGTGTCGGGGCGGATTGCGCCGGGGGATAAGCCTGAAGGGCAGGCGCGCAGCTCGACGCAGTGATAAGCGTGGCTGTCGGCAGTGATAAGCGCGAAGGCATGAGATACGTGACGGGGCGGTGCTGACATGACGAGCGGCAGTTCATCGGGAGCAAAGAGCGGGGCGCTCCCACGTGTGGCGTTCGTATCGGGCTCGCCGCGCACGCTTCTTGGTTCTCGCTCCAGCTTGATCCGCACGCTGGTTGCCAAAGGCGTCGCCGTGTTGTGTGCCGCTCCTGATTTTTCGACCGAGCAGGCCTCGCAACTTCTCGTGCTGGGAGCAGAGCAGGCAACCTTCGATCTGACGCCAAAGGGGCCTCAGCTGTTCGCTGACTGGAGCGTGAAGCGCGAGCTTCGCCAGCTGTTTCGAACCTGGAAGCCGGATATTGTCATCGCGATGAGCGAGCGCGTGATGGCGCTGGCGTTGCTGGCCGCGCGCGGCGCAGGTGTTAGTCGGCGTATTGCTCTTCTCAACGGGTTTGTGGCGCGCGGTGGCACGGCGTCGGATGCCGATTTCGATCCGCTTCGGGCTTCCCCGCATCTGCTGGCGCGAGCGCTCAAGATTGCGAACTTTGCCGTATTTCATAATCGCGATGATCTTCGCGAACTGGTGGCTGCTGGTGCGCTGCCACACGGTCTCGATCACAAGGTCCTGCCGGGAGCGGGTGTCGATCTTGGTGCCTTTGCCGCCCAGCCTCTGCCGCCGGTCGCGGATGGGGCGGTGTTCGTGATGATCTCGGCGCTCGAGGAGGCGCGCGGTGTGCTCGACTATTGCGAAGCGGCGCGGCGGCTCAAGGTGCGGGCGCCACACGCCGAATTCCTGCTCGCAGGACCGGCAGGCGAGGGCGCCACAGCGATCAGAACCGAGCTGCTCAGGCCCTATTCAGGCATCGTGACATTTCTTGGCGCACTTGCCGACGTGCGCCCGACGTTCGGAAGATCCCATGTGTTCGTCTATCCCTCGCATGGCGAGGGCATGCCGCGCGCCGTGCTGGAGGCGCTCGCCGTCGGCCGGCCGGTGATCACGACAATGACGCCTGGATGCCGGGAGACGGTCGATGATTGCGTCAACGGCATGCTGGTACCTCAGGCAAACGTGCCGGCGCTGGAAGATGCGATGGCGCGCATGCTGATGCGACCTGATCAGTTCGCCTCAATGGCGCGTGCGAGCCGGTTGAAGGCCGAACGGCATTTCGATGAGGCTCGGGTGCTTTCAAGTTGGCTGGACCTTTTGGGGCTCGATGCGTCGTGGCCGTCTTGAGCATCGGATAACTATTGCCGATCCTGGTCACTGTCGATTTTGGCGCGAGGTGCTTCCGGCTTGCCGCTGCGGTGGCGCAACCAAGAGCGGGTCTGGATCTCCGCTTCAGTGACGATCAGCGGTGCTGCGACGAGCCCGGTTTGGATCTGGAACTGCGAAAGCTGAGGCATGGCATCGACGGCAACGACCCTATCGATCTGGTCGGTTTGCGCGATGTCGATCGACGCCATATGCAGGTTGAGGGCACGAGCGGTGGTCTGGGCCATGCGCTGGATGTGGCGTGCGATGGGGGGAAGCACCGGGCCGATGCAGCGTCCTGCCTCGATGCGAACGGCTGCCACGGCGGCGCGGCCGATGATGAGGACGCGCGTTGCGTGCTGCTGGGAGGGCGGATCTTCGAAGTCGAGCGCCGGGATGCTTTCAATGCGATCGGGCCCCAGCGTCGCAATCCGGCTTGCCATCAGCTGCTGGCGCACGGCGATCGGATCGCCCAGTCTCGCCAGTGCGCTCGAAGGGTTGAGCGATGTCGAGCCCATCAGTTCGAATTGACGAAGCACGTCCAGAGCGAAGGGTGATCTGGTGGTGTCGAACTGGGGTACGACGAAATCGAAGTGACCCAGTGTTGCTTCGCCGAGCGTCAGCGAAGGGATGAAATTGTCAAAGGCCAGAGCCAGTTCCTCGGCAATGAGCGTTTCGACGACGTGGCCGCGTTCGTAGGCCGCGGCCGCGATACGCGAGGTGTTGTGCGCATTGATGGCGTCGGTAAGGATGGCGATGCGTAAGGCTCGTTGCACCGGGGCGCGGCGCGGCATGTGCTTGTAGAGCTTGTAGGAGAGCTTGGGCTGACGGAACGAGGATGCGGGGTCGACGAACATGTCGTCCTGGATCGCCTGGCGGCCGAGAAGCATCCGGTAAGCCATCGCTTCGCGGTTGGTCAGCGTCACCTCGATCGGCCAGGTGCGCGGACCGACGCGAACATTGGTCGTGATCACGTAGCGCGTTTCCCGCTCGCCATTCGAACTGGTGATCTCGCGCCGGTCGACGATCGAAGCCGAGCAGGTGACCTCGACATCGGTGCGTCCCGCGATCGGGTGAACGGCAAAACGCACAAGAGGTGAGTCGACGGGCCCGAATGGTTCGATCAGGTGCGCATGCAAGGCAGAGGTGCGGGCGCCCGTGTCGACCTTTGCCTTGATCGCCGGCAGTCCGAGATCGGGCAAGGCCAGCCATTCTTCCCAGCCGATGATGTAGGTGTCCGTCATAGGATTCCCATCGCAGGCAACCGTCCTCAAGTGTGTCGCGATTTTGCAGATTCGCGTCCCGCGCCTCAAAGGTGGGCTAGGGTCCGGACCCTAGGATACCTACCATAACCATGACGGGAAAATCTGCGCTGACCGGCGCACCATTGACCGCGATCAGCAATGGTTTTCTTGCAGCTATTGGTGAATCGGCTCGCGCCTT
>Ga0116151_10005516_pt1 | contig 10912 bp, 8 predicted proteins | sample AD_UKC117_MetaG_FD_89893 | JGI IMG/M metagenome (GOLD analysis project Ga0116151, IMG submission 89893) | Active sludge microbial communities of municipal wastewater-treating anaerobic digesters from Hong Kong - AD_UKC117_MetaG | ecosystem: Engineered > Bioreactor > Anaerobic > Digestate... | reverse complement strand
TGGGCGCAACCCACACCTAAAAGCTATGCTCCGTCGCCTTCTATCCACACAGACTCAAGATAAGCTGGCCAGCACTGCGAAGGGCGGTTCTGATAGTAAAGGGATTGACTGGGCTATGACGCACGCCTACTTTGTCCCTATCTACTTTTATGTTTGCGGCATTGAGTTGAACACCTTGGAGCAGCATCGGGAAGGGATTGTGGTGGCAGGGACCGACTATGAAGCTTTGCGTGAGAAAATAATTCAGGCTGCTGATACGGTCAGGGATCCGTTTACAGGCGAAAAAATTGTGCAACAGGCTTTCAGGCGAGAGACTGTGTTTGCTGGTCCTTACGTGAAGGATTTTCCAGATATTATTTTGGTGTTGAACCCTGACTATGTTGGTTTGCAATCGCTGGCCGGCACACAGTTGGTGGAAAAACACGTTCCTTTTCGTCCAGGGGAGCATCGTCCTGATGGGATCTTTTTGGCTTATGGACCAGATATTGTGGCGCAACCAGAGCTACCAGATCTTCAGTTGGCTGATGTTTCGGCTACTATTTTGTATTTGTTGGGTGTGCCGGTACCAGATTCGTTTGACGGCCGTGTCTTGTCCGAGATTGTGGCTCCGGCATTTTGGCAAGCACACCCATTGCAGAGGCAGACGTTAGCGGAAAGGGAAAAATCGCCGGAACAAGCCGCTTCCTACTCCGTAGAAGATGAGGCGGAATTGGAGGAACGTTTGCGCGGGTTGGGCTATTTGGAATGAGTGATTCGTCTCTGAATAAGGTTGTGGTAATTGGCCTGGATGGAGTTGATTGGCGCTTGTTGCAGCCCTGGATTGACGCTGGAGAGTTGCCGACTTTGGCACGTTTAGTGCAGGAAGGGGCACACGGCCGTCTAAAATCCACCGTTCGCCCTGAAAGTTCAGTGGCCTGGACTACTTTTAGTACAGGCGTTAATCCTGGCAAACACGGCATTTTTGGCTTTGTACGTCATCAACCGAGCAGCTATGAGTTCCATTTAGCGGATAGCCGACATATCGGCGCACGGCGTTTTTGGGACTATTTGGGGGCAGCTGGTCTTAGAGTCGGATTGGTCAATGTTCCATTTACCTATCCACCTCAACCGGTGAATGGTTTTTTGGTTGGCGGCATGTTGACCCCCGGTCCCCATGTTACTTTTACATATCCCGCTGCCTTGCAGCAACGACTGATGCAGCATTTGCCCGCACCCTATCTTTTTGACGCTGGCGATAGTGCAAAAGATAAAGCCAAGTTATGGCAGAGTGTTTCGGCTTACACTCGTCAGCAGTTAGAAACGGCCGTCTTGCTGCTGCGCGAAGAGGTATGGAATTTTTTTGCCATCGTTTTTACCGGACCAGATCGGTTGCAACATTTTTTTTGGCCCAGTGATGTCAAAAAGAGTGAGGGTCCAACGAACGGAGAACTGCTGCTCACTTACTTTAAAGATCTGGATCAGTCGGTTGCTAAAATTTTGGGCGAGTTACCGACCGATGCTCTGGTGTTGTTTTTGTCTGATCATGGTTTTAACGCCGTGGGGCGCCGGTTTTATATCAACAGTTGGCTACAGTCCAAGGGATATTTATCTTTGCGGAGCCGCGCACTATCAACGGATTACCTCTCCAGGCTACTCACCAGGTTAAAATCTATCTCGTTAGTACGGCGCTTAAAACAAACGTTTCTTCCCACTGAATGGGGTGTGGGGCAGCTAAAAACGGCCGTTTTTGCTAACCCCATTGACTGGACAAAAACAAGGGTTTATTATGCCCCCGATGGAGGTTTACGCATCAATCTGCAAGGGCGCGAGCCAAATGGTATCGTTCCGTTTGAAGCGTATGAGTCGCTTTGCGCTACGTTGAGTTCAGAACTCTCCGCAGTCAAGGATATGGAAACCGGCTGTTCACCTATTGCGGGTGTGTATCAAAAGAAAAATCTCTACCATGGACCGTTTACTTCAAGCGCTCCTGACCTCATCGTAGAACCTCAGCGAGAACGAGACCCATTAGAGCAAAACTATTTGATTGATAGCAAGCTCGGTAGCGACTTACCCCACTTCACTTCTTCTACGCCTTACAATGGAAACCACGCGCCACATGGAATTTTGCTTGCCTGGGGAAACGGCGTGGCTGCCCATACGACGCTGCCTGAAAGTGACTTGCAGGATATTGCTCCCACTATATTGGCTGCAATGGGTGTACCTATTCCTAAAACGATGGACGGCCGCGTGTTGTTTGAATTGTTTACGGACCAAAAGTGCCCGGATCCTACGTTTCTTTCTGAAACGGAACCTTCCTCACTGGGGGAGGCTATGTATTCACTCGATGCAGTGGACGAACCGGAAACGGCCGTTATCGAGCGACTCCGCAACCTGGGTTATTTGGACTAAATGACTCCTGCCCTTCGCGTTTTCAAAAACTCATCAGCCCTCACTTTGTCCATCCTTCTGGAACGAGGCATTACCTTTTTTTTACCTTGGTATGTGGCCCGTATAGCCGGTCGAGAAGTCTGGGGAGACTACAGCACAGCCTATACATTTGTTTTAATAGCCGCTACATTAGCTCCTTGGGGACTAGTAGGTTTACTTCCCCGCAAGATTGCTCGTGACCACAGTGAAGCGGGAAGAATCTGGATTAATGCCAGCATGATTGTTTTGTGTGTCAGCCTTGTCACAACAATCGTCATGCTGCTTGCTACTTACTTGCTTAACTATCCAAGCAACGTACAGAACCTGATTTACCTGGGTCTTTTACTCGTCTTGCTGCCATCGACTGAAGCAACGCTTTTCGAAACAATGATCCAAGGGTTAGAGCGGATGGAGTGGATAGTTTTTGTGCGTCTGCCGGCCACGTTTTTTCGAGTTGCAGCTTCTATTTACCTCCTCGCTCAGGGGTATCCCATTGCCATTCTGTTCGTTTTACTAAGCATTTATTACACAATTAACTGTTTGCTATATTTCACTATCTTTAAGCGGCGAATTCCTGAACTTCACTTACGCCCCAATCTTAACTCCATTCAGGAGCTGTTTGTTCAAGCCTTTCCTTTTTTTATCATCGTTTCTACAACCGAGAGCTTCAAACAAGTAGACCGAATTTTTCTTTCAAAATACTGGGGTACGGATGCTGTAGGTATATACGCTACTGGCAGCATGTTTATACAATTGTTGTATATGCTGGCTCCAGCACTAATGGGAGCTCTGTTTCCAGGTTTGTCACGAGCCTACATCAGTTCGCAGGTCCGCTTTTCTTACCTTGTATCCTGGTTGTTTAAACTTTTAACGGTCGCCATCTTCCCGGTTATGCTTTTTACAATTTCCTTTGCCAGCCAGATGACTTTGCTCGTTTTTGGGCAAGAATATCTCTCGTCGATCATTGTCCTGCAACTGATGGCGCTGGGAATTTTGCCCTCCTTCTTGTCTCGGTTTCTTTATCGGGTGACGGTGGCGAGTAATAACGAGCGCCTGGCTATTTACGTGGCTGTAGTGGGTAACATGGCGAACTTGCTTCTGAACGTTGTTTTGATTCCGCGCTACGGAATCATTGGGGCTAGCATAGCCACAGTGGGCACGATATTGGTTAATTTGGGGCAAAACTTCTGGTATGTTACCAGATTCACCACACTAGATATTCGTCGTGCTGTACTATTGCCTGGTTTCTGTGTTGCTATCAGTGGAAGCGTATATGCAGTTTTGCTGTTTTATAATTCTATTGTGGCTTTTATGGTTGCCACCGTTGTTTTTGTTTTAGTCCTTATTGTTACCCGGACGGTGAGTCAGGAAGACTTGGTGAGTTTGCAGTTTGTTAAGCCTCGATAAGGTGATTTGTGCATATTCTATTTTTGTGCCATTTTTTGCCGTATTCACTGGCGCGTGACAGTGGTCGGTTAGATACCTTTCATTACATTTCTTCGTTGAGCAAACAACACGCCGTCTCTGTGATTGCTTTTGTCTCGCCGGAAGATGAAAATTGTTTGCCCGAAATGCAACAAATTTGTGAGGAAGTTGTCGTACTACCTTATCAAGAAAACGCCTTGATACCTCGTTTGGTACGGGCATGGTGGAGGTTGCTGCTGCCTAAAGTATACGGCCGTAACCATAGTCGCGCATATCGGCAAGCGTTGCAGTCACTTTTGGAGCGACGACATTTCGATGTGGTTATTGTTCACGGCATGATGGCTGAATACGGCCGTTACCTCAAAAACACGCCAAAAATTCTAGACGAGGTTGATCTTTTCTTCATGGTCGCTCATCAAATGTTCCGCAAAACTGGAGCGCTTCTCCCTCGTTTTTGGGCAGGGTTCGATTGGCTGCGCACGCTTGTTTGGGAGACACATTATCTTACCGTTTACGATGGCGTTTTTGTTCGGTCGGCTAAGGATGAATCGATTGTAAGAGATCTGGTTCCTCAGCAAAAACTGGCTGTACTTCCGCCTTGGTTCGAAGGACTGGCAGAACTACAGCAAATTCCTATTGAACGACCGCCCCACAACAACCTCCTCTTTGTGGGGGCTATGAACATTCCCTCTAACGTCGAGGCCGTAACTTTTTTTGTGCAGCAAGTTCTTCCGAGAATTCGCGCTCACGTGCCTGACGTTCAATTCTATATAGTGGGAAGTAATCCTTCACCAAGTGTGCAAAGGTTAGGCCAAGAGCAAGGGGTAATTGTAACGGGAGAGGTGCCTTCTCTGGCGCCTTATTACGCTGCCGCGAGTGTTGTGGTTGTGCCACTGTTCGTCGGCGGAGGCATTATAGTAAAAACCCTAAACGGTCTGGCCAGCGGTCGCCCTGTTGTTACTACGGCCGTCGGAAACTCTGGTACGGGTGCGCAGCAAGGGCGTGACTTGTGCCTTGTATCACCTGATCCTCAGGAGATGGCTATAACCATTTGTGATTTACTCAGCAATCCTAACCGCTGGGAACAGTTTGCCAATAGCGGTCGGGAGTTTATCCGGACACACTATGATTGGAAGGAAACAGTAAGCGGCTTGACATACTTTTTGCGGGGAATCAGCTAGGAAAACCGGTCTTTACACCTGATTAACCCCTGGAATAACCCAAAGGGAGTATGGTTTTTCTTCAAACCTCCACTAAAATCAGAAAATGAAAGCCTATTGTCGACCCGTAAACTTAAGTGACGGAGTCTAATTTAAGGAGATAGATAGAATATGAAAAAAGTATCCATTGCTAGTGTTTTAGTTTTAGTGCTCTCTGTACTGATTGTTGGTGCCATGTTTGCGCAAAGCTTTCCGAATGCAGGAACGGCCGTCACCAACGCTGTGCTGCAAAACAAAGGCACCAGTCCGGCTACCGTCAACGTAGCCTACTATGATGCCAGTGGTGCTTTGCAGAACACCGAGACCGTTACAATTCAGCCCAATGCTGTAGTCGAAGTCAAAACTGAAGATGCCCCCTTACCAGCTGGTTTCCAGGGCGCTGCAGTAGTCTCTTCTGATCAGCCTCTTGCTTCAGTTGTTAGCATCCGCAACACTGGCGTAACTGCGTCCGCAGGACAAACCACTCAAGGTGCCTACAACGGTACTGCCAGCCCGGCAACTACAGTTTCCTTCCCCTCCATTTGGCGTTTTGATGGCATCGTTTCCCGGGCCACCATTCAAAATACAGAAAATAGCGCCGCCGCCGTAGAAGTCAACTTCTACAATCGGGATGGTGATCTGTTGGGTACCTGCAATGAAAACTTGAATGCATATGGTTCTTTAACCTATGACATGCGTACACCGCCTGCTTGTGCAGGTTGGACTGATGCAGTAGCCGATGGTTCCATCACTGCTACTTCTGCCAATATGCTGGCCGGTGCCTCCACCGCTGCATGGCCTAACCGTGCTGGTGCTTACCAAGCTCTGACCAGTGCCGATGCTGGTACTGTGCTGTATGCTTCTTCGCACTATCGTTTTAAGCTGAACGCCAGCGACGCGGAATATACGCTGTTCTCGGCTATTAACATTCAGAACACAGATGCGACCAATGATGCTCCTATTACCGTCGAGTATTATACTCGTGGTGACTCCTCCGGCACGCCCGCACTGACGATCAATACCACAGTTCCTGCTGGTTCCGCTATTGGTCTGAATACCAAAAATGGTGCTTCAGTAGATGCTGCTCTCTTCAATGCTCTCGGCACAGATTGGGACGGTTCGGTGAAGATTATATCCGACAATGACATTCCGTTGGTTGGAACCGGTATCACGAACTGGGGTACTGTCGGTTATGCAGGTATCTATGCTTTGGTGAGCGACAACGGCGCCGCCAGTACCATCTTTGTCCCAGCACAGTATCGTCGTGTTGTCAGCGGCAGTTGGGCGCAATGGTCCGCCATTAACTTGCAAAATATTGGTGGTTCCACTGTCTCTCGCGCTGATTTGACCATCACCTACATTGACACCAATGGGGCAGCCGTTGCTACCTTTACTGGTGATGACCTGCCTTTTGACTTGGCTTCGGGTGCTGCTTTCGGTTTGAATACCCGGAATGGTGGTAATCTCACCGCGGCAGACTTTGAAGTTTTGGGCAACAATTTCATTGGCGGTATTTTGGTTGAGGGGCCGGCTGGTAGCAGTTTGGTTGCCGTTAACAACATTGTTTACAGCAATCGCGCCAGCGTTTATAATGGCGTGCCAGAATAGTCGTCTGAGATCTGTAAGTAAGTAAAAAAGAGGCAAAAGATTTAATCTTTTGCCTCTTTTTCTTTGCGTGTGAGTTGAAAACCGTCGTGTAGACCTCGCAGATAAGCTACGGCCGTTTCCCATCTTCCATGTAACAAGAAAGAAATAACCGCCTTTAGTGCACTGAGGCTACGATAGCAAAAGATCAGGATCGGTATACCACGTCCAGCGTGACGATGAAAAAAAAGTATGCTGCTGCGAGCTAAATAATACCGATGGTGTGGCGAGCCTTCCCCCCCCGAGCTAAGCGAAACATCATGGAAAAGATGGGCTTTGGCAACTAAACGTAACCGATATTTCGCCTCTTGAAAGCGGAGGCACCAGTCAAGATCTTCATAGTACATAAAGTACCGTTCGTCAAGAAACCCTACTTGACTGGCAGCCTGCATATTGACTAAAAGGCAAGTGCCAACCAGATAGTCGACATCCTTTGACTGTGACCACTTTGAACTCTCCTTTTTCCCTTTTCCTGTTCCGTACATTTCTAACAACCAGGCGTGACGCTGCCCCCCGGCGAACCAAATTCGTTTCGGATCTTTAGTGTAATAGACTTTTGGTGACAAAAGTGCTAAATCTTCTTCTATCTCCTCAACGAGGTGACTAACCATGTCTATAGCGGCAAATGTGTCATTGTTAAGAAGCAAAGTCCATTCATAACCGTGCTCTTTGGCGAACTGCAAACCATGGTTACAGCCTCCTGCGAACCCCAAATTCTCTGGTGTCTCTTCTACAAGCACTTCAGGGAGACTTTGACGAAGTACGCTTGCAGAGTTGTCACCAGAATGATTATCTATAACAAGAATATCAAGGCATGGATATGCAGAACCTTGCAGATTTCGCACACAGGCTATCGTTGCTTCCGCCTGACGCCAGTTCAAAATGACAGCAAGGATGACTGGTTGGTTCATGAAGGCTCTTTTGTCCTGCTAGCTCCCCAGCACCAAGCAATTTTTGTTAGATAGATAGCAGGTAAGGTGTACCAGAAACGAGTTAGAATAAACGGCCGTTTCCAAATAATTCGTCCGGTTGCCCAAGCGGCGACTATCGGAGACAACCACCAGACTAACCGCCGATGGTTAAGCAGCCAGGGGGCTTGCAGCATATTCGCATGGCTTAGGCGCAACTGGCGCATATGATACCCGGATAACGCACAGTCTCGCCACACCGTTCTCAAGCTACGACGATTATGTATATGATTAACAATTGCCCCAGGCCAATAATATGGTTGGATACCTGCCTGGCGCATACGTGTGGTCCAGTCCACATCCTCTACCCGATTAATAGCTTCGTTCATGCCTCCTACGTGGTTCCACACATCCCTATTCACCGACAGGTTCAATGTTGCTAAAAAGTCGCGCGGGCCTGGTGGGTTAAGGGTAAGCACTTCATGGAACAAAGTCAGATTGTACGTTAAGTGCCAGTAGTTCTCCCCAGTTGGCAGCACGCTCCCGCTGACGACTGCATGGCCCGCTTCATGCGCGGCAATGTGCTCGGCAAGCCAGTTAGCTGCTGGTACACAATCACTATCTAGAAACACCAACAGGTCCGCGTCTGTATACTCTACACCGCGATTACGAGCCACAGAGGCGAAAACCGGTTCTTGGGTATCCACAAATGTGACCAAAGTGCTGAATGGAACAAGTTGAGCTTCGTCTTTGCCCACTACAATAATGTCTGGTGCTGATAAAACCCCTTCTTGTTCCAGAACGGCGTTAACAATACGATCGATTATTGGGGAGTTAAGGCTGGGGATAATTACGGCCGTTGAATGCATAAAGACCTGTTAACCCAACACCAAATTTTCAAACTGCTCGACCAGTTTTTCCCACCCAAAACGGCCGTTCTCTTCCTCAATCTTCTCCACCATCTTCGGCCCCATCTCCTCCGCAAAAAATCGCTCGATCGCTGCCGCCAGGGCCGCCGGGTCCTCTGGCGGCACCACCAACCCGGTTTGCCCATGCGTCACCACTTCGCCCAGGCCACCCACGTTTGTCGTAATCACTGGCCTCCCGTGGCCGAACGCCACCTGCACGACAGCGCTTTGCGTGGCACTGCGATACGGCAAAACGACTACGTCGGCCCGCTTCATGCAGGCGGCTAGTACCTCATCAGGTACATATTCGTTTAATAATGTCACCGCATGTTGAATTTGTAGGCGGCTGATTTGCTCCTCGTAGGCCCTTGATCCTTGCCAAAACTCACCGACCACCAGCAGGTGCAACGGCCGTTTCGCCAGCACCAGCGGCAGCGCTTCGAGCAGCACATCCAGCCCTTTATACGGCCGTACAAAACCTGCAAATAACAGCAAAGGGCATTCCTCTGGCAGTGTCACCGGCAGAGCCGTTTCCCGTTCGCCTAACGCCGCGTAAGTCGGAATTGGCGTCACGCGGCAGTTTGCCCCCGGCAAAAGCTGCACCAAGATCTGTTCGTCGGCAGCAGCGTGGAGGATAAACCCATCGCCTGGAGACAATGTAAGTTTAGTCAGCCAGGGCAGCAGCCAGGGCAGCCTGCCCTGCTCATGAGGCAGCACATTATGACAAATAAACAACAGCCGTGGTTGCCCAGGCAGTCGTTTAACGGCCCGCCCCAATACGCTCCAGGCTGGCGCCCAAAAAGGCACCCACCACGGAATCACCACGACCTCAGGCTGCCATTCGCGCAGGCGGCGAATCGTACGCCCCCAGCTCAATGGGTTGAGCGGATTAAGCAAATATTCGGCCTCTGTGCGCAACGGCCGTTCGCTGGGGTCTCGGTCGCTTCGCCCCGGAAAAAGCCAGCGCGGATACTGTTGCGAAAACGAAACGAACAGCACATCGTGCTGCTGCCGCAGCGCCTCTGCCAATAGAGTGGTGTAGTGAGCAATTCCCCCACGATAGGGGTAAGTAGGACCAATCAGAGCGTAGCGTGCCATGCGCCGATTATAACGACTCTCGGATCAATTGGGCAGCCGGTTTTACCGATCAGGCAACACAGACTAAAATCCCTGTCATGATTCTTGTTACCGGCGCTACAGGCTTTGTTGGCCGCTCAGTGATGGATTGGTTGGCGCGGCGCGGCTGTGAGGCACGGCCGTATCACGGCCGTATCACCGATTCGCTTGCCCTACGCACAGCCCTCGAAGGCATCGACACCGTCATTCACCTGGCCAGCTCCGAAGGGCGCGGCCGGGCGCGCCTGCTCCAGCACGTCGATATAGATGGTGCCGAACGCCTCATCGACCGCTGCCGCCGCGCCGATGTGCGGCGTCTCATTTTTATCAGCCGCATTGGCGCCATCCCAGACTCCCTCCATCCCCTTTTACGCGCCAACGGCGTCATCGAGCGCATGGTACAAAAAAGCGGTCTGGACTATACGATCATCCGCTCCGCCACAGCTTATGGCCCCGGTGATCGCTACTTTGAGATCATCGCCAGCCTCGCCCTGTGGAGCTGGCCGCTTGTCTGGCTGCCCGGTGGTGGCAAGCTCTGGCTCCAGCCCATTTGGGTGGAAGACCTGGCCCAGTGCATCGCCCGCACTGTCGATCGGCCAGATTTGAATGGTAAAATCATCACCGTCGCCGGGGAAGAACGGCTGCCGTACAAAGAGATCGTGCGGCAGATCACGGATGTGCTTGGAATCCGGCGCATTCCGCTGCCCGTTCCGCTAATTCTCATGCGGCCCATTACTCGCACCTTGTTTAGCTGGTGGTACTGGCCGCCAGTGAGCAACTTTTTTGTGGATCGCTTTTTTGTGCCTGAAGCGGCCGACTTTGACAGTATTCTGCGGCAGTTTGGTTACCGACCAACCCGTTTACAAGACAATCTCAACTATCTTGGCCGCCCCGGCCTGCGCTGGCGCATCTTTCAGCGGTGATGCTGGCAAGATTGGCGCAGTTGTAGGATGAGACTGGTCTGGAGGATATATGGAACCTATCATTCGCGAGCGGTTTAACGATGAGATTTTGGCCGCTGCCCGGCAGCGGTATGGCATTGCCGCCGACCAGATTCACCTGTTGGATGGCTTTGAGAGTTTTATGTTTGAATATGAGCAGGACGGTGCGTCCTATTTTTTGCGGTTGGGCCACAGCCGCCGCCGGACGCCGGAGTTGGTTCATGGTGAGGTCGACTGGATTAACTATCTGGCTGCAGGCGGTGCTGGTGTGGCTCGCGCGGTGTTGTCTCCCAGCGGTGAGTTGGTGGAGTTGATCGCGGATGGGCAGGGCGATTATTTTCTGGCGACGGCTTTTGTGAAAGCCC
>Ga0116151_10005510_pt1 | contig 10916 bp, 8 predicted proteins | sample AD_UKC117_MetaG_FD_89893 | JGI IMG/M metagenome (GOLD analysis project Ga0116151, IMG submission 89893) | Active sludge microbial communities of municipal wastewater-treating anaerobic digesters from Hong Kong - AD_UKC117_MetaG | ecosystem: Engineered > Bioreactor > Anaerobic > Digestate... | reverse complement strand
GACTACTATTTCCTAATAAACAACGAAGTCATATTTACCAGTTCGTTCCTGAATATTATCAGGTAAACACCCCGGCGTAAAAATCGTACGTCGATATCCTGCAACGTATTAGTGGTATAAATTTCCCTTCCATCGGGAAAATAAATGCTAACATGGCCGGTTCTGATCTCTTCAGGTATTTGTAAATGCAAATAATTGCTTACAGGATTAGGAAAGACAAACAATTTATTATTACTGACTTTTTCTTCCAATCCGGAAGTCCACAGGCCTTCTTCATTAAAGAGTGTTAAGCCACTGTTTTTGCAGGTGATCCATTTATTATTGTTTTGATCAATGCAAATATAATTTACAATATTGCAGGGCAAGCCCGAATTCGATTCATCGTACACGATCCATTCCGCCCCATCAAACTTGACCAGCCCGCCATTAGTTGCCAGCCAAACCTTCCCGGCCGTGTCGAACTGAATATCATTGATGTAATTGTCCGGTAAACCCGAGTTGTCTTTGGTATAGATTTCCCAATCCTCACCTTCTTTTCTGAATAAGCCTTCGTCCCAGATAGATCCCCACAATACATTGTTGTTGTCGAAACGGAGGGCACTTAGCCCAGCTCCACCCATATTCGGAATGATATGTCCGTTCCAGTATGGGATATCATATGAAACCAGGTAATCATACACACCCACCCAAAGGGTATTATTTGTATCGATCGCGTATCGCGACAGGGTAGCAAAATCAACCCCAGTTGATGCACTGTCATACTTATGCCAACTGTTCCCCATTAAACTTACCAGTCCGTCGGAAGTGAGGTACTGACCATTGGATTTGAAAAACTTCTTATCCTGTTTATCAATGCAGATAGGACCGCTAATGGTACCGTAAACATAAGATGGGGGATCATGAAAGGTAAAATCATTTCCATCAAAAGAGGTAAGCTGGCTGGGGTATCCTGATCTTAGCCAAAGCAATTCTTCAGAATCAAATACCGGAGATGAAACACTGTTATTTTCAAGGCTGCTGTTTTCCATGTTAAATACCTGCCAGTCCTCACCGTCGAATGCGAGCAACCCATCATTTCCTCCAATCCAAACCTTATTGTTTTCATCAACCGCCATCGAATTGAGCCGGTTGTCATAGGGAATGCCTGAATTGGAAGTGTTGTGGATTTCAAAGTCGATTTGGTTATAAGCCACAAGTCCTTTGGACGTTCCAAACCAAATTGATCCTTCGGATGTGGAACTAATGGTTGAAATATAGTCGGAAGGGATCGGGGAATTTGAAGTGTTAAACAATGTCCAGTTTGTTCCATCAAAGCGGATCAATCCAAATTCATTCAACGGATTACATGCACACCAAAGCGCACCCTGCTGATCGATGGAGAGGGAATAAGCCGGATCAAAGGGCATGGGTGAATTATTATGGTCAAAAATTTGCCAGTTATTGCCATCGAATGAAGCAAGGCCCTGGTCACTCCCTTCCGAGTATCCTAACCATAACGTATTGTTTTGGTCATGTAAAACTGCATGTACATAGTCGCCGGGTAATCCTGAGTTGCCGCTGTTGTATTTTATCCATTCGGAACCTGTAAAAACCGTGAGCCCTTTGCCGGCTGTCCCCAGGTAAATATTCCCTTCGTTGTCCAAACTTAATTCGAGAATATGGTTGGTTGGGATATTTGATGAAAGGGTGGTGTAGTTGGTAAAGGAGTTACCATTGAATTTAACAAGGCCCATATAATTGTCATATTCTCCGCCGGTCAACCATACGGTTCCTTCCTGGTCAATTTTAATAACACCTACTGCATTGCCTGAGATGGCTGAATTCTCTGTGCTAAAAACCGTCCAGGTATCACCTTCGAAACAAACCATGCCACGGGAACCGGTTCCCATCCAGAGTTTTCCATCAGGCGCCAGCTCCATGCAGGGGATTGTGTTTTCTGGCAATCCGGAGTTGGTGGCGTTATAATAGATATTTTCATCCGTAAGCAGATCCTTCTTTACCAGCCCGCCCGAGGTTCCAATCCACAGGGTATTTCCGTCCTCAATTATAGCGCTGATTTGATTGCCGCTGGTGTAGTTATACCAATAGGTTGTTTGTGAAAATCCGGCAACAATGATAATTGCCATGCTGATAGAAAGTATTGTTTTTTTCATAACTTTTGTTTTTGATTATACGCTTATATACCAGATAAAGCTTCTCAAGATATTGTGCTCGCAGATATCGCAGAAAACGCAGATATTTATATTGTCTTTCTGCGCAAATTAGCGGGATCAGCGAGGAATTATGTTAAGTGGTATCAAAGCGGACTAGCATACTTTTGTTTTATCGTTTTAAAACAAAATATTTAATTGATCCCTTAAAGTTATGAAAAATAAGATTAGGCCGGATTACTTTTTCGCTTTCGCAATATTTTCCTGCACCCTGAACAGAACCATTTGTGCGATGAGGTCTACTGGGAGTGGTCGGTCAAGCGGGAATTGCACTGATCCTTTTCCTCCCTTGTATTTAGATAGCGCTTTTGCAAATACTTCATGGGATGAAGGAAACCCATAAAACCCGATGTGGTTTTTATAACCTGCAAAATAAACCAGCCGCTTGCCATGCAGTTTGTAGGCCGGCATTTTATAGGCAAATTCTTCGGTGGCGCCGGGAGCGTTTTCTAAAATGACCGTTCTAAGCTTTTGAAGTAGATCCTGGGTTGATTCGGGAAAGGTGCTGATGTATTCGTCGACGGGGTTCATAAAAACAAATTATTTTAAATAAAACATCAGAGGTTAAATGAAAGTTTAACTTCCAACCAGATTATCTTAATTTCAACATAATCGTTTCCGGTATACCCTGCTTCAGCTTTATATTGGTAATAACCATCCTTGAAATTTTCACTACGTTTTTCATCGCTTAATTCGTAGTGCGAGTTTTGTTTTTTTATTTCAGCACCTTCCACATCACCAAAGTTGCCAAGGCAATAAAATAAGTTTTCGCCATTGGAAACAGTTGCAGTATCAGAAAATACTTCGGTATTATTTATTTCCTTTATACAGGAAATAAGCATTAAGAGGGAGATGGAAATAATTATAACTGCAATGCTTCGGATTTTTACGCTAATGGATTTTATAATAGTTGAATTTGGGTTTTAACTAAGGTATAAATTCCAAATCGTCGTTTCGAATTAATTTGTCGATTTAAATGATTTATGGATGTTTTTTCATTTTTAAAGCCAACTTAATTATATATCGGAAAATGATGGTAAACAGAATAAACTTAACCATTGCATCTAAGATTAAAAGAGGAATAATGTCATCCAATCTCAAAAAGCCCAGATTGTATGCTAATATATAAAAACAAGGTTTGTGAGGAATGTATGTACTGAAATGACCGTTTGCAAGCGAAGAATAACAATAACTCATTAGGGCAATGGATAGCAAAGAAGCGTAAGGCCAGGAAGAAGAGAAAAGGCTTTTGATCCTAACTTTTAGCGGTTTTTTCTCGGTAAGGAAAATCAACATGAATAGCAAAAGATCTGCAGGAATTGTGAGAAATAGATATGTAAATACGGTGGACATACAAATATATTTTACTTAAAGGAGCTTGTTCCAGGCTAAATTGACCATTCGTGAATAATTGATTCCATGTTGTTATTTCTTTTATATCAAGGTCTTATCGAGGCTGTGGCAAACAATGGGCATTATTTTGTCTATAAAATAATAAATTTTCCGAATGTCTGCTCCTTCATACTGATAAGATTTAAGTTCTGCTTAACTATCCTACCCAAAACTTGTTTTTACTAAATGATGTTCCGATTGATTCGCATTATGTTGCGTGGTGATATAATTATCCTAATAAAAGACGGAATTACATTACCTATTAATCTTATTGATTCAATACTTTTCCTGATTTGAAAAATTCAATCCATTTTGTTTTGGTTGCATCGTCAATCATGGGTTCTTTTATGGCTCTGAAATTAACATATAAGGATGATTTTCCCTGAACAATGTAATAAAGTTGTGATTCAGGCTCATTGGTGTCGCTGTACGAAATACAATTAATTTCAAAAAGTATCCATGGATATTCCGTTGTTTCATCTTTTTCTATGAAATTGATTTCAGCATCCGGGCATGTTTCTTTGGCCTGATCAACCATTAATTTCATCGCTTTTTCCATTGGGATGTTTGTAGCACCCTTTATTGATTGCATGGTTCCAATTTCAGTCCAATTCTCAAAAGTTTCATTATTCCTTAATAGTTCTACCATCATCATTTGGTCCGTCTCCTGCGAATTGGCAAGCTTCCAGTTTTCACTGTCGGGCCAGTCCAGCATCATCATTTCGCCCCCCAACACCAGATCATTACAGTATTGTTTAATAAGTTGATCAGCTTCTGCATCTCCATTTTGTTTGGCATTTTGAAAATCGCGGCACCCGTTTTCGGCATCACCCTGCATAATAAACAGTTGCCCTCTTAATGTAAGTGCATTCGGAAAGGTATTGTCCAGATCAATTACTTTGTCAAGATCTTTTTTGGCTTTTTTATACTCCTCTAATTTTACGTATGCAAAGGCCCTGTTGTAATAAGCATCAACATAATTTTCATCAAGTTTGATCACCTCAGTTAAATCCTCAAGCGCTCCTTCATAATTATTAATCTGAATTTTAACAACACCCCGGTTATAATAGGCAACTGTTAGTTTTTTATCCTTCACAATTGCTTTGTTATATTCTCTCAAGGCTCCTTTGTAATCCTGATTATTGTGTTTTTCAATTCCCAGGTTCAAATAATCCTGGGCAGTTTGAGCAAAACCATTTAAAATCAATGTCACGAAAATAATTGTAAATAAATTTTTCATGTATTTTATGTTTGTTTTGTTTAACGGCCCGCATGTATGGCCCGTAGCCGTTTCTTTACTCTATTGTTTATGAATGTACTGTATGCTCAAATTTACAATTCCTTTTCTTAATGACCCTATTCCGGCTTTGGGCTATTACATGCTGTTACCCAACGTACTTTCTTCTTTTCTTTCTGTCTGTGCGTTGGAAATAGCATACTTATCCCGCCTTTTTGCCTGCCTGCCGAAACGATAGTGCAGGCAGGGTTTAGCGTGAGCCTTTGGGAAGGCGGGATGTGTATAGCTGCGAAGTGCTGGCTTCAATTTTCTGATTCTATTTCATGATTGTCATTTTTTTAGAATCAGTTATCTGTCCATTTATGCAGATTGAATAGAAATAAATTCCATTTTTCAGTCCGGTTGCATTAAAGTCCGTGTAATGTGAGCCCTTTGTTTTCATTCCATCGTCCAAAGAATATACTAATTGTCCTGTCGAATTAAAAACATTTATTTTTACTGCAGATTCTTTATCAAGCTTGTACCAAATCTGAGTATTGCCACTAAACGGGTTGGGAATATTCTGCGATAATTTACCATTATTAAGTTTAGTAGTAATAAAATTGCTATTACTATTAAGATTGTCATGTGGTAGAAGCTTAATTAGCTCATCTGAATAAATATTATAGTCTTCAATAGATTTAGGTATATATTGAGCCAATTTGCCATAATGTTTAGATGATTTATTTCCACTATTTTCCATTAATAAATAGGTTTTCTCCAAATCAATGATAGAAAAAATAGAATCATCAAAACTAGTCGGATTTACAATTTTTTCTTCCAACCAAGTTATTGCTGAAGTCCAGTTATTGGATGCAATATCACATTGGTTCGCAATTTTCTCTGCTATTTGAGTAAGAGTTGTATTTCCCTGAATTGTACTATCAGATAACAAATACGTTTTTAAATCCTGGTAGTCGCTACCTCGGAGTTGCTCAATCACGAAAAGTTTTTTTAATGAAGATTGACTATATTTAGAAAATGGGTACAGAGTTATTAATTCTTTAAACCCTACTTCTGCTTCTGAATAATTTTCCGCAACTAATAATGTATTTGAGTTATCAAAAAGTATACTCGCTTCATCCTGTTCATAATCATAGTTGCAAGGTGTCCACATTGGTACATAATTATATGAGATATATGGCGCTAATTGCAATTGCGGATTAAAATTTTCCCCCCAGTAATTATATCTGACATCCCAATATTCCTGTGGATATTGCCCAGTAATTTTAATGAATCCTTTTTCGCCAGGAGGTGAACATTCAAATGCATTATATCTAAAATTATTGAAATTCGAATGAGACATATATATACCTAGTTGATTATTTAAATTAAAATACTGTGTTTCTTCTGGTTCACAAGCATTTTGATCTCCAGTTATTCCAACTGAACTTTCATTTAATATTTTAAATCCTATCTCATTGTAGGAAAATGTATTTATGGAGAAATTTGCAATTGTATTATATATTATGACACCCCCTCTGTCAAAAACATTATTATTGATTTTCGCTGGTAAATATGAATATCCGCAATCCCATAATTCTAATGAAGTTTCCGTATGATCAAAAGTATTATTACTTACATATAAATCTTTATAGTTTCTAACTTTTACTGCAATATTAGAATCCTCATATTTTCCACTGAAATTAGAGCCTTGTATATTGGCAGTTGAGTTGATTCCTGGTTCAATAAAAATACCGTCAAAGTAGGTTTCAGACCATATAAATTCACAATTCAATAATACAATTGATGGAATATTGAAAGTTTTTATATAGCATTTACTTAATGATGAATTTAGCAACTGAAATTCCTGTCCATAGAGTCCAAAATAAGCAAAATTTGCAGTAATATGGTCAAATATTGTATTTTGATTGTTGTTAATTATTAAATATATAGTTCCCTCAGCATTCGGATTTAATTCAGAATATTCACCCAAGAAAAATTCACCTTGGTTTATATAAATATACCCAAAATGGTCTTTGGGATCTATAACAGAACCTGATGAAAATGACAATGACGATGATTCAAAATCATTAGTAAATCCACCGTAAAGAAAAATATTTGAATTAGAGTCAAATGAAAATGCAACATTCTCAGCCAACTCCAATAGAGGAGATATAATAAAATTTCCCTTAACTGTTTGTCCGGTCCACAATTTTCCACAAATACCAGAAAGACTCAACACATCATCAGTGAATGGGAATTCGTCAACAATAATTGGATTAACAGGAGGTATTTCCTGCATAAATGGCTGGAAAAAGTAATTATTTGTATAAGTATTCATGTCATCAGCATAATTAAATGCTTCTTCCATTTGAATAAAATTATCACCATCGTCATCTAAAATATTATCACCTGGATGATTCGGTATAATCATAGAGTACGGAAAACCGCCACCATTTTCAGTTCCAATGGCAGTTGGATTATACAGCCAGGGGCTATAAATTTCGGGTAAATATCCTCTTGCGGCAGAAGCCCAGTAAAATAGTTGTTCACTGAAATTGCCACCACTGAAATACATTTCAGCATAATTTGGTTCTCCTGAGGATACAGAACCGGTGAGGTACCTGTTCTGGCATAATACATTTGTTCCATTCGCAGCCTCAAAATACCAGGACACATCCGAAGCAGAATTTACATCAAAATTTAAGATCATTTGGCCGCAGTTTATATCTTCCATTGGTTCTGAAATGGAGGTAACCGGATAATTAACGATGTTGTTTTGATCAACATGAAATGCCATGTTAGGCACTCCTCCTATATCCTGAACAGGAACACCGGTAAAGAAAACTGCCAACTGGTCGCCATGTTCAAGGCTTGCTGTCAGGTTTGCAATAGTTGCTTGGATGTTATTCATAGTTGCTGGTCCGTCTATATCGTCTGAAGGATCACTGGGATCATCTAAATCATCCCCGTTAACATTAGGTAAATAACTATGCCCATCGTAATTATACAAAACAAAAATATTTTCCTTTTGGTAATAATAATTTTGCAAAAGGACATTGTAAATCAAGCTTGTATTATACCAATTTCTGTATTCATCTATAGCGACTACAATGAGTGCATAATTATAATTGCTTTCTTCTTTCTGTGGATCGGCAACAAAAGAAGTTCCATCTATATCTACAGGATTTGGCCTTACTGCTAATGATATTTTTTCATAGTCTGTTTCCCAGGATTTTGGATAAATTGTGACGGATTCAATTGTATATGCTCCATTAGAGGTATTAACGAAAATAAAACGTGACTGATGATACCAATCTGCAAATGGATTGTCATTTACAAAGAAAACCCACGACTCAGAATACGGATTATTTATAAACATATTGTCAATCATTTCAATATCATTGCTGTTGCTGTTATACGCACAATAAGCATCAACATTTTCAATAACATCTGTAATGATGTTTCCTTGCACCAGGTCAATAGCCTGCTGTCGGCTAAATTGACCATAAGAACTTGTTATTACAAACATTGTAATCATAGTGCTTAAAAATAGTTTTGATTTCATTTTCTGTAAATTTTAATTAACGTTTAAATAATTTAACTGACATATAATAGGTTCCATTTAAAGAAACAACCGCTACATAATTTCCCGAACCAACCGGGGTATTAAACATATTTTTACCATCCCAGGTAATGACTTTTATACCTTCTTTCTCGTATTTTTTAGCAAATGAGTAAACTTTATTTCCCTGAATATTATAAATGGAAAGAGTCATTTTCGTTTTTTCTTTTGTTTTTAATTTAAAGTTGGTGATATCTGTAAAGGGATTAGGATAGCAGCTTATATTTTGAGTTAGAAATTCTGAATTATTTATTGCAGTAATTGGATCATTTACAAAGGATCCCTGGCCATTATTGAAAAGTACTTGAAGGGTTGCTTGAGGAAGGCCATCTTTGATGATGGCAATATCATTGAAACCATTATTATCAAAGTCATTGCAAGTTAATCCCTTTTGTGTGCAATTGTTTATTGGAATATACTGATTAAATTCCAATTGAAATTCTCCAATGTTGTAATAAATGTAAATACCTGAATAATCAGATGATATAAATACCATATCCGGAAAAAAATCATTATTAAAATCAGCAATTTGAGCATATGAACAAAAAGGTGAGAACTGGAAAAAATTGTGCTCAATGAATTCGTTGTTGCCTAGGTTTTCAAAGAAATATACAACACTTTGGTTATTGACATGAGTAGTTCGTACTATAATATCCTTGTCATTGTCGTTATCGAAATCAGATAGCATAACATTATAGCTGCCTGTCCAGGGTAAAAAGGCACCAAACCCGACCTGGTGAAACCCGGTTTCCTCGCTGAAAATAACATACGTACTATCACCAATGATAACTACATCATCTCTATCATCATCATTCAGGTCGGCACAGGCAATATCAATGGGTGGAAAACTCAAACTATGGAAATCAGGATCAGAAAAATTTCCTGTTCCATCATTGTAAATTATTCCCCACTTAAAATCATTGTTAGAAATAAATGCTATATCCCCAATATCATTCCCTGAAATATCACCTATAGCAAATGAGGTTAAATTTTCACACATAGGATAGTATGAAATATTATAACTCCCATTATTAATTTCAACTATTGCTGCATTACTCATTTGGCCGTTATAATATTGCCCAATAATTTCAGGATATTCATTCCCCTTTATATTTGAAGCGCTAATTGCGATCTGGCCTCCATAAATATAAATTGAATCTTTAAAACAAAAATATCCGTTGGAGTCATTTTCTAATATTGAAAGGCCACTCCATTCTGTTTGCCAATAATAGATATGACCTGAAACAATATCAATATCACCATCTAGGTCAAGATCGACAGAAATTATTGTTCTTCCATATGCAGGTAAAGTGTACTCGCTTTTGTCTCCACTAATAAATGAAAAAAGAAAGAGAGTTAAGGCAATGACTAATAATTTAAATGTTTTCATTCTCTTTAATAAAATAAATATTTTATAATGTGTATGCAAAATTTGAGATCTTTTGGTTTTTCATCTTTTGGCCCGTACTTCAGTAAAAACCGAATGGGCTTAAATGCGCGTTGGCTTTCGTCTTGTTGCTAACTAGTATATATCAACAGCTTTTATCACGTCCCGAAAGCTTTCGGGATTCCATATATGGGGTGTCCCGATAGCTATCGGGACGACGTATCCGCTTTTTAACATAGTAATGTAGGGCATAATAAATTCCTGGTTTCGATTTATTTTTCATGTGCTTAATTTTGTGAAGCTAATTTAGTTTAAAAAATGAATCCGATAACCGGACTTGTGTAATTTAGAGTCATTCCTGATAAACAAAGCAGGCTGTGAATTAACTTCACAACCTGCCTTGTTTAGAAAACCCAATTGTTTATTCCGAAAGCAAAACCACTATCTCAGGCCGCGCTTGTTTGAGCATGTCATCATCAAGTTCGAAACCCATGGGGCCCAACGCCTTCCTGAAATTGTCATAAATACCCTGTACCATTTCAAGGGGGGCCGATGCCGATGCCAGTGCAGTGGATCCCGACTTGTTTGTTATGGTTTTATCTGCACCGTTTTCAAGCAACTGTTTTACTATGGCTGTACGGCCAAAAAAGGCAGCGGTGATCAAAGCTGTGGAGCCGTCGTTGTTCTGTAGGTTGATATCGGCCCCGGCTTCCAATAATAACCCTGCAGCATCTGGCCGGTTGAATAAGGCAGCTGTTATCAGCGGACTTGACCCTCCTGATGGTTCTTTGATGTTCAGATCTGAACCGGCAGCAATGTGTTGTTTGATTGCTTCAAGGTCGTTGGCAATCACCGCCGAATGTAAATCCAGGGCAGGTTTTGTAATTTTATCATCGTTTGCAGCGATAACCTCATTATTACTATCTGCTTCAATGCGGGCGGCCTGAACAGATAGCATCAAACTCAACAGAAAGATGGAAGCGAATCCGATTTTTAAAACGGTTCTGTCGCGCATTACTTCGTTGTAAGCCCAAACCAGCGCATTACTGATCACATATGTTATAACAACCAGCAACAGGTATT
>Ga0116151_10005509_pt1 | contig 10918 bp, 9 predicted proteins | sample AD_UKC117_MetaG_FD_89893 | JGI IMG/M metagenome (GOLD analysis project Ga0116151, IMG submission 89893) | Active sludge microbial communities of municipal wastewater-treating anaerobic digesters from Hong Kong - AD_UKC117_MetaG | ecosystem: Engineered > Bioreactor > Anaerobic > Digestate... | reverse complement strand
TCCTGAAGCGTATAATGCTGCGGCTGCAATCGCCAGTTCAGTTCTTCTAAATCAAGGACTTTGCCATGCCCGGGATAAAATTTCTTGACTCCCATATCATATAATTTGCGCATACTCTCAGCATGCTTTTGCCCATCATGGAGAAATGGCGGGATACATGCCTGTCCAAACAGAAAATTCCTGCGCACCAACAGATCGCCAACCACGGCCGAACCATCCGGTAATACGACGGAAGCGGATCCCAAGGTATGACCGGGGGTAGCGACTGCCAATGCGTCAACCCCATACTCATGCAATTTCAATTCCTCATCGAAAACAATCTCCGCTTTAATTCCGTACCGCTTTTTGACCTGCATATTTTTGCCGATCACTTTAATCATGGCTGCCAATGCATTGGTCGGGTGTAGCGGCGCCTGGGTTCCGTTTAAAAAATACAACAAATCGCTTGTGTGGATGGCGACGGGTACATCCAAATGTTTTTTCAACTCATAGGTACTGCCGAAATGATCGATATGCCCATGGGTTAAAAAAATCATGCTGACATCGGCCTTTTTTACCCCATTCTCCTGCATGGCTTTCAGAATACCGGAACTAAAGCCCGGATCACCGCTATCAACGATAATGGTTTTTTGATCGATCAGTAAATAACTGTTGGCAAACCGTAACGGAATCCTGACTACTCTCGGTCCGCTCATCCTCGTTCCTCCTGTACCGTATTCTTGAATCATTATAACACCATTACCGTATCATCAATGAAACAAAAGCAGGAAATGTTTATGAAGCGTAACTCCCATTGCTGACGCTTGCCAAATACAAGGCTGTGTGCGATACTGTTGTTTATTGAATATTCTGACGATAAGGAGCCCTTATTTATGACAACCGTTCTAATCACCGACAGCACTGCCTATTTACCTGTTTTCATCATTCGCCAATACGATATCAATGTGGTCGCACTAAACGTTCATCTGCCCGATCGGGATTTTAAGGAAGGGTACGGATTTAGCAACCAGGAATACTATCAATACATGAGAAATAATCCGGTTTTCCCCACGACCTCCCAGCCTTCTGCGGGCGAATTTCTGGAGCTTTTCCAAAAGCTTGGGCCGGATGATGAGGCACTGGTTATTTTGATCTCTTCCAAGCTGTCAGGCACGGTGCAATCAGCCCAGATAGCGGTTTCCATGTTGCCCGAACCTCATCCGATGATTACTGTCATTGATTCATTATCAGGAGCTATGGGATTGGGTTTTCAAGTCATCCGGGCTGCTGAAATGCTGGCTGCAGGCTATCGCCCCCATGAAATCAAACCGGTAATTGAAGCCATGCGCCAGAGCATGCAGATTTATTTTATGGTCAACGATCTGGAATATCTGGTGCGGGGCGGCAGGATCAGCAAATTAAGCGGTATTTTAGGCAATGTTCTGCAGCTTAAACCGATTCTGAATGTCAAAGACGGGGAAATTGTCTTGTTTGACAAAGTTCGTACAGCCGGCAAGGCGCTGCAGCGAATCTTAGCTGAAATGGAGACACATCGGCCAACGCTGCACAAGATCTGTGTATTACACGTCGATGCCTTGGAAAGCGCCCAGCAGCTGCAAGGCAAACTGCAAGAAGAATACGCTCTTCCCGTCTACCTTGTGGAAGCCGGTCCCGTCATCGGCACCCATGTGGGCCCGGGATGTCTGGCGCTAATCTACTATTAAAAAGGCTGTTTGAATTTTTCTGTTCAAACAGCCCTCGTGTCAAGTTCACTAGGCAATGCTCTGCACCATGACCGGCGTTTTTCTACAGCGCCGGTTCTTTCTTATTGCCACCTGTGTGATCCCGGCCGGCAAAATAGTTGTACCAGGCAGAAGTCTGATACAAGTCCCAGTTGACTGGAGGCAGATATTGATTCTCCAACCGGTCTTCTTCCTGATAGGCTTTCAACAGAGCATAGACCCTCACCCAGACACATTTCTTTTCGTTGGGAAAGACCTCGCACCAGCCCTGGTAACTGCCGCCGCAGGGACCGTTGCGCTGATTTTTGGGACACTGCGACATGGGGCAGAGGTAGGCCAGGTCAAGCAAGGCACAATCGCCGCAATCCCGGCAGTCATTGCCGATCACCTTGAGCACATGTTCCAGCTTGTAACGGCGCGGATCCTTGACCCTGGCGTAATAACGGTACAGCAACGGATAAAAATTTTTGTCAGGTGTAAAAAACAGCTCATGGAACATGCGCATCATCCGGTAATTAAGCCCGATGTCAACCTCCGCCGGCAGATCACTGCGGTCGACTGCATCCGGGGTATTCAAACCCGTCTTTGTATCCCTGGCATAGAAATAAAAACCCTGCGGCTGGGGATAATCAAACTCCGACAGCAACTTGTCCCAATCGGCACTAAGTTCTTCCCCTTGGTCAATAATATATTCAACCTGTTCATACTTGATATTGTGCCCGCCGATGTCCACACCGTCAAAGCCCAGGCCTTTTAATAAAGCATACATTTTGGCTGCCCGCAGCAGTCTGGCTCCAACGCCTTTGTCCTCAGCATTTCTTTCCTGATCCAGTTGTGCCAGGAGTTTGTCCGGGACAACACAGCCCGGCAGTTGATTGGCATTCATCATCCGCGCTGCCCCATAGGGCAGGATGTAAAGGTTGCCGATGACCGGCAAATCATTGTCAATGTTTTTAACAAACTGCAATACCTCATGAAATTTACGGGCATCAAAACCCAGCTGGGTGATAATAAATCCTGCCCCCTGACTGATTTTCTTGCGCAGTTTTTGATATTGGCCCATGAGTTCGGCCTCGCTAGCCTTGAAAGGGGAAACCACACTGCCGGCAAAAAAAGTGCCCGGCTGATGAAAAACCGTTTTGCCGGCCTCATTGACCTCCAGCCCTTGATTCATGCGAGAAACAAGTTCCATTACCTGCACCGAATCCAGATCAAATGTCGGTTTGGGCCGGCCTTTGAATCCGCTGACCGGATAGTCGCCGGTCATGATCAACAGATTGTTCACCCCGGCCCGGTTCAGAGCGTACAGTTCAGATTCGATCTGATTGCGATTTTTATCTTTGCAGGTAAAGTGAACCAGCGGTTCAATGCCCAGCTTCACAATCTCCATCCCCAAGCAAGCCGCTGACAGGGCCGGTCTGCCGCCGGGATTGTCAGTGATGGACAAGGCATCAATCCTGCCGCCCCGGGCAGCCTGTTCAGCCGCCCGAATAGCGTTTTCCTGCGATTTTTCACGGGCTCCCCGACCGGGTACCAGTTCCCATGTCACCGCCAAACGATTTTTATCCTGCAGGGCTTCTTTAAATTGATTGCTGTTCATGGCCTCTCCTCCCGGCTCGTTCTCGTGAAAAGATACGGTCGGGCTGACCCGACCGCTGACTTGTCTTTATCTGCATATGGGAAAATCGTCTCAGGACATGTTTTGGATCAAGGCGTCCGCAAACTGTGAGCATTTCACTTCGGTTGCGCCCTCCATCAATCTGGCAAAATCATACGTTACGACTTGGCTGGCGATGGTTTTTTCCATGGCTTTTATGATAAGATCCGCAGCTTCATCCCATTGCAGGTGTCTTAGCATCATCTCTCCCGAAAGAATGACTGAAGAAGGATTCACTTTGTCCAGGTTGGCATATTTGGGGGCAGTGCCATGGGTGGCTTCAAAAATGGCATGTCCGGTCTGATAATTGATATTGGCACCGGGGGCAATACCAATGCCACCCACTTGTGCTGCCAGCGCATCCGAAATGTAATCACCGTTCAAATTCAACGTGGCTACGACGTCAAACTCTGCCGGACGGGTAAGTATCTGTTGCAGGAAGATGTCGGCAATCGCATCCTTGATGATGATCTTGCCGGCGGCTTCCGCTTCCTTCTGGGCCTTGTCGGCGGTGGCAGCACCATCTTTATCCTTAATGGCATCGTATTGATTCCAGGTAAAAACCTTCTCACCATATTCGGCTTCAGCTACGTCATAACCCCACTGCTTGAAGCCACCCTCGGTAAATTTCATAATATTGCCTTTGTGTACCAGGGTAACACTTTTGCAGCCTTTGGCCAGCGCATATTCAATCGCAGCCCGCACCAGTCGTTTACTGCCTTCTTCCGAAACTGGCTTGATCCCCAGCGCAGAAGTCTGCGGAAAACGGATTTTGTCAACCCCCATCTCATCCAACAGAAAATGCAGCAGTTTTTCTCCTTCAGGACTGCCCTGCGGGTATTCGATGCCGGCATAAATATCTTCCGTATTCTCACGGAAGATCACCATATCCACATCCTGCGGTCTTTTGACTGGTGAAGGTACCCCTGCAAACCAGCGTACCGGACGCAGGCAGGTATACAAATCCAGCTTTTGCCGTAAAGCCACATTCAATGAACGAATCCCTCCGCCAATCGGTGTGGTCAACGGACCTTTGATGGCAATGATATATTCTTTTATAATATCCAGCGTTTCCTGGGGCAGCCATTCACCGGTCAGGTCGAAGGCCTTTCCCCCGGCCAGCACTTCTTTCCAGACGATTGATTTTTGTCCTTCATAGGCTTTGTCGACCGCCGCATCCAACACCCGGGAAGCCGCCGCCCAAATATCCGGTCCGGTTCCATCGCCGATAATAAAAGGGATAACCGGATGATCCGGCACGTTTAGGATTCCATTGGTTACGGTTATTTTATCTCCCAAGCTTGTTTTTTCTGTCACGGTCAGCCCTCCTGTTTTTTATCCGCCATGCCTTGCAGCATCGCTTTAATCAAAATTGAATCCGCCATATTTTTTAAAGTGCTCCACCAGTCCGCCGTCATTCAAGATTTTCAGCATCACCGGCGGCAGCGGTGTGATGGGGATGTCAATATTCTGGGTGAGATTATGCAGGATACCGGCACCCAGGTCTATTTCCAGCGCATCTCCGGGGTTGATTAAATCAGTATCGCATTCAATGAGCGGCAGCCCTGTATTAATGCAATTGCGATAAAAAATGCGGGCAAACGATTTGGCAATTACCGCACTAATATCCGCGTTGATGATTGCCAGGGGTGCTTGTTCGCGGGAAGAACCGCAGCCAAAATTGCTGCCGGCTACAATAAAATCACCGCGGTCGATCTTGTTGTAAAACTCCGGATCCAAATCTTCCATCACGTGTTTGGCAAGTTCCTTCATATCCAGGGTCTTAAATTTGTGGCGGCCGGAAATGATGTAATCGGTGTTGACGTCATTGCCAAACTTGTGTACTTTGCCTTGTAAATTCATGTTCAAGCCTCCTAGCTGTTAAATTCGCGGGGATCGCTGATCTTGCCGTATAAAACTGAAGCGGCAACCGTCGCCGGCGACGCCAGATAGATGAATGCCTTGTTGTTACCCATTCTGCCCTTGAAATTGCGGTTGGCAGTGGAAATAACATTTTCTCCGTCAGAGGGGACTCCGTTGTGGGTGCCCACACAAGGCCCGCAACCCGGGGTTACGACCGCCGCCCCGGCTTCCATAAAGATTTCGATCAGTCCCTCGCGCATGGCCTGCAGCATCACCTGTCGGGAGGAAGGGGCGATGATTAAACGAGTTCCGTGAGCCAGCTTTCTGCCCTTGAGAATATTGGCGGCAATCCGGAAATCTTCGATTCGTCCATTGGTACAGGTACCAATGACACCCTGCTGAATGGGAATCCCGGCAACTTCGCCAATCGGCGATACATTATCAACAGTATGGGGTTTGGCTACCTGGGGTTCAAGTTTGGATACATTGTATTCCTTCACCCGGGCATATGTCGCATCAGGATCGGCCTGAACCGGTGTAAACGGTTTGTTGCTGTGTGCATTTACCCAGGCCACAGTTTTTTCGTCGGCTTCCATCAGCCCGCATTTGGCACCCATTTCAATAGCCATATTGCTGATGGTAAACCGGCCCTCAATGGATAACGCAGCGATGGCCTCGCCGGTATATTCAGCCGCCATATAGGTAGCGCCATCGGCGGTTACATCTCCGATCAGATAAAGGATTAAATCCTTGGAATGTACCCCCGGCGGAAGTTTGCCATTGATGACAAATTTAAAAGTCTCGGGCACCTTAAACCAAAGTTTCCCAGAACTTAAACCGGCGGCCAGATCAGTCGATCCCACCCCGGTGGAAAAAACATTGATAGCACCATACGTACAGGTATGCGAATCAGCCCCGATGACCAGATTTCCGGGCACAACATGTCCCTGTTCAGGCACCAGCTGATGGCAGACACCATCGCCAATATCGTAAAAATTGATTTTTTGTTGATCGGCAAATACCCGCATCTGCTGGTGCAGGGCGGAAACCCCTTCCAGCGGGCTGGGCGCACTGTGATCAATCACCATGGCGATTTTGGCCGGGTCAAAAACCCGGGTGGAATTCATCTCTTCAAAGGCTCTGATAGCCAGGCCGGAAGTCCCGTCCTGCCCCATGACAAAGTCCAGCTCCGCAACAACGATGTCATTGGCTCTGGCATCCTGACCGCTTTTTTGTGACAATATTTTTTCAGCAATCGTTTTCCCCACTATTTGTTCCTCTCCCTCTTGATTTCTTCGTAAATATAGACAACTTCTTTGTCAAATAATGACCTCTTTTTGTCAATTGACATCTGCCGCACCCGGGCCAGGATTTCTTTGGCTTCTTCTTCTGTCAGATTGACCAGGTATTCTTTAAACTTTGATTTGATGGCCGCCGTACCAGAATGCTTGCCGATGATGATCTGCCGCTCCAGGCCCACTTCCTCCGGTTTAAAGACTTCGTAGGTCAGCGGATTTTTCAGCACGCCGTCACCGTGAATGCCTGATTCATGCGCAAAAATATTGGAACCCACGATTGGTTTGCTGACCGGCAGCTCGCGCCCGGAAGCATGGGCAACATACTGGGCGACTTCACGGAAAATAGTGGTATCGTAATTCACGTCGACATTCATTAAATGCTTCAATCCCATAATAACTTCCTGGAGACAGGAGTTGCCTGCTCTCTCTCCCAGACCGTTGATGGTAACGCCCACATGGTTGGCACCGCCGTACACCCCGGAGAGGGAGTTGGCCGTGGCCATGCCGAAATCATTATGGGTATGCATTTCTATATCCAATCCTACTGCATCGTGCAGCGTCTTGATATATCTAAAAGTTGTCAGCGGATTTAAGGTTCCCACCGTATCACAGAAGCGCAACCGATTAGCCCCGGCGTGTTTGGCGATTAAGGCAAATTCCGTCAGGTAGTCGAGATCGGAACGAGATGCATCTTCGGCGTTTACAGAAACATAAAGATCATTGTCCTTGGCAAACTTTACCGCATCGGACATCATGTGCAGTACTTTTTCACGGGTGGTTTGCAGCTTGTGTTGAATATGAATATCGGAAGTTGATATGGATATGGCCACCGCATCAACTCCGCAATCCAGAGATTCCTTGATATCAGCGATCACCGCCCGGTTCCAGGCCATGATGCTGGATTTCAGACCCATATGGGCAATTTCGGTAATGCATTTTTTCTCATCTCCGCCCATCACCGGAATCCCGGCTTCGATTTGGTCGATGCCCATTCCATCCAGGTATTGTGCGATCCTGATTTTTTCCTCATTGGAAAACACGACGCCCGCTGTTTGTTCACCATCCCGCAAGGTCGTATCAACAATATATATTTTGGCTTCTTTCTCCAAAAACCAGTCTTTGTTGGCCATGGTCCATGTCATCCTATCACTCCCTGTCTAAACGTTCTTTCAGCAATTTATTCACCATCTCCGGATTCGCCTGTCCCCGGGTCGCTTTCATGATTTGCCCGATAAAGAATCCGAAGGCTTTTTCCTTGCCGTTTTTATAATCCTGCAAAACCTTGGGGTTGTTGTTGACGATTTCCTCGATCAAAGGCAGCAACGCATCGGCATCTGATATTTGCACCAAGCCTTTTTCCTTGATAATCGTTTGTGGGTCCTTGCCGCTGGCAAACATTTCCTCAAAAACCGTCTTGGCCATTTTGCCGCTGATTGTGCCCTCATCCAGCAAGTTCAGCATGTCGGCCAGCAATGCCGGTTTAACTTTGGCCTCCTGAATCTCCATCCCGTTTTGGTTCAACAATCTGGACAAATCCCCCATCATCCAATTGGATACCGCTTTGGCATCGGAATGCAGCCGCAGCGTATCATCAAAGAACTGCAAGATCTGCGGGCTTTGGGTCATCAAATCAACATCATATGAAGACAATCCATGTTGCTCCATCAGTCTTCGCCCGGCCTGCTCAGGTAATTCGGGCATGCTGCTTCGGACCTTGTCAACCCAATCCTGGCTGATGCGCAGGGGTGGCAGATCCGGTTCGGGGAAATAGCGGTAATCGTGAGCCTCTTCCTTGGAACGCATGGATCTGGTTACGCCTTTGGCCTCATCCCAGGTCCGGGTCTCCTGCACAATCTCTTCCCCGTCTTCAATGGCCTCGATTTGACGTTTGGCTTCATATTCAATGGCCTTCTCCAGCGCCCGAAAAGAATTGAGGTTCTTGATCTCCGTGCGGGTGCCTAGTTTTTCTTGCCCCCGGGGGCGCACTGAAACATTGGCATCACAGCGCAGGGATCCTTCTTCCATTTTGCAATCAGATACATCAGCAAACAAAAGAATGGAACGGAGTTTTTCCATATAGGCCCGTGCCTGCGTGGCACTGCGCATGTCAGGCTCGGAAACAATCTCCAGCAGCGGAACACCGGAGCGGTTCAAATCCACCAGAGAAAACGGGGTAGTGGTAATGTCGCCTTGATGGACCAGCTTGCCGGCGTCCTCCTCCAGATGAGCGCGGGTGATGCCGACCCGAATCTTTTCCCCGTCTGCTTCAATATCCAGATATCCGCCTTTGCAGATAGGCAGATCAAACTGCGAAATCTGGTAGGCTTTGGGCAGATCCGGATAAAAATAATTCTTGCGATCAAACTTGCAAAATTCAGCGATCTCACAATGGAGAGCCAGTCCGGTCTTGATAGCGCATTCCACCGCCTGTTCGTTGAGCACTGGCAGCATGCCGGGAAAACCCGAGCAGACCGGACATACCTGAGTATTCGGCTCAGCCCCAAAGGCGGTGGAACAGGAACAAAAGATCTTGCTCCTGGTTTTCAGCTCAGCATGAACTTCCAGCCCGATGACAATTTCAAAATCCTTACTCAATTTTATTTCACCTCCAAAGCTGGTCTCAAGCGATGGAAATCTGTGTTTTGTTCATACGCAAAGGCGGCCTTGATAAGCGTGCTTTCGGCAAATGCCGGGCCGATCAATTGCATGCCGATCGGCAAGCCCTCGTGGAAGCCGCAGGGAATTGACATGGCGGGCAGTCCGGCCATATTGACCGGCACCGTCAGGATGTCATTCATATATAAGGTCAGCGGATCACCGATCTGTTCCCCTAACTTGAAAGCAACCGTCGGGGTGGTCGGTGATACGATCAAATCAAAATCAGCAAATACCCTGGAAAAATCATCGGCGATCAAACGTCTGACTTTCAAGGCTTTCAGATAATAGGCATCATAGTATCCCGAGCTTAAAGCATAACTGCCCAGCATAATGCGCCGCTTGACTTCGGCGCCAAAACCCTCCGCCCTGGATCGAGAAAACATATCGATCACATTGGCGGCTTCATAATCACGCAATCCATATCGGACCCCGTCATAACGGGCCAAATTTGCACTGGCCTCGGCCGTGGCAACCAGATAATAGGCTGGCAGGGCGTATTCGCTGTGGGGCAAGGATACTTCTTCCACAATGGCGCCCATTTCTTCGTATTTAAGCAGCGCCTTTTTAATTATTTCCTGGATATTAGGATCGATCCCCGGTTGGAAATATTCGCGCGGGTAAGCGATCTTCATGCCTTTGACATCTCCATCCAAACTCGTCTGATAGTCTGGTACAGGCAGGTCCACGCTGGTCGAATCCAACGGATCCTTGCCGGAAATAATCTGCATAATCAGTGCACAGTCCTTTACATCCTTGGCAAAGGTGCCCACCTGGTCCAGGGAAGATGCATAGGCAACCACGCCCCAGCGCGATACTCTGCCATAGGTCGGTTTCAATCCCACGACCCCGCAGAACGAAGCCGGCTGACGAATCGACCCGCCGGTATCAGTTCCCAGAGCAAAAGGAATTTCATCGGCTGCCACCGCTGCCGCCGAACCACCGGATGATCCGCCCGGTACCCGGGTGAGATCCCAGGGATTGCAGGTGGGGAAAAAAGCGGATTGTTCGGTGGAAGATCCCATGGCAAATTCATCCATGTTAAGCTTGCCGGCGAGGATGCCATGTTCGGCAAACAATCGACCGGCCGCTGTAGAATCATAAGTGGGTATAAAGTTTCCCAGAATACGGGAAGCACAAGTGGTCTTTACCCCCCGGGTACAAAATATATCTTTCAAGCCAAGCGGTATCCCGGCAATTCTTCCGTACTGACCCTGTTGGTCGATTTCCCGTGCTTTAGCCAGGGCCTCTTCCTCCGTCAGGGTAATGAAAGCCCGCACCCGGTCGTCGACTGCAGTAATGCGGGCAAATATCGCCTGGGTAATCTCCAGGGCGGAAGTTTCCTTACGGCTTAGCAAGTCTTGCAGTTCATGGATGGTAAGCTGATACAATTCCAAGCTGGCAACCTCCTTGTTTCGATGCACCTACATGATTTTCGGTACTTTGTACTGGCCTTCTTCCACCAACGGTGCATTGGCCAGTATTTCTTCCCGCAACGTTCCCGGCTTGCTCTCATCCACACGAAAAACGTTGTATACCGGCAGAATATGCGCCAGCGGTTCTACACCCTCGGTTGACAATTCATTTAGCTTTTCCACATATTGCAGGATTGAGCTCAGTTGTTCAGCAAAGCTCTGTTTCTCAGTTTCGTTTAATTGCAATCTGGCCAGTTGGGCCACATACTCAACTTCTTTTATTGTAAGCGCCATTTTGCCGCCTCCTTA
>Ga0116151_10005502_pt1 | contig 10931 bp, 10 predicted proteins | sample AD_UKC117_MetaG_FD_89893 | JGI IMG/M metagenome (GOLD analysis project Ga0116151, IMG submission 89893) | Active sludge microbial communities of municipal wastewater-treating anaerobic digesters from Hong Kong - AD_UKC117_MetaG | ecosystem: Engineered > Bioreactor > Anaerobic > Digestate... | reverse complement strand
GGGTCCGGGTTGCTGATGAACGAGAATCACATCATAACGTACAACGGCAACGGGTGGGTAAGCGAAATCCCGGGAGAATTCCGCGTGGGGTCCAAAGAACTCAAACAGGCGGGCCTGAAGGTCACGCTGCCGCGTATTAAAATCCTCAACATGTTGCAACATCCAGGCAAAACGCACCTAACCGTGGATGCCATCCATCAATCACTGGCTGATTCCGGCGAGGAAATTGGGTTGGCAACCGTGTATCGAGTGTTGACCCAGTTTGAAGCGGCGGGCCTGGTCAAACGTCATCACTTCGAAGGTGGCCAGTCAGTGTTCGAACTCGATCAGGGAGCGCATCACGACCATATTCTATGCCTGGAATGCGGACGGATTGAGGAATTTTACGACCAGGAAATCGAACAACGACAGCAGGCTATCGCCCAACAATTCGGTTTTGAACTGGCTGAACATCGCCTGATTCTTTACGGCCACTGCGCCCGCCCGAATTGTCCTCATCGTCCCGTTTATGAAGGCTAAAAACGCCCTCTCCCCCAACCCCTCTCCCGCAAGCGGGCGAGGAGGGGTTATACAACCCGCTAAGTAGCAGGCGAGGTCAGGTTTAATACGGCTGCTTAGCCAAGATTGACGCCAAAATCCCTGGCCACCGCCGCCAATCCACCGGCATAGCCCTGGCCAATGGCTTTGAACTTCCACTCATCGTTGTTGCGATAGAGTTCGCCAAAGATCATCGCCGTTTCCGTGGAAGCGTCCTCAGAAAGATCATAACGGGCGATTTCCTGGTCGCCGTCGGCATTCAGCGCGCGAATGTAGGCGTTGCTGACCTGGCCAAAGTTCTGCTTGCGCGCCTCAGCGTCATGGATGGTGACGACAAAAGACACTTTCGCGGCGTCAGGCGTCATTGTTCCCAGTTCGACATCGATGACCTCATCGTCGCCTTCACCCTCGCCAGTGCGGTTATCGCCGCGATGCATCACCGCGCCCGAAGGGTCCTGGGCATTGTTGTAAAACACGAAATGCTGATCGCTCAGCACCTTGCCATTGCTGTTCAGCACGAAGGCGGATGCATCCAGGTCAAAAGCGCTGCCATCGGTCTTGCGCATTTCCCAGCCCAGACCAAAGCGCACTTTTTTTAGACCTGGCGCCTGCTTGCTCAGCGAAACATTCTGACCTTTTTGCAAAGATATGGCCATAAATCAATCTCCTGCTGTTTAAAGTATGCTCGCTTAAATATTGATTCCATACTGGTGGCACATGGCTTTTAAGCCGCCGGCGTAGCCTTGGCCGACCGCCGTAAAGCGCCACTCGCCGCTGTGCCGGTACAGCTCGCCGAAGATCATCGCCGTTTCGGTCGAGGCGTCTTCCGCCAGATCATAACGGGTGATTTCGCTATTGCCGTCGGCGTTGACTACCCGGATGTAGGCGTTGCCGACTTGCCCAAAGTTCTGCTTGCGCTGGTCGGCTTCGTGAATCGTGACAGTGAAGGCGATTTTTTGCACATCGGCAGGGACTTTATTCAGATCAACCTTGATGACTTCATCGTCGCCCTCACCCGCGCCAGTCAGATTATCGCCGGTATGTTCAACCGAGCCACAGGACGATTTCAACTGGTTGTAGAAGATGAAATCAGCGTCCGAGCGCACCTTGCCGTCAGCGCCCAGCATGAACGCCGAGGCATCCAGGTCAAAATCAGCCCCATCTGTGGCGCGAGCGTCCCAACCCAGCCCGACCAGTACTTTGCTAAGACCTGGAGCTTCCTTGTTCAGCGAGAGTCGGCCGCCTTTATTGAGGGAAATAGCCATGGAATTTGTCCTCTTCTTCGTTACGGGTTGCTTCGTTGCTGCGGGTGCAGCATCCGGGATGGAAGGTTCCTGAACGCGATCCCGGGGCGTGTTCAGGTCAAGTCGAAATCCTTGGGATTCAGCCCCAGCTCGGTGCAGATCGTGCGCACGGCCGCTTGCTCATTGCTGTCAAAATTACCGTCGGAAGCGCCGACTGCGCAGCAGACCCGCACCATCAAGCGGGCCTCTGCATCCTTACCCTTAAGCTTGGCGACCGCTTGCAAGGCGTTGGCCTGGCCAATCTGGTAATCAAACTCGAAATTCTTGGCGTACTTTTCGAAGATCGTAACCGCTTCGCTCACGTCGAAAACCGATAAGGCTTCATGAGTGCGCAGAAATCCGATCATTTTCTGCTTTTCTTCCGGTTTTACCACGCCATCCGCGTGGGCGACGATGACGCAACCGGCGACCGTTGCCTCCAGAAAAGTCTTGTTCCTGAACTTGGCGACCTCGGTTTTCATATTGGCGACCAGCTCGCTGGATCGCTGTTTCAACCATTCAAGAGCCATGTTTATTTCTCCAGGTGTAGGAAGTTCGAGAAAACGTGAATTGAATTCAATCCTTGGATCCCGCGACCCAGCGCAGACCAAAACCGTAAGCCTGGTCCAGGAAGCGGTGATCCAGGAAATATTCGACGAGCTTGGTGACCTTGATGTTACCTCTTTCGTTCTCGAGCATGACCAGCGCACACATCCGCTGGTCGTTGCGATGGCTGTCGAGACGGATTTCCAGCGTCGGCTGGTTCGGAGTCTGAATCGTAACGACCGCATCGGTTTCGGCCCAGTTGGGAGCGCCTTCGTAGATCAGGGCGAAGACCACAACCCGATCCAGTTGGTCCCACTGACGGCCGTTGATGTGCAGGAATTCGCCCTGCGCGCTTTGGCCGCTACGGTCATCGCCCATGAGCTGAATATAAGGCGGGTTCTGCAGGCTGCCAAAACTGTTGCCCAACGCCTGCACCGCGCCAGCCCGGCCATCGCGTAGCTTGAACAGGCAACCCAGATCGAGATCGGTCTTGCCGCCGCCCGTCAAGCGGCCAAAGAAGCCCTTACCGCCGCCCTGATTCCAGTTCAGATTAATCACCAGGTCATCAAAACCGTGGCTTTTCTTTTCCAGAGAAATGCTGCTGCCCTTCTTCTCCAGCGTGATCTTTTCCAGACGAATGGGCTTGACGGGAGCGGCGGACGGCGCGGAAGAAGAGGCGGCGGGACGCGGCGCGGGCGCAGGCGGCGCGGGCGGGGCTGGAGCGGCTTCGGCATCGTCGGCGACATCCACGCCGTACTGCTTGGCTAGCGGCCCCAGCCCGCCAACGAAACCTTGGCCGACGGCGCGGAATTTCCATTCGCCGTTGCGCAAGTAGAATTCGCCAACAATCAGCGCGGTTTCCGGCATCGCCCGGGTCGTCAGCGGAAAAGTCGCCAGCGCCGCTTGGTTTCCTGTGTCACAAATTTCGGCGCGCACCTGGTTGAGCTGGCCAAACGACTGCCTCCGCTGCTGACCTTGATCGATGGTTAGGGCAATAACAATCCGCTCGATACCAGCCGGTAGCTTGGCGAAAGTCAGGGTAAACGTCCGCCCATCCTCGGCGCGTTGAATACCGCCGCCCGGCAAGGCAAGCTGGTTGTAGAAGATGAAATCGTCATCGCTGCGCACCTTGCTTTGCGCATTCAAAGCAAAGGCGCTGGAGTCCAGAGTCAACGGCGTGTTGGTCGGTTCCCAGCTCAGGGCGATGGTGACCGCAGCGGGCGCCGGGCTGTGCTTGGTAATCGAGAAATTCTGACCGGGCTGCAATTCCATGATCCTGTCCCCAGCGTGTTTCACAAATAGGGCTGAAGTGCCGGCAGTAAATCATGGAAAGTACGGCCTTCGGCTTGCTCACCGATCGCCTGCATTTTCCATTCATTGTTGTGGCGATAGAGCTTGGTCATGATCAGGCCGGTATGACTGCCGCCCTCTAGCGACAGATCGAAACGCGCAACTTCGCCACTGTTTGCCTCGTCTACCAAGCGACAGAAGGCGTTGGGGATACCGGCAAAGCTTTCGCCGCTAAAGCTGTTGACCGTGAAAATCAAGGTTTGAACGGATGCGGGAATCCGACTCAGATCAATGCTGATCCGTTCATTATCCGCGCCGGCCTCGCCACCGCCGGAACGATCGTCGCCACTATGACGAATGGAGCCACAACGGCTTTCCAATTGTCGAAACCATACGGTATCCGCCAGGTTGCCGCCGGCGTCGAACAACAGACAGGAAGCATCCAGGTCAATGGCCTCCTGGCGGGAGCCGCCGCCAAAACCCAGAAAACCCTTGCTCTGGACCTGTTTCATGCCCCAGCCCAGGCCCATGACCACCCGGCTCAGGCCGCGCCCGGCCTCTTTTTCCAGACTAATGCGCTGGCCTTTCTGTAGATTGATGCCCATTGGAATATCCTCGTTATAGTGGAGTCAATAGCGGACGAGGGTTGCAAGGTTACCAAGGTTACCCACGAGTTTTATAGGACTATAGTTTAAAAGCCGGTTGTGACAAATCGGAATTGGACTATAGATTGTGGCTGATAACGCAGATTTCAAGGGAACTCGTTAAGTCGTATTGGAGGCAATTATGCGTATAAAGGTGTTGTTGTGGTCCGCAGCAATCCTGACCAGCCTGGCTCAGGCCACGATTGCGCAAGAGTTGGGAGCCAACAAATGGCAGGATGAAAAGGGTGTTTGGCACTACGGCGACACTCGGCCCGCAGCACCTGGGGCCGCTGCCAATACCGCCGCCGATGCCTACCAGCGTGGCGATTATGCAACTGCATTTCAGGAATACATGAACTGGGCTAAACAGGGTGATCCCCGCGCTCAGAATATGATCGGTCTGATGTATTTACGCGGGCAAGGCGTAATGCGCAACCCGCGCACCGCCACGGAATGGTTGCGGCGAGCCGCCATGCAGGGCAATGTCGAAGCGCAGTTTCATTTGGGGATATTGTACGCAGATGATCCCAGCATTGCCCCCAGCGAACGGGAAGCGTCGTTCTGGCTGATTCGCTCGGCTGATCGCGGCAATCCCGAGGCCCAGTACGTGTTGGCTACTCAGTACGCAACCGGCAAGGGGATGAAGCGCGATGATAGCCAGGCAGCGCGCTGGTATCTCAAGGCGGCGGAACAGGGACATGCTCCCGCCCAGTTTGAAACAGGAAATTTCTACGCCAGCGGACGCGGCGTCTCCCGCAACGATAAGGAAGCTGTGCGCTGGTATCAGCAAGCTGCCCAACAAGGTCACGCGGACGCCCAGTTCAATCTCGGCGCCATGTTTGCGACGGGTCGCGGCGTCGTGGCCGTCAACGATGAGGAGGCGGCGCGCTGGTACCGCAAGGCGGCGGAGCAGAATCACGTCGAGGCCCAGTATAATCTGGCGGTGCGCTATCTGAGCGGTCGTGGGGTGACCGCCAATACCGGCGAGGCTTTCCGGTGGATGCGCAACGCGGCGGAACAGGGCCTGGAAGTGGCTGAAATCAATGTGGGGCGTTTGTATGCAGAAGGCCAGGGCGTCGCCCGTAACGATGCCGAGGCCGTACGCTGGTACCAAAAGGCCGCGGACCGCAATGTTCCGCTGGCGCAATATTACCTTGGGCGAATGTATGCGGAAGGACGCGGCGTTCCCCGCGATGAACGGCAGGCCCTGCTCTGGTTTCGCCGCGCCGCTGACCAGGATTTGCCTTTGGCGCAGCTGGAGCTGGCCGAGGGTTATTTGAATGGTCGCGGCGTCATCCTGGATGAAACCAAAGGTATTCAACTGATGGAGCAGGCGGCGGCGGGCGGCAATGTCGAAGCCCAACTACGCCTGGCTGAACGCTATTTGACCGGAAAAGGCGTGTTGCGCAATGAACGACTCGGTCTGGACTGGCTGAGCAAAGCGGCGGAACAGAACCATGTTGAAGCGCAATATCAATTAGGCGCTTACTATGCTGAAAAGGGACAGGATGGACAAAATGAGCGACTGGCGGCGGAGTGGTATCGCAAGGCGGCGGAGCAGGGGCATGCCGCCAGTCAGGCGCAATTAGCCAAAATGTACACGCAGGGCATTGGCGTATCGCAGGACGAACGGCAGGCTTTGCGATGGTTCCGGCAAGCCGCGGAACAAGGCGATGCAGAATCGCAATTCAATCTGGGGGTGTTTTACGCCAATGGCCGGGGAGCGCCGCCGGATGATAAGCAGGCGGTGGTCTGGTTTCGCAAGGCGGCGGAACAGGAGGTCGCCGCTGCCCAGTTGAATCTGGGATTGATGTATGCGGATGGCCGGGGCGGCTTGCCAAAGAACGAGAGTCAGGCAGCCGCCTGGTATCGTAAAGCCGCTGAACAGAATGTGCCTTTGGCTCAGCTATTGCTGGGCGTATTGTACGCGATGGGGCGCGGCGTACCCCAGGATGATCAGCAGGCATTCGCCTGGTTCGAAAAGGCGGCTAATAATCATCTATCATTGGCTCAATACGGATTGGGGATGCTGTATAGCAACGGTCGCGGCGTAAAAACTGACTGGATCAAAGCACATCTCTGGTTGGATCTGGCGGTATCCAGCGGCTATGTAGGCGCGGCTCAACCCCTGGACTCGGTAGCGAGTCGGTTGAGCCAAACCGAGTTGGCGGAAGCTCGTCAGTTGGCGCAACAGTGGCGAATGGCGAATGATCGGTACTGAAGGGGGGGCGGGCTCCAGGTTTCAGGCTCCAGGTGGCGGGCGCCGCCGCTCGCCATGCCTCAATGAGCCTTGCGATCAGGATCCAGCAAGTGCTGGCCCAGGTTGCGAACGAACTCGTCCAGGCGCGTGGACTCGGTATGCATGCGTTCGTTCATTTCCCGCAAGGCGGTCGACATCTGATAGCTGCGAAAGAGCAGCTTTTCCAGATCATCGGTCTGCCAGAGTTGGTCGGTGTTGATTTCCGGACCGTTGTCGCTCAACGATACGGCGCACCACTCAGGAATCCGATAAAGCAGCACCGATTCCCGGTCACTGGCCAGGCAGAGCGTTACGCCCACTTCGTATTTGCGTAGCACTGCTACGACTTCGTCAAGACAGTGCTGCATTTCCACGCTGGGCCGTTCGCCGGTTTGTTGAACATCATCCTCGTTCATAACGGCGGACGGTTCTTTGTTTACCCTGCTCATGAAATTTGCCTCCTGTCGTCGGGATCGGAAGATTTAACACGGCGACAGGCTCTCTTGGTCGTTTACCCCGAACCGGTTTTTTCCTATGCGTAACCTGTCGCAACTCAGTATAAACGTTTTCCGCGGTGTGCTGGCCCTCTTGCTGCTCAATTTGGCGTTGACCTTTCAGAATCGCTGGCCGACCGCCGGAGTGCGCTGGGTTCTGGAGTTCTCTCTTGATCTGATCGTATTGTTGTTGGCGTTGGCGCTGATCATCGCTTGGCGCGGACCGTTAGGCCGCTGGGGCCGAGGTTTGTTGCTTGGCGGTGCGGTCATCCTGGTGCTGGGGCGTTACATCGACGTGACCACGCCGGCGCTGATGGGGCGTGCCATCCATTTGTACTGGGACAGCCAGCACGTTCCCCAGGTTGCAGCAATGTTTCTGGACAGCGTGCCCGTCTGGCAATGGATGATAGGAGGATTGGCCTTGCTGGTCGGGTTCGGCGTCATGATAATTATACTACGCTGGACGCTCAGCACGATCCTGGCGATACTCGAACAACCGGTTGGGCGCTGGATTCTGGGCGGATTGGCGGCAATTTTACTGGCGGCATACAGTGCGGGCCGCTTGAGCGTGCGCTTGCCGACCGAGCATTACTTTGCATTGCCGGTGACCCCGGTACTGGTTGAGCAAGTCCAGTTGACGCTGGAGGCAACCGTATTGCGCAATCAGGGACGCATCGCTGTGCAACCGCCGCTGCCGCCTTCCAATCTGGGCCGGTTGCAGGGTGGCGATTTACTGGTGATGTTCTTTGAATCCTATGGGGCGCTGGTGTTCGACGATCCTCGCTTTGCTAAACCGTTGACCGGCGATTTCGCCGCACTGGAGCGGGCGCTGGAACAGGCGGGCTGGCGGATAGCCTCCGCGCGGGTGGAGTCGAGCACCTTTGGCGGGTTGTCCTGGCTGGCGCATTCCAGCTTGTTATCGGGATTGCGTATTGCGGATCAGGGAGATTACCGGGAATTACTCGCCACCGACCGGGCGACTCTGGCGCAATCTTTCGCGGCTGCCGGGTATCGAACGGTGGCGGTCATGCCGGGACTGCGGTATCCGTGGCCGGAAGGACAATTTTACCGGTTCAATAAGATTTATAATGCCGAAGGATTGAATTATCACGGCCCTGCTTACGGCTGGTGGGCGATTCCTGATCAATACAGCCTGCACCGGATTCACCAGCTTGAATTGGAACCTGTAACCGGTCGCTCGCCGCGTTTCATCTTTTTTCCGACGATCAACAGCCATGCGCCTTTCGCGCCTCTGCCGCCGTATCAGCCGGACTGGAGTGTTTTCGATGCAACGGTGAGTCAAGGGGCGGCATCCGGGGCGACCGGGTCGGTTGAACTGAATGAGCGACTGGATGGGGCGGCGCTGGCGGCGGCCTATATCCAGAGTGTTCGCTATAACCTCGCCGTGGTGGGCGGCTATCTGCGTCAGTATGCGTCACCCACCACTTTGCTCATAGTCGTAGGCGATCATCAACCGCCGGCGATTGTGGGGGGGCGGGACCTGTCCTGGCAGACCCCGGTGCATCTTTTTTCGCGCGATCCGGCGTTGCTGGAGCGTTTCGTAGCCCGGGGATTCCGACCTGGAATGCGACCCGGTTCTGAGGTGTTGGGCGGCATTGAGGAGGTGGGACCATTGTTGCTGGAGGTGTTAAACGGAGCAAACCTGGATTCCGCTGCGCTCCATCCAGGCTACGTGAACCAGAGAAGACCATAGCCATACCTGGATCCGCTACGTTCTATCCAGATTCCATAAACCTGGACAGTGATCGGGCATCACGAGCATTCACCCATGCTGATTACCCCCGCCATTATCGCTTTGCAACTGATCGCGCTGAGCGTGACCGGCACGGTGCTGCTGGCCAGCGGCTTTGCCTGGCAGATTCTGCGGCGCTGGAACATCGCCAGCGGCAGCGCATTACAGATTCGCCTGGAACGGCAAACTTACCTGATTTCTACTCTGCTCGGTTTTGCGCTGGGCGCGGAATTGTTGTCTCTGCTGCTATTCGTCTATACGGCGGAAAGTCTGTCCAGTCAGTTCGTCGGGGCGATGTGCGCGACCGGGGTGTTGAACGCCAATCCGTTTGGGTTCCCCACCCTACTGCTAAAAATCATCATATTTTTCCTGGCAACGCTTTGGCTGGCGCTGGATCGAGTGGATCATCAAGGTTATGACTATCCGCTGGTCCGGGCAAAATACGGATTACTGTTGGCTATCGCGCCGCTGACCGTGTTGGAAAGCGTATTACAAACCCATTATTTCCTGGGCTTGGAACCGGAAGTGATCACCTCTTGCTGTGGCTCATTGTTCAGCGCTAACCAGCAAGGCGTCGCGGCGGAACTAGCCGGATGGCCGGTGCGTCCGGCATTAGCGGTATTTTACGCAACAGCGGGATTATCATTAATGATCGGTCTGGCCTTCCGGCGCTGGTTATGGCTTGGACCGTTGTTCACTGTTAGCAGCCTCCTGAGTTTTGGCATGGCCATCGCCGCGATCATCGCTTTCATCTCGCTCTATGTTTATGAAAGTCCGCATCATCACTGCCCGTTTTGTTTGCTGAAAGCCGGCTATGATTACGTCGGTTACGCGCTTTATCTACTATTGTTCGTCGCCACGGCCGCCGGAATCAGCGCCGGAGTCATCGCGCCGTTTCGCCAGATCGCCAGTTTGCGAACCGTGATTCCCGGTGAAATTCAGCGCCTGACCTGGCTGGCGCTGGGCGGATCAGGTCTGTTTTATGGGCTGGCGACCTGGCTGATATTACGATCCCGTCTGATGCTGCTTTGATCATCATGCGCTTATTACAAGTTTTCTCTTATTTGCTGCTGGGCTTGCTCTTGGCCGCCTGTGATCCGGGTTTACCCACCATCCGGAATGGCGACCCGGCCCCTGCCTTCACCCTGGAACGGTTGGACGGGTCGCCCCTGCGCTTTCCTGAACAATACCGGGGACAGGTGGTTGCTCTGCGTTTTTGGGCGGACTGGTGTCCGTATTGCTACGGCGAAATGAAGGCGCTGGAGCCAGTCTATCGCCGTCGCCACAAGGATGGCTTCATCATTCTCGCCGTCAATGTCATGCAACCGCCGGAAACCGTGCAGCGTTTCGTTGACGAACTGGGCCTGTCCTACGACATCGCGCTGGATCGTCAAGGCGAGGTGATGCGTCTTTATCAGGTCATGGGATTACCGGTTACGTTGATCATTGACCGACAAGGCGTCGTCCGCAGCCGGATCATTGGCGGATCGCCGCCGGAGGCGCTTGAGCAGGCTATCGCCGGTTTGTTATGAGCATTCTCAATCCGCCGAGTCCCTCTTTACCTTACAATTGCAGTTCTCCCCATAACTCTATTGAAGGTCATGCCATCATGAGCGATCCCGCGCAGGCTGAACGCCGCCAGGTTCTCCGTTTTCTCGCTACGGCTGGCGCAACCACTGGCCTTGTGGCCCTGACTTCCCCAGTTACCGCTGCATCCTGTGCACACGATGGGACTCCCTTACAGTTCACGCCAAAGACTGCGCCCGACCCGAAGCCGCTGGATAATGAGTTAGCCAAATACCCGAAATGCCCCTATTGCGGCATGGATCGTCGGCAATACCACTACAGCCGTCATCTGGTGCATTACCAGGATGATTTGGCGGACGCCACCTGTTCCCTGCATTGCGCCGCCCTTAGTCTGGCGTTGAATCTGGACCGAGGGCCGAAAGCCATTTACGCGGCTGATTTCGGGGCGATCGTTGAACCCAAGCCACTGGTCGATGTGGATACGGCCACTTATTTGATCGGTTCAAAATTGCCGGGCGTGATGACCAAGCAGAGCAAGGTTGCCTTCGCGGCCGGGTCCGCTGCTGAAGCGGTGCGGAAGGAGCAAGGTGGGGAACTGGGCGATTTCGACGCTGCGCT
>Ga0116151_10005501_pt1 | contig 10934 bp, 13 predicted proteins | sample AD_UKC117_MetaG_FD_89893 | JGI IMG/M metagenome (GOLD analysis project Ga0116151, IMG submission 89893) | Active sludge microbial communities of municipal wastewater-treating anaerobic digesters from Hong Kong - AD_UKC117_MetaG | ecosystem: Engineered > Bioreactor > Anaerobic > Digestate... | reverse complement strand
GGATCTCTTCGTCACCCCCTATGGCAATGATGCGTCCATCTTCGATGGCCATCGCCTGGGCGCCCGGTTGCAGCGGATCGACCGTATAGATGTTCCCGTTGTAATAAATGGCATCGGGTCCCTGGTCAGCCGGTGACCAGCAGGACAGCATGGAGAACACCAGAAGGGCTGCGAGTATGCGGGGAGTCATAAAGCATTGATTCACCGCTAAGGTAATGAATTGGACAGAGGGCTTAACGGACCAGGGAGGCCAGGCGGAATACCTTGTGCTTGAGTTCCTCCGGTTTGAACGGTTTGGCCAGATAATCGCTGAATCCGGCCCGAAGACATTTTTCTGCTTCCTGCTCGGAAGCATAGGCGGAAAGGGCGATGATGGGTACATTGGATAACTCCCGGATTTTTTTTCCGGCGATCAGGCCGTTCATGACGGGCATCTGGATATCCATGAGGACCAGATCGTATTCATGGGCCTGGAATTTTTCCACGGCAACCAGGCCATTTTCGGCAATATCCACTGTCAGGTCTGGCGACCAGGTCTGCAGGACATTTTTCGTGGCGATCTGATTGAGAAAATGATCTTCGACCAGGAGGATACGAAGTGGTTCGATCCAATCCTGAATGGGAGCCGGAACATCAGTGACGACAGCGAGCTTCATGGGCAGGGAGATCACCATTTTCAGAGCGAGATGCTGGCCGTCAGGCATTTGCAGGGTGCCACTCATGGAGCGGATCATCTTGTCCAGCGTGTAGAGGTTGATCCGGGCGAGATGCTCCTGCTCGGGAGTATCCTGGTCCGTGCCGTTCAGAAGGGATTCATTGCGCCAGTCCTGAAGCTGGACAGCTGTGCTGGAGGCAAGTGGATCCCGGCATTGGATGACCAGGTTGAACCAGTCCGGATCGGTTGTCTCCGCCTTGACCCGAACGGCCACTTTCCGGGGCTCCGGATTGAGCAGCGTGAACAGGTCGAACAGATTGTAAAAGACCTGAATGAGCTTGTTCTGATCACCCTGGACCTCGTGGGGAAGAAGCTGGTCGGTCTTGATATCCATCCAGACCGACTGCCGGCTCTTACCAAAGTCCAGCATTTTGCTCACCAGGTCCAAGGACTGCCGCAAATCGAATGTTTTGATCTGCTGATGAGGTTGTTCTTCCGCGGCCAGGGAAAACGTGATCAATTGGTTGATATGCTGCTGGAGCTCATCCACGGAGAACTTCAGGCCATTGAACGCTTCCTTGAACTGGACCTTGAACGGGCTTTCTTCCAGGAGGTAAAGGAAGTTGACAATGGAGTACAGGGGTGTCCGGATGTGGAAGGAAATGTCTTGAAGGACCTGGTCGCGCAGGTTGATCAGCGTTCTGGAGTATTGTTGTTCCCTCCGCAACTGGATGATCTCGGCTTCTTCGATCACCTCATTGAGTGTACCCAGGGCAATGACCTGTTGGGCACTTTCGTCAATCTGGAGCCTTGCCGTCAATTCAAAATGGACGATCCGGGTACCGTTTTGGACCATTCTCAGCCGGCACGACTGTGGGGTATTGGATTGGATCAGGGAGCTAAAAAAGTCCAGGGCCTTCTCCTTGTCGGCAGGATGCACGAGGTCAAGAAGAAGATCCTTCTTGATCGTTGAATCCGAGGGATTCAGGCCGAGAAGGGTAAAGAAGTTGGGGCTTCCACTGATTTCCTGGTTCAGGATATTCATTTCCCATGAGCCGAATCCGCCGACAGCCTGGACGTCGCGAAGTTTGCGCTCTTTCTGCTGCAGGGTTTGATTCTCCTGGTCGAGTTGGGTGATCAGTTCATGTCGCTGGGTGGCGAAATAGATGGCGCGCTGGAGGTGGCGGGGATCTGCCTGACCTTTGATGAGGTAGTCTTGCGCTCCGGCACGGATGGCTTGAATACCGATGATCTCATTGTTTTGCTGGGTATGGATCACCAGAGGAAGGTGGGGCAGCTTTTCGCGGCAGCGTTGGAAGGTCTTGTATCCGCTGCTTTCCAGCAGGTTGAGTTCCAGGACGATCACATCCAGTGTGCGACGGGATGCCAACCGGAAGGCTTCATACAGGGAGTCGGCAGGATAGATCTTGAACTGGTCGTTTCCCCGGGTAAGCAGACCAATGGTCTTGTCGGCTTCTTCGGGAGTCGCTTCGATCAGGAGGATGGAAATGGCCTTCTTCGCTATCATATGCAGGAAACCCGCCAGGACATGGTGATGTCCTGCCGAACGAGTGTATTTTTACCGGATATCCTGATCATCATGCAAACATTGAGCCAATTACGGGAGGAATTCGAGACCAGGGTCAGAGCATATTGCCCGCCCCGGGAACCGAGGGGACTATACGACCCGGTGACCTATATCCTGCAGTTGGGCGGAAAACGGGTTCGGCCCCTCCTCTGTGCTTGCGGATATCTCTTCGGGGCGGAGGACATGCGGGAGGAGGCCTGGCTGGGAGCATTGGCCGTAGAGGTCTTTCACAACTTTTCGCTGCTGCATGACGACATCATGGATGAAGCCCCGTTGCGCAGGGGATTTGCGACTGTGCATCAGAAATGGAACATCCCGACAGCCATCCTGTCCGGCGATGTGATGTTGATCCAGGTCTACCATCTCCTGGCCCGGGCCGGGGCAACCCGAGATCTTCCACATATCATGGATCGCTTTCACGAAACGGCCGTCGGTGTCTGTGAAGGGCAGCAGCTGGACATGGATTTCGAACGAACGGACCAGGTTGGCTGGACCGCATATCTGGACATGATCCGCGGCAAGACCGCCGTCCTGCTGGGCGGATCGCTGGAGCTTGGGGCCCTGTTGGCCGGATGGCCGCATGACGACGCCCTGACCTTGTACCGGATCGGGGAACAATTGGGGATGTCCTTCCAGTTGAAGGACGATTGGCTGGATGTGTTCGGGGAACCGGGCAAGACCGGAAAGCGTCAGGGAGGGGATATTCTGCGAGGGAAGAAGACCGCCCTGGTGCATGTGGCCATGGAGGGTGCCGGGTCGTCGGATCGCGTATTCCTGGCCGACTGGTATCATCCCGATCATTCCTTGCGGAAGGAACAGGATATCGAGCGGATCATCGCCATATTTGACCGGACCGGGGCAGGAGGAACGGTACTCGCCAGGGCCTCTGCCTACGAGGAGGAGGCCATGCGTCTGTTGGCCGGTATCGAGTCCCGGGGTCCTGGAAAGGCGTGTTTGCAGCAGATGATCCGCGAACTTCAGGGGCGGGATGGGTGAGGATCCTGAGACAGTTCCGGGAGATGGATCTTTCCATTCCACCAATCCACATCGATGTGGGCGTCCCAACGGGCATAGAAGGCCAGAGCGGGTTCATTCCAGGACAGCACCTGCCATTTGACCAGATTGGCCTTCCGTTCTTTCGCATGATCGATGACGGCCTGGAAGAGCCGGGTGCCGACCCCTTTGTGCCGCCAGGATTCCGTGACGATGAGGTCCTCGAGGTAGATCATCCGGCCCTTCCAGGTGGAATAGGCCGGATAGAAGATCGCAGCGCCGACCAGTTTGCCCTGGTGATCGGCCACGATCGCCTGAAACCAGTTGTCCCGGAGATCCCTGAGGTAGTGATCTGGCGTGGTCTTGACCGCCTCGGGTTCGCGTTCATATACAGCCAGTTCGATGACCAGAGAGAGGATATCCGGCATATCGTCGTCCGTGGCGGGGCGGATGATCGGGGTAGTTTGGACCATGCCGGAAAGATACCACATGGGGCCATGATGGTGGGACATCTCGTGTGTCGCTGAAAAAGGCTGGGCTTCCAGCAGGAAATTTTTTAATAAGCGTTTGTTTTCCTACCGAATACTCCTATCTTTGCATTCGCTTTTTGAAAAAGAAGTGGCGTTTTTCGTTAAAACCTGTTCAAAATCAATCGGTTTGATGGATCGTCACCAGATTTAAACGGTAACTGCATGCCAACCATTAATCAGCTGGTCCGGAAGGGCCGCCTCAAGATTGAAACGAAGAGCAAGGCGAAGGCTCTGGAATCCTGTCCGCAAAAGCGGGGAGTATGTACCAGGGTGTATACCACGACTCCGAAGAAGCCGAACTCCGCATTGCGGAAAGTGGCCAAGGTTCGACTGACCAACGGTTATGAGGTGATCGCCTACATTCCGGGTGAAGGCCACAACCTTCAGGAGCACTCCATCGTATTGTTGCGGGGAGGTCGTGTGAAGGATTTGCCTGGTGTGCGTTACACGATTGTACGCGGAGCCCTGGATACGGCCGGTGTGAACAACCGGAAGCAGAGCCGCTCACGCTACGGAACGAAACGTCCTAAGAAATAGATCTGAGCCCCATAGGAAATGAGAAAAAGGAAACCAAAAGTCAGAGTAACTCCAGGAGATCCCCGTTTCGGTGATGAGATGGTGACCATGTTTGTCAATAACATGATGTTGTCTGGTAAGAAGTCAACGGCACTTCGGGTCTTTTATGATGCGATGGACATTGTGGCCACAAAGACGGAGGAGAATCCCCATGAGGTTTGGAAGAAGGCCTTGAATAATGTGATGCCTCAGGTCGAGGTGCGGAGTAAGCGGATCGGAGGTGCCACGTTCCAGATCCCCATCGAGGTGCGTGCCAAGCGCAAGATCTCGATCGGGATGAAGTGGATGATCAACTTTTCCCGTGCCCGGAGTGGCAAAGGTTACGCTGAAAAGCTTTCCGCGGAGATCATCGCCGCCAGCAAGAATGAAGGTGCTGCTGTCAAGCGGAAGGAAGATACACACCGGATGGCAGAAGCCAACCGGGCATTTGCTCATTTCCGTTCCTAAGCTCTACCCAGAACATATTCCCTGAACGATCAATTCACCGTCATGTCCAAAAAGGATCTCACATTCACCAGAAACATCGGTATCGCCGCGCACATTGATGCCGGAAAGACGACGACCACGGAGCGTATCCTCTACTATACGGGGATCAGCCACAAGATCGGAGAGGTGCACGATGGAGCTGCTACCATGGACTGGATGGAGCAGGAGCAGGAGCGTGGCATCACCATTACTTCCGCTGCTACACGGACCAATTGGGTCTATCGCGGTCAGAATTACCCTGTCAATATTATCGATACTCCGGGTCACGTCGACTTTACCGTTGAGGTGGAGCGTTCATTGCGTGTACTGGATGGTGTTGTCGCCCTGTTCTGCGCAGTTTCCGGAGTGGAGCCCCAGTCTGAAACCGTCTGGCGTCAGGCTGACCGCTACAGGGTTCCCCGTCTGGGTTTCGTGAACAAGATGGACCGTTCCGGTGCCGACTTCTTTGAAGTTGTCCGCCAGGTGCGTGATATGCTGGGTGCCAACCCGGTTCCCCTTCAGGTTCCCATCGGCGCTGAGGATTCATTCAAGGGCGTTGTCGATCTGATCCTGAACAAAGCGATCGTATGGAATGAAGCCGATATGGGGATGACCTATGAGGAAATTCCGATTCCTGCCGATCTGGTGGATACGGTCAAGGAATATCGTGAAAAGCTGATCGAACAGGTCGCCGAGTATGACGACCATCTGATGGAGAAGTTTTTCGAGGATCCGAATTCCATTGAGGAGGATGAGATCCGTCGTGCGATTCGTGCTGCCACGATCGACATGAAGATCATCCCGATGATGTGCGGATCTGCCTTCAAGAATAAAGGTGTCCAGGCTGTACTGGATGGCGTTTGTCAGTATTTGCCATCTCCTCTGGATGTCGATGCTGTGATCGGTACCAATCCGGATACGGATGAAGAGATTTCACGGAAGCCGGATCCGGCAGAGCCGTTCGCTGCGCTGGCCTTCAAGATCATGACGGACCCGTTTGTCGGACGTCTGGCCTATTTCCGTGTCTATTCGGGCACGCTGCCTGCCGGCTCCTACGTGCTGAACACGCGTTCGGGCAATAAGGAGCGGATTTCCCGCCTGTACCAGATGCACTCCAACAAGCAGAACCCGATCGACATGGTCGAAGCAGGAGATATTGCTGCGGCCGTTGGTATCAAGGATCTGAAGACGGGAGATACCCTTTGCGACGTCGATCATCCGATCGTCCTGGAATCCATGACCTTCCCTGAGCCTGTGATCGGTCTGGCCATTGAGCCGAAGACACAGAAGGACCTGGAGAAGCTGGGTATGGCCCTGGCCAAGCTGGCTGAAGAGGATCCGACCTTCCGGGTGAGCTATGATGAAGAGACGAACCAGACTGTTGTCAGTGGGATGGGTGAACTTCACCTGGAGATCATTGTCGACCGTCTTCGTCGCGAGTTCAAGGTAGAGGTGAACCAGGGCGCGCCCCAGGTGAACTATAAGGAAGCATTGACTGCCACGGTCAGCCATCGTGAGCGCTTGAAGAAGCAGACGGGTGGTAGTGGTTTGTTTGCCGACATCGAATTCGAACTGGGACCTGCTGATGCCGAGTTCCTGGAGTCGGATGAATTCAAGAGCGGCAAGACGCGGATGCAGTTTGTGAACGCGATTGTCGGAGGTAGTATTCCCAAGGAATTGATCCCACCTGCTGTGAAAGGATTCGAGTCCATGATGGACAATGGTATCCTGGCCGGTTACGGCATGGACAGCATGAAGGTGCGGATATTCGACGGATCCACCCACACGGTGGACTCCAAGCCGGTCGCTTTTGAGTTGTGTGCCAAGGAAGGTTTCCGTGCTGCAGCACCCAAGTGCAAGCCGGTTCTTCTGGAGCCGATCATGAAGCTTGAGGTGACCACTCCCGAGGAATACACCGGTAATGTCATTGGTGACCTGAACCGCCGTCGCGGTCTCATCAAGGGACAGGATACGAAGAACAACGCGGTATTGGTGAAAGCCGATGTGCCGCTGTCTGAAATGTTTGGCTATGTCACCCAGTTGCGGACGATCACATCCGGCCGTGCGAGTTCCACCATGGAATTCAGCCACTATGCGCCGGCACCAAGCGGCGTTGCCGATGCGGTGATCGAGAAGTCAAAAGGTGCCGTCAAGGTATAATCAGAAGCAAAAGAGCTTTCTACTATCATTTATTTGAAAGGGTCATGAATCAAAAGATCAGAATCAAGTTACGTTCTTACGATCACAATCTGGTCGACAAGTCGACAGAGAAGATCGTCAAGACGGTACGTAACTCCGGTGCCGTTGTCAGCGGCCCGATTCCGCTGCCCACTGAGAAAGAAATTTTCACGGTCCTGCGGTCCCCGCACGTGAATAAGAAATCTCGTGAGCAGTTCCAGTTGCGTACCCACAAACGCCTGATTGAAATCTACACGCCCACGCCCAGGACCGTCGACGCTTTGTCCAAGTTGGAACTGCCCAGTGGAGTGGATATTCAGGTAAAACTCACCTGATCCTGTCGGCTTCGGCCGTACTGGACAGGGAAGGAATTTGATGGACCAACGGACGCACGAGACGTGTGCTCTGCGGCTATTGGTACGTATTCATTATTGAAGGACAAAACAGATCTACTGTGAAAGGTCTTATTGGAAAGAAAATAGGTATGACCAGCATCTTTGATGCAACTGGTCGCAATCAAGCCGTAACGGTGATTGAACTGGGTCCCTGTGTGGTGACGCAAGTGAAGACAACGGATACGGATGGCTATGAAGCCCTGCAATTGGCTTTTGGCGATATGCGGGAGAAGAGTGCTTCTCAACCGCTCCGGGGGCATTTTGCTGCCGCTGGAACAAGCCCAAAGCGCAAGGTGGCTGAATTCAGGGACTTTGCCATTGACAAGGCGATTGGAGATACGATCCGAGTGGAGGAAGTATTCGAGGAGGGAGAGAAGATCAGTGCCGTCGGTACGTCAAAGGGAAAGGGTTTCCAGGGTGTTGTGAAGCGCCATGGATTTGGTGGTGTGGGTCAGCGTACCCACGGTCAGCACAACCGCGGACGTGCTCCTGGTTCGGTCGGTGCGTCATCATACCCTTCCAAGGTGTTCAAGGGCATGCGGATGGCCGGTCAGACCGGAAACCAACGTGTGAAGACCGGCAACCTTCGGGTTGTTCGGATCCTGCCCGAGCAAAATGTGATTCTGATTAAAGGAGCGGTTCCCGGTCATAAGGGGTCGTTCGTCATTCTTGAAAAATAAGCCGGCGATGAAACTCAAGGTATATACGTTAGACGGCAAGGAAACGGGACGGGAATTGGAACTCCCTTCTGAAATTTTCGGTGTAGAACCGAATGAGCATGTGGTGTATCTCGCGGTCAAGCAGTATCTCGCCAACCAGCGTCAGGGTACCGCCAAGTCCAAGGAGCGCAGTGAACTGTCCGGTTCGACGCGCAAGCTGCACCGCCAGAAGGGCACCGGTGGATCCCGAAAGGGTGACATCAACAGCCCGACCTTTCGCGGAGGAGCTCGTGTGTTTGGACCTCGTCCGCGCAACCACAGCTTCCGTCTGAACAAGAAGGTCAAGTCGCTCGCACGGAAGTCTGCCCTGAGCAGCTTGTATGCCGATGGAGCCATCCGTATCATTGAGGATTTCGGACTGGATGCTCCCAAGACCGGTGCTTTGAAACAGATCATTGCCAATCAGGGCATGACTGCTTCCAAGACGATGTTCATCACTGCTGATTATGATATGAACCTGGTGCGTTCCAGCCGCAACTTGCCCAAGACAAGTGTGTGCGCCGCCAAGGATTTGAATACCTATGAACTCTTGAATGCCAATCATCTGCTGATCGCAGAGAATGCGGTAGCCAAGATTCGTGAAACCTTTGCATAACCGGACCTGATCATGGGAAAACAGATTTTGATCAAACCGCTCATTACGGAGAAAGCCGAGCAACTGACCGAGAAGCGGAACCAGTTCACCTTCATCGTCAATCGCGATGCCAACAAGGTGGAGATCCGTAAGGCCATCGAGCAGATGTACAATGTCCATGTATCTTCTGTGAATACGGCCATCATGCCGGCGAAGACCCGGAATCGGAATACCAAGGCAGGCTTTATCCGTGGCCATGTGTCTTCGTACAAGAAGGCGATCGTGACATTGGCTGCGGGTGAGAACATTGATCTGTACGGTGATATTTAATCGACAAGGCAAACCAGTAGACCATGCCCGTTAGAAAACTAAATCCAATTACTCCCGGACAGCGCTATCGTGTGGCCAACACCTATAGCGAACTGACCTGCGATACGCCGGAGAAGAGTCTTCTGTCGAAGAACTCCTCCACTGGTGGACGTAACCGGACCGGGAAAATGACGGTGCGCAACCGTGGCGGAGGCCACAAGCGCCGTTATCGGATCATTGACTTCAAGCGTGATAAGGATGGCGTACCAGCAACGGTAAAGACCATTGAATACGATCCGAACCGCACAGCCTTCATCAGCCTGTTGCATTATGCGGATGGTGAGAAGCGCTATATCATTGCTCCCAAGGGGATCAAGGTAGGAGATACGCTGGTCTCTGGGAAAGGTGCTGCTCCAGAACTGGGGAACACGTTGTTTCTCAGTGAGGTGCCTCTCGGAACGGAGATCCATGCCATTGAGATGCAGCCTGGCAAGGGTGCAGCCATGGCTCGGAGTGCGGGCACCTATGCAGTGTTGGCCAACCGTGAGGAGAAGTATGGTGTCCTTCGTTTGCCATCTGGTGAAACACGCCGGATCCTGCTGACCTGCCGCGCCACCATGGGTGTGGCTTCCAATCCGGATCACGGTCTGGAAGTGCAGGGGAAAGCTGGCCGGAATCGTTGGGCGGGACGTCGTCCACGGGTCCGTGGTGTGGCCATGAACCCGGTCGATCACCCCATGGGTGGTGGTGAAGGTCGTGCATCAGGAGGGCATCCAACCTCCAGAACAGGTGTGATGGCCAAGGGTCAGAAGACGCGTAGCCGGAAGAAGCCTTCCAGCAAGCTGATCATCAATCGTAGGAAAACCAAGTAGTAAGTAGCGATAATCTTCCGTACCAATGGCAAGATCAATTAAAAAAGGACCTTATGTATTCTACAAGCTGCTGCAGAAAGTGCAGGTAGCCAAGGAATCCAGTAAGAAGCAAGTTATCAAGACCTGGAGCCGCGCATCCATGATCATCCCGGATATGGTGGGTGAGACCATCGCGGTGCACAATGGGAAAACCTTTGTACCGGTCTATGTGACGGAGAATATGGTTGGGCACAAGTTGGGTGAATTCGCCCCTACCCGGAACTTCCGGGGACATGCTGGTAACCGTAAGAAATAAAGAAGGTAAAAAACAGACTTCCATGGAAGCGGTAGCAAAACTGAAAAATTGTCCATTGTCAGCTCGCAAGATGCGACTGGTGGTTGATAATATCCGGGGTCGGAATGTAGTCGATGCCTTGAACATCCTGAAGTTCACTCGTAATGAGGCGGCTGTCTGGTTAGAAAAGGTGTTGCTGTCAGCGGTGGCAAACTGGGAAAACAAGACCGGTATGCAAAGTGCAGCTGACGAGTTCGATCTTTATGTCAAGACGGCATTTTCTGACGAAGCGGGTATGCTGAAGCGTTTTCGTCCTGCACCTCACGGTCGGGCTCACCGGATTCGCAAGCGCAGTAACCACGTCACGCTGGTGGTGGCCAACCGTGTGCCACTGGAGCAGGATGCTGTTGTCGCCGGAGAAGAAGAATAATTAAGGAACTGATAAGAACCTGAATTCATGGGTCAAAAGACAAATCCAATCGGTAACCGCCTCGGTATCATTCGCGGCTGGGAATCCAACTGGTTCGCCACCAAGGATTATGGCGACAAGGTTGTCGAAGATGAAAAGATTCGGAGGTACCTGCGTGCGCGTATCCAGAAGGGTGGTATTTCCCAGATCGTTATCGAGCGGACCCTCAAGCGGATCAGCGTAACGATTCACACCTCCCGTCCCGGTATCATCATCGGTAAGGGTGGGCAGGAAGTCGATCGTGTTCGCGAGGAACTCAAGAAATTGTCCGGTAAGGATGTGCAGATCAACATTGTGGAGATCCGCAAGCCTGAACTGGATGCCTATATCGTCGGTG
>Ga0116151_10005499_pt1 | contig 10935 bp, 7 predicted proteins | sample AD_UKC117_MetaG_FD_89893 | JGI IMG/M metagenome (GOLD analysis project Ga0116151, IMG submission 89893) | Active sludge microbial communities of municipal wastewater-treating anaerobic digesters from Hong Kong - AD_UKC117_MetaG | ecosystem: Engineered > Bioreactor > Anaerobic > Digestate... | reverse complement strand
GATCTGGATATCCAGGTGCTGCTCGGGAATGCACCCGCCCGACGGCCCGCCGATCTGCACCGCCTTGAACGCCTTGCCGTCCGCGATGCCGCCGCCGATCGCGAACACGATGTCGCGGATCGTCGTACCCATCGCCACCTCGACCAGCCCGGTGCGCTGCACCTTGCCCGACAGCGCGAACACCTTCGTCCCCTTGCTCGTCGCCGTGCCCACGGCTCCAAACCAGTCGGCGCCGTGCGCCGCCAGCAGCGGCAGGTTCGCCAGCGTCTCCACGTTGTTGATCACCGTCGGCTTGCCGAAAAGCCCGCTGATCGCGGGGTAGGGCGGCCGCGAACGTGGCATGCCCCGCTTGCCCTCGATGCTGTGAATCAGCGCCGTCTCCTCGCCGCAGACGAACGCGCCCGCACCCATCTTGATCGTGATCTCCAGGTTGAAGCCGCTGCCCAGGATGTCTTTCCCCAGCAGCCCGCACGCCTTCGCCTGGTCGATCGCCCGCCGCAACCGCTCGATCGCCAGCGGATACTCCGCCCGGATGTACACGTACGCCTTCGTCGCACCGATGCCGTACGCCGCGATCGCCATCCCCTCCACCAGCCGGTGCGGATCGCCCTCGATCACCGCCCGATCCATGAACGCGCCCGGATCGCCCTCGTCCGCATTGCAGATCAGGTAACGCTGCTCGGCAGCCGTGTTCAACGCGATCGCCCACTTGCGCCCGGTGGGAAATCCACCACCGCCGCGACCCCGCAGACCGCTGCGCTCCACCTCCGCGGTCACCTCAGCCGGGGTCATCCGCCGCAGCGTCTTCGCCAGCGCCCGGTAGCCTCCGTGGGCCAGGTATTCGTCGATGCTGTCCGGATTGATGATCCCACAGTTCTTCAGCACCCACCGCGTCTGCGGCGCGAAGAACGGATGCTCCGCCAGCGCCGGAACGCCCGGCCACGCCGCCACGCCCTCCCGCGGAAACTGGCCGAGCGCCAGCTCCGCAGGCGCTTCGCCCGCCAGCACCCGCGACAGCAACTCCGGTACCTTCTCCGCCGTCACCTGTCGAAATGCGATCCGCGCTCGACCCGGAACCTGCACATCCAGCAGCGGTTCATCCGAGCACAGCCCGATGCACCCGACCGTCAGCACGTCCGCTTCCAGCCGCGGCTGGGCCAGGTACGACTCGACCGCATTGTGCTGCTCGACGTACGCGTGCACCGCCTCGAGCGTCTTGGCGGCGCCGGCGCCGAGCCCGCACGTGCCCGCGCCCACGAAGATCGTCAGTCGCTCCACGTCGTCACGACGCAACGCCCGCATCGTCTCGGCGTCGCGTACGCTCGCCGCCGCGTCGTTGTCGGCGCACAGCCACTCCTTAACCTGCGCCGGTGTGAATCGGCTCTCCGGCATCGCCGTGGGGCTGGCCGGAACTTCACTTTGCACGGGCATCGGCCTCGCTCGCTTTCAGTTGTTTGCGGATGATGCGCTGGATGCTGTCCACGCTGACCGCGGCGTGAAACTCCTCGTTGAGCGTAACCAGCGGCGCCAGGCCGCAGGCGCCCATGCACGCGACGACCTCGAGGCTGAAGGCGCCGTCACGCGTCGTCTGCCCCGCGTCGATCTTGAGCATGCGCTTGATCGTCTCCAGCAGCGCCAGCGACCCCTTCACGTGGCACGCCGTCCCGCGGCACACCGTGCAGTGCACGCGTCCCTTCGGCTGGAAACGGAACTGGTTGTAGAACGTGGCCACGCCGTACACCTTGCTGGCGGGCAGGTGCAACCGCTCGCCGATGCGGATCATTGCCTCCTGGGAAAGATAGCCCTGGCGGTCCTGCACCTCCTGCAGGATGGGAATGAGATGCTCGCGTCGCGGCTGGGCATATCCGTCCAGCACCGCGCCGACGTCATCGTTCGCAATCATGCCGTTTCCTCCACCGCGCCGCTGTTCGGCCGCGCAAAGAAGCAGACCTTCTCGAGTTTCGCAGCGATATCCACGTGCTCGAGGTGGACGCCGGGGGGCACGCGCAGCCGCCGCGGCGCGAAGTTCAGCACGCCCGTCACGCCCGCCTTCACCAACCGTTCGACGACCGCAGCCGCCTCGGCCCCGGGCGTCGCGATGATGGCGGTGCGGATGTTCTGCTGCTGTATCACCGTCTCCAGCTCCGCCATGTCGTGGCACCGCACGCCGTTGATCACCGTCCCGGTCTTCTCCGGGGCAACGTCGAACGCCGCTACGATCTTCGGCCGACCGACCGGCCCGAAATAGCCCAGCAGGGCGCGGCCCAGTTGGCCCACGCCGATCAGGGCCACGCGATCCTCGCCCCCCGGATGCAGCAGCCCGACGATGTGGTCCCGCAGGGCCACCACGTCGTAGCCGCGGGCAGGGCTGCCGGTGTGCCCGATCAGCATGATGTCCCGGCGGACCTGGGGCGCGGTCAGATGGAGCATGGCTGCCAGTTCGTGGGAGAAGGCGCGGGTGCGGCCCTCGGCCTGGAGGCGTTCCATGAGCCGCCGGTAGCTGATCAGGCGCGCCACGGTGGCCTCAGGCAGGGCTGACTGGTTCGAAATCCCGGTTTGCAGGGGTCTGTGCGTCATGCTGTTAATCTCTTCACAATGTTAGTCGACTAACAAAAGACGTCAATCCACCAAATTACCGCCAGTCCGGTAATCCGCGGCATCGCGCCAACCCACCCTCGCCCCCCCCCAAAAAAACCTCCGGACGATTTCCCGCCCCAGGTCGGTGCCCCTTGCCGCACAACCCGGAACCCTCCGGGTGGCGGAGCCGCAGGCAACGTCCAGGTACGCGTCTGCCCCCCGGATCGCTCCGCAACGCCCCCGGCATGCCGGGCCCCTCCGCCGGCGGCGGGGCGGGTGAATTACCCAGTCGGCGCAACCTCCCGCACGGCGCCTGCGGCGCGAGCGTCTGGGTCGTCTTCTCATCCCTGCGGCGTAGCCGCTGCGGCGCTCCGCGTCCTGTTTGGTTTTGCCAATTGTGTTTTCGCAAGGATGTGCCGCCGGTTCACCGGCGCTGAACACGCCGATAAATTCCGCGCCGGGCGCGCGACGCACGCGCGCCACTTGCGTCATCACTCATAGTCGGTCACTTCATCGCCACTCGATTCGCTGGCCTGACTCGACGCCGTGCGGCTGGCCTCTGCACCGCGTCGCCGAATCCCCAGGAACCCAAGGGCGCTTGTCCGCACCCGCAACGCCGGCGCGTGTCCGGTGGGGGAGCGCTGCGCGCCCACTTTTTGGAAAGGAACTTGTCATGAACCGCACCCTGATCGCGATCGCCGCAACCGCAATCACACTCGCCGCCGTCGCGCCCGCGCACGCCGGCTGGCCGGCGGACCGCACCGCCACCTACACCCTGCGCGCCGTGCCCACCAGCGAAACGAGCGACATCATCTTTACCGTGGAGTTCGAACTCACCGCCATCGACATGGACGGCGACGACGTGGGCTGGCGCATTCTCAGCGCGACCTTCGCCGAGACCGACACGAACGGAGTCGCCATCCGCTCCTGGACGAAGAACGACCCGGGTATCGATACGCCCGACGGCCTCTGGTGGATCAGCCACGACGACGGCACCGCGCCCACCGCGGACGAGTTCACCGACGTGCCCTACCTGTCCGGCCGCGCCGATGCCAACGCGGGCAACGATCCCGACCTGGACTACGTGCTCGCGGCCGGCACGCTCGCCCAGCAGTACCGGACAATGTTCAGTGGGTCAGTGACCGCGCTCGACTCGTACTTCCACGAGGTCGAGGCATCCCAGGCGCTGATCGATGACGATGATGAGCCGATCGAAATCGGCGGTTCCCCAAACGTCTGAGTCGCAACCATCACGATCGGCTGGCGTCTGGCCGGATGGGGCCCGCATCCTATTGCTTCCAGCCCTCGGTCAGACGCCGGACGATCAGCAGACGGTTGCCGTCGATGGCTTCCGCGCATTCGTCGTACAGACCGTCCATGTCCGTGAGCAGCGGCGTGCCGCGCAGATTCCACAACAGCCCATCCGCCTCGTCGAGCAGTCTCTGCGCCTCGGCATAGCTTTCCAGCGTGCGCTGGCGGATATGCCAGGCGGCCATGTTGTTCAGGCACCAAATCACCTTCACGTGTCGATCGCCCACCTCCGGCTGCAGCGTGCGCAACTGGACGGCGAGGTCGAACTGAGCGACCGAGTGCTGCCAGGACGCCTCGTACCGCTTCAATTGGGCCAGGCACGAGGCCAGACGCCCGTGGGTGTACGCCGTCGCATCAAGGTACGCCAGGTTGTTGGGGTCGCGGTCGAGCAGCTCCTCATCGATATCGAGCGCCTGCTCCAGATCCGTCAGCCCCTCCTCGGCATCGCCGCTGAGTTGGCGCGCATAACCTCGCGTGGCCAGGGCCAGGCCGCGCGACCGGAGCGACTCAGCGCTTTCCGGCTCCAAGACGACAAGCCGATCTGCCAGTTCCACCATGGCGGAGGCCGGCCCTACCGCGGCAGGATGGTCGCCCTCCAAATGCCTGGCATTAATCAGGTGTCGGTTGGCGACAATCAGGTCCCGGCACCACATGGCGTTTTGCGGCTCGGCCCGCACCAGATTGTCACCCAGCGCAACGGCCTCCGTGGCGCGGTCGGCCGATTCCGCGTATTCCTTCTGATCACGCAACACGCCCGCCAGCGCAGTCAGCGTCACCATCGTCTTGTACTGCACTTGCACGTCTTGCGGCCGCTCGGCAATCAGGATGGAACGGATCGCAATCGCCTCTTCCAGTGACGCTCGCGCCCTGGCGCCATCACCCAGCCAGATGCGGACCTGTCCGTCCCAGTTCAGCGCGTCCGCACTCAGGCCCTGCCAACGCGGCTCTTTGAGAACGTTGGGATCCGGGAGCGTTTCCAGAATTGCCAGCGCTTCATCAATCGGCTCCACCGCCGCTTCGATCTCGCCCTGCCGCCACTCGACCCGGGCCAGCTCCACCAGGTCCTGGCAAAGCTCATGCAGCGCGTCCTCCGGTGGGGCGGTGGCCTCCAGCAGCCGCGCCACCGCAACCGCCTCACGCATGTCTTCCGCGGGCTCAGCCGAAACGCCGGAGCGCTTGCGGTACAGTCGCGACAGCGTGAACAGGTCCTCGTCGCTCGCCGTTTCGAGCGTTTGCCCGTCGAGAATCGTCTCGATCAATGCCGCATAAATCTCGTGAGCCTCGCTGGATCGCCCCGTCGCCGCAGCCACATCACCCTGCTTCTCGTGCAGCGAACGCAGCACGCCGTCCATCGCGACGTCCGACGCCACCAGCGGCTCGAGCGCATCCAGGTTCGCCGCCACCGTCTTGAGCAGGTGCTCGCGGGCCGCCGTGCCGCCTGCGAGCGGCGCGATCGTGTTGTCGATCTCGGTCACCACATCGTCGAGCGTCCCCTGCGCGAGTATCGCCACCTGGCGGGCGTTGTCGCGCTCCGCGCGGGCCTGCAGCCAGAAATCGATGCTGACCACTGCGGCGATCAGCATCACGACGGCGATGGCGGATGCCGCGACCAGGTGGCGGCGATACCGCTTCAGCGCCTTGCGCAACAGGTACGCGCCCTGGTCCGCGCGGGCGCTGACCGCGTCCCCGCGCAGGTACGCATCCAGGTCGGCGACCATGTGGTCCGCCGATGGGTAGCGCTCCTCCTTGTCCTTGGCCAGCGCCTTCGCGACGATCGCCTCGAGGTCGTCGTCAAGCTCCGCGCGCTTCGGCAGCCCGGTCCACCCGTCATCCACCGCCACGTCGCGGAGGTGCCGCGGCGGCTCGCGCAGGATGCGGCTGCGCGACTGCTCGCGCGTCCCGGACAAATCGTAGGGGTACTCCCCGGTGAGCAGTTCGAAGAGCACGACGCCCATGGCGTAGATGTCGCCGCGCACGTCCACTTCATCGAAGCCCGTCGCCTGCTCGGGGCTCAGGTAGGGCAGCGTGCCGACGACGTGCCCGATCATCGAGATGCCGTCGTCATCATCGCCGGCGCTGGAAAGCGCCTTGGCCAGTCCGAAGTCGAGAATCTGCGGGGCGCCCTCGGCGTCGATGAGCAGGTTGGTCGGTTTGAGGTCGCGGTGGATCACGCCGCGCTGGTGGGCCCGGCTGATCGCCCGCATCGTCTCCGCCACGAGGCCCACGCGCTCGCGGGCCGAATGGCAGTTGAGCAGCGCGTAGTCGTCGATGGCCATGCCGTCGACGTACTGCATCACGAAAAAATACTGTCCCTGCACGACGCCGCTGTCATACACCTGCACGATATTGGGTAATTGCAGGTGCGACGTGAGCTTGATCTCCCGCTCGAAACGCTGCCGGCGGCGCTCGCTCGCCACCGCGCCGTCGTGCATCACCTTCACCGCCACGAGCCGGTGCGTGGAGACCTGCAACGCCTTGAACACCGTGCCCTGGCCGCCCGCGTGGATCACCTCCAGAAAACGGTAGCCCGGCATCTCCCGGTTCAGCGTGTCCAGCAGGCCGCCCGCCGGAGCCTGCGGCGAGGCCGGACCGGCTGCGTCCTCGTCAGCCGCCGCCTCCGCGTCGAGAATCGCCTGCAGCGTCGCCAACTGCTCGCCCAACTCCGGCATCAGGTCCGTGTGCAAACGCCGCAGATCGTCCCAGCCAATCCGCTCTCCCGCCTCGAGCCGCTCCGTGACCGCGTCGATGATCGTCGCGATGCGCACGGCACGATCGTCCGTGGCGCTCGGCCGTGCGTCCATTCCGGTGCTGGTTCCTCGGTCGGTGATCATGGCATGGGTGGATGCTGGTCGCGCGTCGCGAGCGTCGTGCCCGCGTCGCTGAAAAATCGGGATGCCGAGCGCAGCTCGGTACGCAGCTTCCGCATCCCGCGGGTCAGCAGCCCGCGCACCGCGGGAATCGACCGGTCAATCTCTCGAGAAATCTGCTCGTACGACATCCCCTGGATGTGCCGCATGCGCACCACGCGCCCCAGGTCCTCCGGTATGCACTCCAGCGCCGATTGCAACAACCGCACCGCCTCGCCCACCGCCACCTCGGTGCTCGGCGATGTCCGCGAACTCGCCACGCGGTTGAACAGATCGAGAAATGTCGTCTGCTCCGCCGCCATCCGCGCCGGCCGCTGCCGACCGCCACGCTTCACCGCCTGGTGCGCCCGCAACTGGTCCACCAGCACGCTCGACGTGAGCGTCAGCAACCAGCGGTCGAACGAATCAATGGCTTCGCCTCCGCCGTCGCGCAGGAAGCGGTGGGCCCGGATCCAGACCTCCTGGAGGATGTCATCCGGCGCAATGGTCCGCTTCATCTCCAGCGGCAGACGCCGGTTGATGTACGCGCGGAGCATCGGTGCCCGGCTGAAGAGTTCGCGATTGATTTTGGTGCTGACCATCGACTGCGTACCTGCACGACCCCGAGTTTATCCTGCCTCGGCTGTCCATGCGCTGATGCTCGAAATGACGCAGGAGACTCGATCGAACTGTTGACGCGGCGACCCGCCTGAGCGGGCCACATCCCCGCTCAAGCGCATCACATCAGAGTATCTACCATGATTATGTCGATCAATCCCCGATTCTGTCACAAAACTAGAGCACGCCAGGGTTGTCCAGGCGCGCAACCTACTGCTAGATAAACAATTGCGGATAATGCGCCCCCTTGCCGCCGGGCGGCGCAATTCAACACCAACCACATGCCCATAATCCAAAGAGATGAGAATAGGGAAGCGGGAAAAAAGGGGCGGAGGGGTCAGGCGTTGGCTCGCTTGCCAGCGAGTGGTCGGGTTCCAAGCCGACCCCTCCAAGGTCTGTGCGCCAAGCACAAATAGCGCAGACACCCTGGCATTGTTTGCCAGCGCACCTACGCTTTCGGCCCGGCGTCTGCACGTCTCCCAGTCAGTTCGACGCAAAGCAGGCGCAGCGCGCGCGCTCCACATCTACTTTTTTTTCGCTCGTCGGACCCTGGTCTCGGACATCCCCTGGAAGCACTCGAGCAGCTCCGCGCTAAAGTGCACACCCCCACACTCCGCCGGCCCGGACGCCATCCGCGACAGTTTCTCGCAATTGTGTCGGTAGACGCCGCCGGATACGCTTCGCGCCATGCCGGCCATCATCGAAACCCACCAACTGCGCAAGCACTACGGCAAGGTGGCCGCCCTGCGCAACGTCAGCCTGACGATGGAGCCCGGCGTCGTGGGCTTGCTCGGCCCGAATGGTGCCGGCAAGAGCACCCTCCTCAGCGTCCTGCTCGGCCAGGTGCCCTCCACCGGTGGCTCGGCGAAGGTGCTCGGCTTCGACGTCGCCCGCGAGCAGTTCCGCATCCGCCGCCGCATCGGCTTCATGCCCGAAAACGACTGCCTGATCGCCGGATTCACCGGTATCGGCTACGTGCACTACTGCGGACGGCTCGCCGGCATGAGCCATGCAGCCGCCATGCAGCGCGGCCACGAGGTGCTCGACTACGTCGGCCTGGGCGAGGCCCGCTATCGGCCCGGCGAGGAGTACTCAGCCGGCATGAAGCAACGCCTCAAGCTGGCCCAGGCCCTCGTGCACGATCCCGACCTCCTCTTCCTCGACGAACCGACCAACGGCATGGACCCCCAGGGCCGCGTGCTCATGCTCGACCTCATCCGCGACCTCGGTCGCTGCGGGATCAGCGTGCTGCTCTCCAGCCACCTGCTGCCGGACGTCGAGCGCGTCTGCCAGCGCGTCGTGATCATGGCCAACGGCGACGTCCTGGCCCAGGGCGACATCGCCAACATGCGCACGCCGCATCCCACCCGCTACGCCGTTACCGTCCTGCCGGGCGCCGACCGCGCCTTCGAGCAGGCCCTGCGCGAACGCAGCGTCCGGGTGGAGGCGGCCAAGCCCAGCGGCACGTTCGCGATCGAACTACCCGGGGTCAACACCCAGCACCTGGTGTACGAGGCGGCACGGGAGGCTGCTGCAACCGTCTCGGGCCTGGCGCCGGAACGCAGCTCGCTCGAAGCGATGTTCATGGCAGCGATCCGGAGGCAGGACGCGGCATGAGCACGCTCAGCTCCAACCTGACCGGCCCGACGCGCTATCGCCGCTGGACACGTGCGGAGCGGGCCGGCACGCCCCGAGGCATCCGCGGCGTGCTGGCCCGGCTGGCATGGTTGCGGGGGTTCGGTTCGGGTACGTGGTTCGCAATCGTGCGCGCCGGAGTCAAGCGGGCGAACAAGGATGCGCAGCTCCGCTTCCTGCTGTGGTTCGGACTCTCGTTTGTCGCGGGTACGACCGGCCTGTTCTATGCGCTGGCGACGCTCGAGATTCTGGCCGGTTCGCCGCAGGCACGCGGGCTCTACGACATGGCCCGGGGGCTGCTCGGCGTGGACCTCAGCGGCGTGCAGCGCGTTGGGGAATTCCGAGAACTGCTCTGGCGGACGGTCTACCTGCTGACGCTCAAGGTACAGCTCTTCTGGGTGATGACGACGGTGTCGCGCGTCGGTCCGCAGTTGATCGCGCAGGATATCCGCACGCGCGCCCTGCCCATCTACTTCTCGAAGCCGGTGACGCCGCGGACCTACCTGCTGGGCAAGTGGCTCATCCTGGCGGTGGTCGTCGGTCTCGTGACCTTCGTGCCCAACCTGCTGTCGCTCACGCTCGGCGTGATGGTGACGGGCGGTCTCGCGACGTGGGCGCAGACGCTGCACCTCGCGGGCGACCTGGCGCTCGCCAGCGGGGGAATCATGGTGCTCGCCGGCCTGCTGATCCTGGCGCTGTCCTCGCTGTCGGCGGACAAACGCTACGTGAGCGTCGCGTGGTTCGCCCTATGCATCCTGCCGGTGATCGCCCAGGGGATCATCAATGAAAACGTACCGCGCGACGCACGCGCCCACTGGCTCGGCAGCATCTCCATCTACGGCGACTGCAACGTGCTGATCGGCTGGCTGTTCGACATGCGCAGCCGCTTCGACGCGAGTGGTCTGCCGTCGGAGGCGTTCGCGCGGGCGTTGCCGCGCGACGTCGAACCCCTGTACCCGGCGCTCGTGCTGGGCGGCTTGTGTGTGCTGGCGCTCGTGGTGTGCTACCGCCGCGTCGTGCGTTTTTCCAGATCGGCGGCGAGCGTCGCCTGACGCAGCATAGCGCAGAACCGTATCGGGTATTGATCCGTGATCGCAGACGCCTCGACAACTCCGCCAAACGCAGCGCTGATCCAGCTCGAGCGCGTGTCGAAGTGGTACGGCGAGGTCATCGGCCTCAACGACGTCTCGACCACGATCGGCGCCGGCATCACCGGCCTGCTCGGCCCGAACGGCGCGGGCAAGAGCACGCTGATGGGCCTCGTGACCGGCCAGTTGCGGCCGAGCCTCGGTCGCGTGCGCATTTTCGGCGAGCGTCCCTGGGACCGTCCGCGCGTGCTGGCGCGGATCGGCTACTGCCCGGAGGGCGACCGGTTCTGGTCCAAGCTGACCGGGTACGCCTTCGTGCTGTTTCTCGCCCGGCAGTCGGGCCTGGGCGGCGCCGAGGCGCACGCGGCGACCGCCGCGGCGATCGAAGCCACGCAGATGACCGCCAACATGCACCGTCCGATCGCCACCTACTCGAAGGGTATGCGCCAGCGCATCAAGATTTCCCAAGCGCTGGTGCACCAGCCGCAACTGCTCGTGCTGGACGAGCCGTTCACCGGCGCGGACCCCGTCGCCCGGCACGAACTCTCCGAGCTGTTTCGCCGCCTCGCCGACGAGGGCGTCAGCATCCTCATCTCGAGCCACGTGCTGCACGAGGTCGAGGCGCTCACCCAGCGGATCCTCATGATCGACCGCGGGCGCATCGTCGCGTCGGGCGACCTCCACACCGTCCGCGAGGGCCTGGCTGACCGGCCGCACGCGATCCGCATCCGCGTCGACGCCCCGCGCCGCGTCGCGGAAGCGATGGTCGCCCTCGAGTCGGTGAGCGCCCTGCGCTGGCTGGACAGCGAGACCCTCGTCGTCGAAAGCAGCGCGCCGGCGGAGGTCCACGCCCGGCTGAG
>Ga0116151_10005492_pt1 | contig 10949 bp, 12 predicted proteins | sample AD_UKC117_MetaG_FD_89893 | JGI IMG/M metagenome (GOLD analysis project Ga0116151, IMG submission 89893) | Active sludge microbial communities of municipal wastewater-treating anaerobic digesters from Hong Kong - AD_UKC117_MetaG | ecosystem: Engineered > Bioreactor > Anaerobic > Digestate... | reverse complement strand
GGTGCCGGCGCTGCCGCCAGGGCTTCTGGGGCTGCGACCGTCGCCGCCGCCAGGGCCCCGGAGAGAGAAGAGGTGGTATCCGAAGCCCTCAAGGCCGAGGAGAAGGCAGTATCCTACTGGAGGATCATGACCCCCGATGGGACGATGACCGAACCCGATAAGTTCGACTTCGCCGGGCATGAGAACCTCAGAAAGTTCGTCAACTACGAGATATCCAAGAGCAGGGCCGTCGAGGCCGTCCCGCCCCACGTCGAGCTGATGAGGCGGCTGGAGCTCGTCGACTACGAGCCGGGCTCAGATTCGGGGAACATGAGGTACTACCCCAAGGGGAGGCTCGTCAAGTCCCTCCTGGAGTCTTACGTCCTTGAGAGGGCGGCGGAGATGGGGGCGATGGAGGTGGAGACTCCCATCATGTACGACATGTTCCACCCCACCCTCAAAAAGTACCTGGACAGGTTCCCTGCAAGGCAGTACTCCATCGAGGCCGAGAAGAGGAGCTTCTTCCTGCGGTTTGCGGCCTGCTTCGGCCAGTTTCTGATGAGCCACGACATGACGGTGTCGTACAGATCCCTCCCCCTCAAGATGATCGAGATGACCCGCTACTCCTTCAGGCGCGAGCAGCGGGGCGAACTCGTGGGCCTGCGGAGGCTTCGGGCCTTCACCATGCCCGACATGCACACCCTCTGCGCCGACATGAATGGGGCGACCCGAGAGTTTGCTAATCAGTACCAGGCCTCGATCTCGGTTCTGAAAGAGGCTGGCCTCGACCTCGACGACTACGAGGTGGCGATCAGGTTCACAAAGGAGTTCTACGACGAGAACAGGGAGTTCGTCGAGGGTCTGGTCGGAATCGTCGATAAGCCCGTCCTGATCGAGATGTGGGACGAGCGGTTCTTCTACTTCGTCCTCAAGTTCGAGTTCAACTTCGTCGACGCCCTGGACAAGGCGTCCGCCCTCTCGACGGTCCAGATCGACGTGGAGAACGCCGAGCGGTACGACATCAACTACACCGACGCCGACGGCTCCCTCAAGCGGCCCATCATCCTCCACTGCTCGCCCTCCGGCGCCATCGAGCGGCTGATGTACGCCCTCCTGGAGAAGGCCCACCGGGTCTCGACGGAAGGGAAGGTTCCGATGCTGGCCACCTGGATCGCTCCCACCCAGGTGAGGGTGATCCCGGTCGCCGAACGCCACCTGGCCCGGGCCGAAGAGGTCGCCGAAGCCCTCGGATTCAGGACGGACATCGACGACCGGGACGAGACCGTCGGAAAGAAGATCCGGGACGCCGGTCGCGAATGGGTCCCTTACGTCGTCGTCATCGGAGACGATGAGCTGGAGTCAGGGAGGCTCGCGGTGACCGTCAGGGCCGAGTCGGAGCCGAAGAAGCCAAAGAAGGTCGAGATGACCATCGAAGATCTGAGATCGAGGATCGCGGCTGAGACGGCGGGAAAGCCCACCAAAGGGCTTCCTCTGCCGGTGAAGCTCTCGGAGAGGCCCCGGTTCATCTGAGGCTCTTTCGGGAGGGGGGAGCGATCCCCCCGGTCCAGATATTTTGGCCGAACTTCGTCACAACGCATAGTCCCACCGCAAAGCCTATTATCATCCAGATAATCTCCGCCCATTTATGGCAAATCTGAACGTGGCGATCCTCGGTCCCCCGGGCTACGCAAAGGAGGTCGCAAAAAAGGGCACCTCCACCGACATCACCTTCTACAACCTCAAAAGGGGCGAGAGCACCGTCACCATCGTAGAGCCCACCAGGTATCCGGAGCGGCTCGCACCACTATTCTTTGCGGCATCCATGGCGAGGAGAGCGGTCCTGGTGGTGGACCAGATCGACGCCACCTTCGGCGAGATCGTCATAATGCTCCAGGCCCTGGGAATCAGAGATGGCTACATAATCCTCAGAAACTACCTCGACCCCGGCAGGCTAAATCCCGTAATCAAAGGGACCGTCCTCGAGGGGTACGAGCAGATCATCGACGACCCCAACGCCCTCCGGGAGCGGCTCCTTGACGAGGCGGACAGGCTCAAGGAGGCCCAGCCATCGCCTGAGGAGCGAGGGGGCGCGATCCCCGTCGACCACTTCTTCAACGTGAGGGGGATCGGAACCGTCATCCTCGGCACCATGGCCGAAGGAGTGATAAGAAAGCACGAGACCCTCCGGGTCCTGCCGGGCGATAGGACCGCCCAGGTCCGGTCGATCCAGAAGCACGACGACGACTTCGACTGGGCCCGGACGGGCGACAGGGCGGGGATCGCCCTGAAGAACATAGACGCCGAGGAGCTGGACCGCGGCGACGTCCTCGCCAGCGACGAGTCCCTCAAGTCGGATTCAACCCTCTCCGCCAGGGCCGAGCTGATCCGCTACTGGCCCGCGCCCCTCAAGGAGGGGATGGTCCTCCATCTGGGCCACTGGATGCAGTTCATTCCGGCGAGGGTCACATCAGTCGAGGCGGGCGAGGACTGGAGAAAGCCGCTTATCGGCATTGAGCTGGACAAGCCTCTCGTCTACCGGCCCGGCGACAGAGCGGTCATCTGTCAGCTGGAGGGGAGCAAGCTCCGGATAGCGGGAACCCTGGAGCTCCCCTGAAATCTCTCAATTCCTTTTTCGGCTGCTTCTCGTCTCGATATCGCGAAATCCGTCATCCCTCCACCGAGCACTCATCACTCCACCAGGACCGCGGTCCCGCTGGCCGAGACCATCAGCATCCCGCCGGTCTGCCCCAAAGTCTCGTAGTCGAGGTCGACGCTGAGGATGGCGTTGGCGCCGAGCCTCTTCGCCTCCTCCTCCATATCCTGGAGGGCCATCTCCTTCGCCCGCCGCAGCTCCTTCTCATAAGCTCCCGACCTTCCGCCGACGATGTCCCTGATCCCGGCGAAGAGGTCCTTGAAGAGGTTTGCACCCATTATCGCCTCTCCGCTGACGATGCCTAAGTACTTCACGACGTGTCTTCCCTCAATGGTTGGGGTTGTCGATATCAACACTGGATCTCACCTCAGTCGATAGAAACGAGTTCTGGCTTAAAATAGCTCTGGCTTGATCATCCTGGCGATGGATGAGGTGATAAAAAAGATCGGAAAAATGGGGGGGGGTTTTGGCCCGGGAAGAGGAAGAAAAAGTGAAGGCGAGGAGATCCGACGGCGTCAGTCCGCCTCAGCCCGCCTAGTTCTGCCTCAGCCCCTCCTGCCAGCGGAGGAGCTTCTCCTGGACGACGTACCGGAAGGACCGATCGATGAGAAGCCCCAGAAGTCCGAGGACGATCATGTAGAGGAAGACCAGGTCCATCATGTGAAGGGAGTAGTAATCCCAGAGCCGATAGCCAAGCCCGCTCCTGGTGCTCGCCCCGAACATCTCGGCGGCGACGATGCACATCCAGGCGATCCCCATGGCGATCCTGATCCCGGCGGCGATGGAGGGCAATGCCGAAGGCAAGGCGACGTACCTGACCAGGTCGAGGTTTCTGGTGGCTCCGAGAACCATCGCGGATTCGACGTAGATTTTAGGAACGGACCGAAAGCCGACGTAGGAGTTGATGAGGATGGGAAAGACCGCCCCCACGAAGACTATGAACCCTGCGGCCTGGGCTGTCAGGCCGAACCAGATGATGGCGAATGGGATCCAGGCGAGGGGCGGGATGGGCCTGATCAGCTCCACGATGGGGTCGAAGATCCTCTCTGCGACCCTGGACCAGCCCATGGACATCCCAATGGGCAGGGCTACGAGGAGCCCTGCCACCATGCCCAGGGCGAAGTGGATCAGGCTCACCGGAAGGTCAACCCAGAGGATCGTCGGCAACTGGCGGATCATGGCATCGACCACCTGGAGGAAGCTCGGAAGCTTAAGCGGATTGTCGATGGCCACGGCCAGAATCTGCCAGACGATGACAAACCCCATCACCGATAGTGCCTCAACGCAGTGCTCTCCGAGCCTCTCTCTCGCCCTCTCGGCGAACGTCAAATCTGATCCCGTCATCTTCGTCTTTCCCTTCGCGCTCTCATCGTCTCGTTCCGTTATCTTTTCAGCTCGTCACCCTGTCGTAGAAACTGGTATCGAATAGATCGTCCTCGGTCAGGAGCTTCTCCCCGGTGTACCCCAGCTCGTAGTCCACCCTGGCGAATTCGGTCACCGATGGAATGATCACGTGAGGATCGCTGATCCAGGCGCCGTCCCAGGTCTCGATGGAGTGCTGGACGATCGTCAGGTTCTGGCCGGTCTTCGCAGAGTAGACCTCCGCCGCCTTCTCGGGGTTCTCGTTGATGTACTCGGTGGCCCTGATGTGAGTCTTAATTATCTGCTCCACAAGCTCTGGCTCCTCTTTCATCAATTTGTCGCTGACGACGAGGCAGCAGCAGGCGTGGTTTGGCCACATCTCCCCGGAGGCTACAACCGACTTGCCGTTCCCCTCAAGCTCAATGACGGAGGGCGACGGATGGGGCAGGAAGACCGCATCGACCTGCTTTGCAGAGATGGCGGTGACGGCAGCACCCGGGTCCATCGACTTGATGTCTATATCCTCGGGGTTTACGCCGTTGTCCTCCAGCCACTTTTTAAAGACCGTGTCCTGGATCGATCCCGGAGGGAAGGTGGCTACCTTGAGACCCACCAGGGACTCGGGCCCTTTGTAATCGACCTCGGGGCTGACCACCAGGTCCGACCCGTTCTTCTGGACCGCAGCCACTATCTTGGCTTCGAGACCCTGGGAGATGGCGCTGATCGGCGGGGCTGCGCCGACGTAGGCTATGTCAAGGCTTTCGCCGAGCATCGCCTGCATCTCCGGAGGTCCCGATGGAAACTCGAAGTCCTCTACATCCTCGATCCCGAAGGGTTCGAGGTCTGAAAGCCACCATCCCTCCTCCATCGCCACCATCTCAGCGACCTGATGGGTGCTGGGCTGGTATCCGATCCGGAGGGTCTTTATCCCGGCCTCCTTATCGGTGCCGATGCAGCCCAGGGCGATCAAGGCCACCAGGGCCGCCGCCAGGGCTGCGATAAGAAGATCTCTCCTCAAATGTCTCACCACCCGAGGAAAGATGGGGTCGATATAAAGCATTTTCCGGTCGGGTCGATATATAATCCCAAAAGTACTAGTATTCGAAAGATATTCTACAATTAGATGACATATGCGGAGAGGTTGACGAGGGCTGCCTTCCAGTCCGACGAGAAGCTCCGAGAATCCCTCAAGGAGGTTCTCTCGGAGCTGGGCCTCAGCGCGCGGGAGTTCAGCAAGATCTCTTCCATCCCCCAGTCCACCCTTTATAAGATCATGTCCGGCCACCGGGAGCCGAACATCACAACCCTTCGCGAGATCGTCAAGACGATCCGTGAGATCGAAGGGGTTGATACAGGCTTCATCGCCGTCATCGCAGCCCGGCCGGTCCTCGACGAGATCAAGGAGAAGAGGATGAAGATCGGCGATCGGCTCCTGGTCCTCCGGGAGTACTCGGCCACCAACATCGAGGAGGCGATCGTGGCAGCAGTAAGGGCTGAGAGGGACGGGGCTGCGGCCCTCGTCTGCGCCCCCATCGTCAGCCCCACCGTGGAGAAGCTCCTCTCGATACCAGTGGCCACCATAATTCCCAAAGACAGCCTGGTCCGGGCGATCGAGGTGGCTGCAAGGAAGATCGAATGAATCAAGACCGAGGAGACTGAGGAAAATTCGCATATCTCCAAACCTTTCATCTCATATCCAAATACTTCAGTCGGATCTCGAAAGGCTTTTATTGGCGGTATCACCACTAGCCTAGCATAAAGGGAAATGGTGGGTTAATCATGAGAACAGTTATCATACTAGCCTTTTTGGCCATTCTTGCTGCCAGCGCTTCCGTCTGCGCCGTAGAGACGGTGAGCGTCGGCGGAGAATTCGGAGTTTCGTGGCTGAATAATCTCCCCTATCAGACCCAGGTCACCAACGAAAGTGCAACCGGCCTGTGGGATTGGGGTGGCACGCCTCGGTGGATGACGCTGGAAAACGGCACTCTCCAGCCGGTGAACAGCACCCCACGTTCTGTGGATTTCCTGTATCCCGGCAGTCCCGGAAGCAGTGGTTATTCTGACGATCCGTGGATCCAGGCCCAGCTAACCGGACGGGTGCAGACTACCCCTCTGAAAAATATGATAAGATATGAGCGCGGGGGCTTGGTCGGCTTCCTGGGAGAGGATTTGACATTCCCATGGTAGTTCCATGACCATTTGCAGGATCGGTCTGGAGGATCTCCTGAGCAGGATGAAGGAGGTCCACCCCGACCTCAAACTCGTCTCGTCAGAGGATGTGGCGGTGGCGAGCTGGGTGAGGCTGAAGTGCAGGTACGGCTGCAAGGCGTACGGAAAGCACCTGGGATGCCCCCCTTACTCCCCGACGCCGGAGGAGACCCGCAAAGTGCTGGATGAGTACAGGGTCGGCGTCATCGCCCGGTTTGAGGCGACTCCGGACAACGATGTTTCGCCCCAGCGCCTCCATCACCACCTCTGGGACTCGATAAACTCCGTCCACGAGACGATATTCCAGCTGGAGAGGTGTGCCTTCCTCTCAGGCTATTACAAGGCCTTCGGGTTCAACGCCCTACCCTGCACCTTCTGCGCCACCTGCATCCCGGAGGAGAAGGAGGATATGGACGTCTTCGACGCTCGAAACTGCCGGCACAAGGAGAAGGTGAGGCCATCCATGGAGGCCTGCGGGATAGACGTCTTCGGTACCCTGGAGCGGGCCGGATACGACCTTTCTGTCCTCGACTCTTATTCCCAAGCAGCCTCTCTATTCGGGCTGGTTCTGCTGGATTGAGCCCGCATTCTCCTCAGGCCTTTGATTAGTCTGAGGATCTCTTCTCAATTCTTTTCTGATGGAGGTGAGCAGTCCGGTGGGGTCGAGGAGCCCTTTCGGCTCTCCATCGCCAAACCAGTTTCCGCCTCGGTATCTTTCGAAGGGTTCTGGCCTGGACGAGTAGAGCTCCAGGTGGAGCATGCTGGGCCTCTCCCTCTCTATAAGATCTCTGATGTAAGCGGGCGCATCGTCATCGATCATCTCGGGGTTCAAGACGGATCCGACCAGTCCCACCAGATCGCCGGAGCTGATGCGGTCGTCGGGGTTCACCTCGACCGCCTCCATCTCCGCGAACTTCACGAACAGGCCGCCCTCGTTCTCGACGATGGCGTAGAACGTCTCGTTCCAGTAAGGGATCATCCGGGGCGACGTGAAGTGTCCCACCTCGACGACGAGCCCGTCATCGATGGATACCACCTCCGACCCGGCGGGGGCGTAAAGGTCGACCCCACAGTGGAGGCGGTCTCCCCGGTCCTCCGCAAAGGAGCCAGGAAATCCGTGAATTGGGATCCGTCTGCTCCGGTCGCCGGGGAGGGGCCATGCGAGCCTCTTCTCAGCGGCGGTCTCGGCGGATCTCAAAGATGAGACCTCAGCCCTGCGATCGATTCGAGGATCAGGTCGGGCACGACCTTCGAGCGCTTCACCGTATCCTCCCTGTACTTTCCGGTCTTGACCAGGATCCCCATCATTCCGGCGTTCTGAGCCCCGCCGACGTCGGAGTTTATGTCGTCGCCGATCATCGCCGCCTCATAAGCCGAAACGCCAAGCTCTGCAAGGCCCCTCTCGAAGAAGTCGGAGGAGGGCTTTCCAACCACATCGGCCGGGGTTCCGGTGGCGTACTCCAGGGCGCAGACAAAGGGGCCTGCGGAGAGGCAAAGGCCGTCGGATCCCATCCAGTACCTGTCCTTCTCCAGGGCTATGATTTTCGCTCCGGCCATCACCAGCCGAAAGGCCATGTTGAGCCGTTCGAATGTGAACTCGGTCTCGGCGTCCCCCACCACCACATAGTCCGCCACCGTCCCCTCGTCGACGAGGGGGACGCCGGCATCCTGGAAGTCCTTTCGGACGTCGGGTCTGGTGAGGAGGAAGCACCTGTTCTCATTCTCGGAGCGGATCTTCTCAGCGGCGGCTATCGCCGGGGTGAAGATGTGATCTTCGGGGATCTCAAACCCCATCCCACCGAGGAAATTTGCCAGAGTTCTCCTGCACTTCGAGGTGGTGTTGGAGACGAACCGGTATCCGTATCCCAGCTCATCCAGAAGGGCCACCGTCTCTCTAGCCCCAGTTATCGGAGCGTTGTCAACGTAGAGGACGCCGTCCAGGTCGATGAGAAAGGCAGCAGCTTCGATAGTTCATTCACCTCCTCGGCAGCCGTTGAGACGATATATTTTCATTATATTCAGCCGATCCTCTAAAATCTTCGTTGAGTTGATCAAACTCTCGATCGTGCGCCTACGGACCGATCCATCTTCAGGCCCCTCCGTCGGTCAGGATGGAGATGGCGGGACGGATCGAGATAAATGACATGTCGATGATCCTTCCAGGCAGGAGCCGACCGCCCCAGGTCCATGGGAACCTCTGCCTTTCTGAAGGTGACGCTGATAGATGGATCACCAAATGTCCACATCGATGGTAGATCTCCCGAACTACTGGATCTCATGTCATGGACATCAGTTCAAGACGCATCCTGTCGGCATCGTCGGAGACCGAGCCCGTCTCCTTCCCCTCTCTTCTTTCCTGATCATCCGGGACGTAGGAGAGATAGAGCTTCCGTCTCTTGCCTTGGGTGAGCTTCACATGGGCCGGATCCATATCTGCCGCGCGCTTCATCACTGTTATCACCGTCGTCTTGTTAAGCCCCAGCATCTCTACCAGATCGCTGGTAGTGTATCTTCCAGGCCTATCCTTCATGAGGTCTATCAGGGCCTCTGTATGGCCGTCCAGGGCATTTCCCTCTGCGACCTTGGGAGCACGGCTGATGGTGGATCTGGTCTGTCTCGTCTTCATCTGGCTTTTAAGGTCAGCAACTTCCTTTGACAGATGATCCACCTGGTCGATCAGCCTTCCAAGAAGATCTACGTTCTGCTGTTTCGTGCTGATCATATCTGACATATTTTCCACGGCCATGATCAGCCCCATCATCGCCTGGTTCTCTTCCAGCTCTCGCTCACTTTCTGCAACTTTCTTTTTATAAACGTCCAAAAGTTCTTCAAACATTCCTTCCTTACCCCTTATATCGATCTCCTAGCCTTATTCGTTAACGTCATCCCCCTCTCCAGAGGCACGCCGAAAAGACGTTTAAATAAGCTAATCTCAATCCAAGTATAAATAGTTATCTTAAAAATAATCGCCGAGAACAGAGATCTGCTGATGGTGAGGCACAATTTTGTTTGCATTTCAGACTTTTGCCGATCATCAATACGAGACAAAACATTTCTTCGGAGGTAGCCTCCTAAAATGAGAGTCAGATCGTCGGGCATCACCGTCTTTGGTGAGGGGAATGCAAGTCGGGCAGCCTGATCCTCAGATCCGCGATTCCATGAATCTCAGATCTGTTTCCTCATGATCTTCCATCGAAGAGATGCGATCTCTGAGTAGCCCCGGAAGCTTCCCGATATCGTCGATGATCTCGTCTGCCGCCTCCATCAGCTCCGCAGTCGGACGGGTGTCCTGCTCGACTGTAAGCACCCCGAGATCGGCGGCCTCCAGTGCGTACCGATCGTTCAGACCGTCTCCCACCATTACCACCAGCCTGTATTCGCCCTTCAGGCTCTCCACGATCTCCTCTTTTCTTCGGGGCTTTGACGCTGGATATATCCGCTCTTTTATTATCCCGCTGCATTCTGTGAGGCTTGAGAGGCTTCTCATGCTGTCTCCGGAGGCGATGTAGATCTCCGCTCCCATCTCCTCCAGCTCCTTCAAAACGGCCTCCAGAGCCGGAAAGGTTCTTCCACCGGTGCTGATGGAATGGGTGACCCTCCCCTCATCCACGTCCACAATGAGGCCCGTGGTATAGTAAAATCCCGGACAGCGGGTAAAGACCGCCTTCAGCGTCTCCTGGAGGTTTGCCACTTCGACCTCGGAGTGTAGAAGGACTGATATCGCCTCCTCTTCGGAGACGGGAGTGCTGGAGCAGCTCACCTTGATCTTCCTCTCCCTCCCTCGGAAGAAGACCCTGAGAGGCATCTTGGGTGATGCCCTCATGATCTCATCGGGCTCGAGCTGCGGTATCACCAGGGCTCTCCCCCTCTTCTCCATCACCAGCTCCGTGGTCACGACCCCTCTCATGAGGTCGTTATTGGATACGTCTTTGGCAACCCGGTACATCTCCAGCATGGTGCCCGCAACGTCGAATATCACCGCCAGATCGCCTGACATCATTGAGGAGTGTGAATCGATATCAAGATCAACCTATCGGTCGGGATCGCACGCCAGGTGCCAGACATCCAAGTGCCAGACATCCTTTGGCAGAGAGGACCAAAACCCTTATATAAGACAAATGCCGTTGTTGTATACGGCAGTTGTCGGCTGCCAATCCCTCCCTCCTATAACCCTCTTTTCTTTTTTCTCCATACCCATCTTATTATTTTTTCTTGTTGGAGGGGTGGAGTAAATAAGGATGATTTTCATCTTGAAGCCGTCTGAGTCTGAGAGGGATTCTCCGTGAAGAGATATCGAGCCGTCTTTCATCTGACCGAGACCGAAAGGGCGAACCTCGCCCTGAACAACGTCGGAAACCTCCTGGCCGAGCTTGGCGAAGACCATGTGGAGGCGGAGGTTGTGGCAAACTCCGATGGCGTCAAAGCCCTCCTCAAGACCGGCCCCTATGGCGACAGGGTCGGTGAGCTGGCCGCAAGAGGCGTGCGATTCGTCCTCTGTTCTAGAAGCATCAAGGCCATGAAGCTGGATGAGGGTGAGTTTCTCGACCAGGTCGAGGTCGTCCCCACGGGAACGGGAGAGGTGGTGAAAAAGCAGGCCGATGGCTGGGCCTACGTCCGGCCCTAGATCGCAAATCCCAGACATCGACATCTATCGCCGCTGCCGCCCCTAACCAGAACCCGAACCAAAACCCGACTGGAGGCCTTCGGTGATGATCTCGCCGATCGTCCTCTGGCTCTCCTCGGGCGT
>Ga0116151_10005489_pt1 | contig 10952 bp, 13 predicted proteins | sample AD_UKC117_MetaG_FD_89893 | JGI IMG/M metagenome (GOLD analysis project Ga0116151, IMG submission 89893) | Active sludge microbial communities of municipal wastewater-treating anaerobic digesters from Hong Kong - AD_UKC117_MetaG | ecosystem: Engineered > Bioreactor > Anaerobic > Digestate... | reverse complement strand
GGTTCGTTTTTATCGAATGCTTCTTTTACTTTTTCACCAACAGATTGTGTTGGTCGTCTGCCTGGCGAGTGAAAGGTAATGTCAGTGATTTGTATAATCTTATACTTTTGACCGTCTTTCATCTGGGCAGGTTTGAGTTCAAGTTTATACTCCATATTTATTTCCCAACCGTGTTATGTTTTGGTTGTAATCGTTTTATTTCAGAAAGTTCATGAGATAAAATTGCATCTTTTCCGTTGATAGCTTTATAACCAAATTGAGTAACGTAAGGGAAACTTCTCTCGTTAATATGTTGAAGTAATCGTCCTCTTAGGCCACCATCACCAATTGCTGAACCAACATATACGATATTATTACCTTCAAATAGGTAATATACGCCTGTTGCTGTTGAATTCCAATTGGTAACCACGCTCTTGGTAAATGAATATTCTCCGTGATATGTATACATATGCGTGAATAGTTAATTAGTTCTAATAAAATACAGATTTTTAATCTGATATATCTAGTTTATCAAAATGAAATATTCTTGTCAACTATTTTGAAAAATGTATAATGACAATATGAAAAATGACACAAAACATAACCTTATTGGTAACAGAATTAAAGAAGCTCGAGAAGAAGCAGGGTTACTCCAATCAGATCTTGCAAAGAAAGTAGGCTTTGCTAGTCCTACCGCTATTTCTCTGATTGAAAATGGGGAAAGAAAGGTCAATGCTGAAGTTTTGGGTAATATCGCAGACGCACTTCATGTGGATGTTAATACCTTATTAGGAAAAGAAACTGAAAAGGTAGATTTTATGTACGCTCTTCGTGCTGATAAAAGTTTAACTAATGAAGATAAAAAGAAAATGGAGGATTTTTATCATCTCTTTAAAAACAGAAAATAACATTATGGAAACAGCTAGTATTGGTCGAGCTAGAAAACTCGCAAGAAAATTATTAAAAGATTCAGGGTGTACTACTGCTCCCACTCTATTAAGAAATGTTATTTCTTATCTTAAAAATGAGAGCGGTCTTGAGTGTGCACCTCTTGAATTATCGGATGCATTATCTGGCTTTCTTATTGAAGATGAGAATGTCACTGCTATTGGGTACAACAATAGTCATCACATACACAGACAGCGGTTTAGTGTTGCTCATGAGATAGGACATTTTATACTTTCCCATAATAATCAAAGGAAATATGAACTTGATCGAGATAGAAGTAATCCGATACACGAAAAAGAAGCAAATATTTTTGCAGCGGAATTACTCATGCCACTTGAGTTACTGAAAAAGGACCTAAAGAATACCTGTGACACGGAAGAGTTGTCTAAGAAATATTGGGTGAGTAAAGAGTCTATGGGCTGGCGAATTCAAGATCCAGTGGTTCTGAAATATATTTAAATATGACTATGAGAAATATAAAAGAAAATGTAATAAGTTTTGGGTTAACAGCGATAATAGCACCTTTTTATTTTACTGGGTTATTTTTGAAGTGGATTATTTCTCAAGTATTTGATTTAATCTCTATGATTTTTATTAGCTTCAAATCCCAACTAGCAAAATTTGCAGGTGCAATAGTATTAGTTTTGTTTGTTTCTTGGTTGTTTTAAGTTCATTTAAAGTTACAGTCGTGTGTAACTTTAAACCTTGATCCTGTGTCACTTTTGTAACTTTTTTGAAAACAACTAAGCACGAGAAGGGTTTATATAGATATTTATAAAACTACTGAAAAAGCATTGTGGGGTAATGTATTATCACGGTCGCATCACGAGAACGCACCCAGCATAGAAAAGAGCTAGGTTCACCCCTAGCTCTTTTCTCGTGCATGATGTGACTACGAGAACACGAGTGTGTTCGAGAGGGAATCGAAAAGAGTGAGTATATCGAGCGTAGCGAGATTCGAACGGCGGGGTCGAGCGAATGAGATTATCGTGAGTCCGTAGGACGAAACGAGAATCCATGAGGGTGACCGATTCCCGCTAGTCACCCCATTTAGTGCTAGCACGAGAAGGTTCGTTTTGGCATAACAAAAAGCACTCACTTAAGTGCTTTTTGTTATTCATAATTTTTAGCTGATATAATTAAATCATGAATATTGATAATGTGTTTGATAGTAATATTTTTATTTGTGATGAGAATGACCAAGGACAAGGAATGACAAGTGTTTGTATCATTAATGGGATAGAAGTAGATTCTGATTTTACTGTCGGACCCCTCACTCTTAGACCCTTAGATAAAGCCGTCGATCATTTCCCTCGTGATATAAGAAAAGATCTTCAGCACGCAGTTTTAGAGTTTAGATATATTGATAGAAAAAATTCTATTTCTAGATATGCTGAACCGTCTATTATCCAATCTGCAGCAATAAAAACTTTCAAGTTAATGGTTGATAGTTGGGCTGGAGCAACTTTGATTTATCATTTTGATGATACAGGAGCACAAAATGGAGGAACTTCAGGATCACGAAGATGGGAAACAGCCGACACAGAATATGTTCGGGAAGGAGCAAAACTGGAGGTAAGTGAAGAAAACAAAGAATTATTTAAAAATATTTTTTATTCAAGTTTTGGAAAATTAGAACATGCAATTGATAGGTATGATCGAGCATGTGCAGAAATAAAAGATGAAAGTATTCTAGATTTTATCATCTCATTAGAAGCAACTCTTGGGTATGGTCTTAATACTGAAATTTCACATCGTTTTTCTTTAAGAGGAGCAATTCTCTTGTCAGAAAATGAATCGGAGCGAAGTTCTTATTATGATTTGTTTAAAACATTATATAAACTTAGATCTGTGATTGCACATGGTGAACCTCTTCTAGAAAAAGAACTAACTAAGGGTGTATATGTTTCTGCAATTCAAAACTTAGGTTTTTCTTACGAAGAGCATGAGAGTTTTAAAATAAGAATTGCTGCAGATATTGCGAGACAGGTTACTCGTAGAGTTTTACTTAAATTTATCTTAAATGAAGAGCTTTTAGATAAAAACAAATTACTTAATTTAGAGTTAGGGATTAATTAAGTGAATCTTTTTCTTTTGTAAGATTAACTGACCCTTAAGACAATTCATAATTTCTCGTTTTTCTTCAAGCGACCCTTCTTTAAGAATAAATGTAGCGTAAGCGAGAGTATTAATATCTTTTAAAAATACTTGAGCCTTCTCACCAAGAATCGTTTCGTGGAATTTTTTAATCTAAGTTCCATATCCTATCCACAAACTGACCCAAACAAAAAACCAAGCCTCGCTTGGTTTTTACTCACTCGTCACTCCATCAAAGTGATCAGCATCATGGTTCGCCTCGGCGTCGGCTTTGGTCATGTGGATCACACCGTTTCTGTGTTCGGCTGGGCCGTAAACGGTGTAGAGTTTCATCGGGATATCGCCCGTGTTGGTGACGTTATGTTCAGCACTGGCAGGGATCACAATCGCAAAGTCATCTGCGACTGGTGTTTCAACGCCATCGATATACGCGACACCCGTTCCTGATTCGATTCTGATGAATTGGTCGTTGTTTTCGTGCACCTCTTTGCCGATATCTTCGCCTGGGGCGAGATTCATAACAACTAGTTGTAGGTGTTCGCCTGTATACAGAACCTGACGAAAATTATCGTTCGCTAATGTTTTCTCCTCAATATTTGCAATAAATCCTCTCTTCATATTTTTATGATTGGTTACGTTTCTAATACCTTTAGTATACATCTAAAATAGTTCGCATAGGTAAATATTGCTATACTTTTCCTATGTTCAACATCCACCAAGAACTCCTCACTCGTCCAACCTTTGTAGAAATTGATATGGATGCCGTGCGTCATAACCTGGCGCAGGTGCGGGCGATTGCACCTACCCAAAAAATTCTCGCGGTGGTGAAGGGAAATGCCTACGGACATGGCGCGATACCGATGGCACAACTATTTCAAGATGAGGGCGTTGATTACCTTGGTGTTGCGATTCCCGAAGAGGGTGTTGAATTACGACGTTCTGGTATCACTCTACCTATCCTCGTTCTCTCAGCAATTGCTGATAAACAAATCCCGGTGTGTATTGAGTACGATCTATCAATTACTGCACCGTCTGACGAAAAACTCGAAGCAATTGATCAGACTGCTGCATCATTTGGTAAACGTGCAACGGTACATTTAAAAGTTGATACGGGGATGGGTCGCATTGGGGTGAATTGGCAACGGGTTAAAAAATTTATCGCCGTGATGGAGCGATGTAACCACACTGATTTTGAAGGTTTGTACTCGCACTTTGCGTGTAGTGATGAGGTATCAGATACTACGCAGGTACAAATTGATCGTTTCAACGAAGTTATCACGACATTTGAACAGGCAGGATACACATTTCCGATTAAACACCTCGCAAATTCGGGGGGTATTATCTTTCACCCCGATTCTCATTTCGATATGGTGCGTGCAGGGATGATGCTCTACGGACTTTTTGAAGGTATTGATGTTCCCAATAGTGTTACCTTGAAACCAGCAATGACATGGAAGACTGAGGTGGTGTACTTCAAGTACATTGAAGCGGGAACTGGTATCGGATATGGACACAATTTTGTTGCAACAGAAGGAACACGTATTGTGACATTGCCGGTTGGATATGCTGACGGCTACCAACGGGCTATGGGTACAAACGGTAGGGTTATCATTAACGACACAATATATCCCATTGCAGGACGTATCTGCATGGATCAAATGATGATCAATCTCGGACCTGATGGTGAGGCCTACAAAGGGGATGAGGTGATTCTCGTTGGTTCATCACCATCACACGCCATCACATTTTTTGATATTGCGAACTGGAGCGGAACGAGTATCTACGAGCTGTTGTGTCAGATTTCATACCGCGTACCACGAATATATAAAAACTAGAACTGAGTTCTAGTTTTTAGTGAGTTCTCATACCTATAGCTTTTGTTATCAAGAGAGTAAGAGCGAAGATTATGCTCGCTGATAGTACGATGGATGCTCCTGAAGGTAAGTCTAAGTAGTAAGATGCAATGAGACCACCAATAAAGGCAACAAGTGCACATACAATTGACGAGACAATGTAAGCATGAAACGAATGGGTTACGAGTTTTGCAGTAACGGCTGGGGTAATCAGAAGAGCACTGACGAGTACGATTCCAAGGAGTTTTACTCCAAGCACAATTGCAATTGATAAGAGGATGTAAAACAAAAGGTTGAGTTTTGTGGTAGGTAAACTTGAAGTTCAAGCTAATTCTTCTGATAGCGACAGTAAGGTGAGTTGTTTAAACAGTGTGAATATGATTGTAAGGATAAGAATTGACAGCACGAGTATAATCCATACGTTACCCCACGTGACCGAGAGAATGTTTCCAAACAAAAAGCTAATGAGGTCTGGTTGGTATCCAGGTTGCAGTGAGATAATCGTTATACCGAGTGCCAAACCTGTTGTGAAGATAATTCCAATGACAGCATCAGAAGCAAGTTTTCCGTACCGTTCTAGAAGAAATATGAGCACACCAAACATGATGCCGACGCCGAGTGCACCGTAGAACGGTGTTATACCGATTACGATCGCGAGTGCAACACCAAACAGAGATGCATGTGCAATACCGTCTGCGAAGAATGACATCTTGCGGAGAGTTGCAAACGAACCAAGGACTGCCAGGAGCGGTGCCAGAACAATTCCGGCAATAAAGGCGCGCTGCATGAATTCAAGTTGTAGTATATCAATCATAGTTAGTGGCAGTTGTGCTTGTACGACGATACATCGTGGCCATAGAGGCTATTAATAATTTCCGGAGATAGTGTTTCTTCAGGTGCTCCGCTACAGAGCATTGTTTTGTTAACACAAATTACCTGGTCAGCAACCTGTGAGACAAGGTGCACTTCGTGAGATACCATAACGATGGTCACCTGATGACGTGTGCGAATATCTTTCATGAGTTCATAAAAGTTCTCTTCACCTCCAATGTCGATACCACTGACTGGTTCGTCTAGAAACAGAATTTTTGGTTTACCCAGGAGACTTCGCGCAATGAGTACCCGTTGGAGCTGACCTCCTGAGAGAGTACCGATCAGTGATTGTGCAAGGTTTACTACTCCAAGGTGATCGAGTACTTCAGTTATTTCTATGTCAGATCCACGGTGGGATGACTTTAAAAATTCAGTAACGGTGATTGGGAATGTTTGATCAAAGGTGATTCGCTGAGGTACGTAACCAATGATACCTCGCTTATCTTTTGGTTTACCGCTGTAGATGTTGACTGTTCCATAGGTTGGAGTCAACAACCCAACCATACCCTTTAAGAGAGTAGTTTTTCCTGAACCGTTTGGTCCAATAAGCATTGTAATTGAACCTTCTGTAATAGAAAACGACACGTCGTGTACCACGTCATGTCCTTTCTGGTAGCCAAAGCTTGCGTTTTGTAATTCGATTGCCATCGGTTTAGCCATGTACATATTTATTTTAATGTATCTACGACAGCCTGTACATTGTAGCGCATGAGTTCAATGTAACTTGATCGTCCTTCGACACCGCCAAGTGGGTCAATCGTAGCAAAACCTAAATTGTGGTCAGTTGCAAACGCCTTGATTGAATCAGTTGATAGCTGTGGCTCAAGGAATAGTATTGATACGTCGTGTTCTTCTACTTCTTCTTCAAGAGTTTCAAGGTATTGAGGTGTTGGATTCTTTCCAGCTGAAGGCTCAAATGTTCCAACGATGTTCAATCCAAACTCGTCGGCAAAGTAGTACCACGCATCGTGTAGTGAAATAATGTTTGGGTTTGAAATACTAGCTGTTTGACCTTCGAGTTCCTCTTCAAGTATTTCGAGCTGTTCAAGGTAGGCGTTAGCGTTTGCTTGATAACGTGTTGCATTTTCTGGGTCAAGTTCTGAAAGAACGTCAGCAATGTTGGTAGTTATTTGTTGTGCGTTATGAACTGACAACCAGTAGTGAGGATCGATTGGTCCATGGTTGTGACCCTCATGTTCTTCGTCATGTCCATGTCCATCTTCTTCATGTTGATCATCATGTTCGTGCTCTTCATGATCATCAACAGTCGCTCGTAAACTGATTCCTGTATCAACACGTACCACATCAGCACCAACTGATTCTGCTAGATTGTGAGACCAGTCATCGAGACCTTGTCCGATGGCAAAGACCGTCTGTACACCAGAAAGCTCTTTGAGTAGGCTTGGTTGTGGATCAAAAGTGTGTGGCGAAGCCCCTGATGGAAGCATTAGTACAACTTCAAATTCACCACCAGCAATGTTTTTGGTGATATCGTAGAGCGGAAATATGGTTGCCGCTACCTTCTTTGATTGAGTAGGGCGAACTGATTCTCTGGTTTGATGGGTAATTATCATTCCTGTTACAACAGTGAGAACTAATATTCCCATTATAATAATTGATTTCTTCATAAAAATATAAATTGGTTACCTGATATAAAACCAGCACTCGTGATGAGCCTACTGGGTCTTACTTAATACATTATATATTTGCGAAATATTTGCAAGTTATTAGATTGCATATTTTTGAAGAAGTGAAAGAATGGAGTACATGTACAATGAACTCTTGAAAACATCAGGCCTGTCAGTCACCCAACAACGTTTATCAATACTAAACGCGCTCAGTAACTTCAATCAACCTGCTACTATCGAACAATTGGCACAAACTATTGATATTCATATAAACACCTCAACCATCTACCGTTCACTGCGAGTGCTTGTTGATGCTGGTATTGTCTACCAAACTGATTTTCGAGACGGGGTATCATACTTTGAATTTCAAGAGGATCACCATCATCACGTTGTGTGTACGTCGTGTGGAAAGCAAGAGCGTATTGATGTCTGTATTGGAACCCATGTACCTAAAATTGAAAAATCAACTGGCTACACTATTACTAACCACATGTTAGAATTTTTTGGACTATGCAAAAATTGTTCATAATTATACTCTTGGTATTTCTTCAGATTCCTGTATATGCCCAAGGTACCGATGTGTCATTTGACAGCACATATGAGTCTGCAGTTGTTACTGGTACAACCCAGGGGCAAGGTGAAAATATACTGTACGTTACTGAACTCCCATCAGGAGAAACTATTAATCTTGATACGTACGGCGAAGCCGTGCCAATAGGGTCACGAGTGTACCTCGAACACTTTACCGATCAAGGGTACTATAATTTTGTTGCAGTAAATAGAAACAAGGGAATTCTCATACTCCTCACTGTTTTCATATTTTGTATTTTAGCCTTGGCGGGTAAAAAAGGGGTACGTTCACTTATAGCATTGGGTGCATCGATGGGGCTACTCTTTTGGGTACTCGTTCCGCTGTTGGTTAATGGCTTTGACCCTATTGTTACTACGTTGGTCTTTGGACTTGGTGTTTTAGGATTTTCGATTTTTATCACTCATGGTCTCAATCGTCAGAGTCTCGTATCGTTCATCGGATCTTTTTCTTCTATTGTTATTGCGGCGGTACTTTTATATTGTGTAACACGAGCCGCTTCTATGACAGGATTTATTGACGATCATATACAATATCTCTCATTTGCAACTGATAACACACTTAACCTTGTTCGCATTATCTCAGCATCCGTGTTGATCGGAATTCTTGGAGTGCTCGACGATATCACTATTACCCAGGTAGCCGTTGTGCGCGAACTCTCTGATAACGATACCCTCAGTAAACGTAACATTTTTCAAAAGTCGCTTCGGGTTGGGCGTGACCACGTCGCCTCACTCGTTAACACATTGGTGTTTGCATACCTTGGTGCAACTCTTCCTATGGTTATGTATGTTTCATTGCTGGAAATCCCTTTTTGGATACTTACCAGCTATGAGTTTATTTTTGTTGAAATTATTCGCTCACTCATCGGTGCTATAGCGCTCACGTTGGCTGTTCCTGTTACTACATGGTTGGCTACATACGTATTTATCAAGTCAATACGTACAGAAGGGGAAGCCTTTTCTACCGCTTGTTCTCACAACCATCACTAGGATATACTCTATATACCTATGGAATGGAATACACCACATCACCAAGCGTTATGGTTACTGAAGATAATCAGTCACTGAATGCGGTTTTGGTTACAAAGATGAATTCAGAGGGGTTTACCGTGTATCATACATTTAATGGTAAAGAGGCACTTGAGATTGTATACGACAAGAAACCTGATCTCATTTTGCTCGATCTCTTTATGCCAATATACGATGGATATAATTTTCTCAAATCTCTCAGGCAAGATGTGTGGGAGAAGAACGCACGTATTATCATTTTGACCAACACTAGCCTGGCAGATGACAAGGTTATAGAATTGATTGAACAAGAAAAACCTCTATCGTTTTTAGTTGAGACGTCAACGAAACTCCAAGATCTCGTATCACACGTCAACGAAGCGCTCGTTACTGTTTAGAACGCTTCGTTTTTTCATGTATAAAAGTGGTATACTCTAGGTATGAAAAAAGGTGTTCAACTACAGACAGGTAACACCATCGGGATGCAGTGGTACCCGAAAAAAATCGCCTTTGTGTCGAGTGTTTTTGTACTGGCATTCATGCTTATTTTTAGTAATCAACGGAATGCTATTGTGTATGCCAGTATCGCATTGATTCCTTCAGAACAGTGCTCTGGTGATTTCAACGGAGCATCCCATGCGAGTGGATTTTCAGATTTACCAGAAATGAATGAGGAATCATTCAGTGGTACTAACGCTGCATCGACTTCAACGCCCAATGCTACTCTCGTGTGCCATGTTTTTAATGGTGCTATTCCTGAAACCTCAGAACAGAAATTAGTACTCAATATCTCGTGGGTAATGAGACCGGCGGCCACTACTGAATTTTTTGAGCACACACCAGAGCCAACCATGAGTGCATCTCAGCTTCAATCTGATATTGATACCAATACTGATACAGTAGTAGCAGATCTTGATGGAAATACCATTATATTTGAATCTGAACCTACTGAGGTGATACTGGATCAACCAGAAGTAAGTATTGACGAAGAACCCTCACTGCCTGATGTAGATCCATCGGTACTCGACGATATCCCGGACGAATCTTTAGAAGTTGACATAGATATGTTAGAAATACCAATCGATTCTATGTTGGATATGGAATCCGACAACTCTGAAATCACACCCGAAATTTCTGAAGAAACATTAAGTTTTTTTTGGAATCTCTTTACCTCAGATGTATATGCACAAGAGCTCCCAGAACTCGTTGAGTCTCAAGAAGAGGTGACACCCATCGAACAACCAACTGCTATTGATAGCGCTACATCTGAAACACTTACCGTTGAAGAAACCACGAGTATCCCATTAGAAAACACCATTCAGGCTGATCTTGAAGATGCTACTGAGACTGTAATTATTGATTTCAATGGTACGTATGATGCTGTGCCTGTAGTGACGAATGATGTATTGTCGGATGTAGAGGTAGTAGAGGCGAGTGTTAATGCTTCACCTCTTCAATCTGATATTGATACCAATACTGATACAGTAGTAGCAGATCTTGATGGTGAAGTGCACATCATTCGTGATCATATCATACCAGTACCACCACGTGAAAATATTCCCTCATCGTCTCTTGTTGAAATACTCTACTCTTTAGGTGATGGTTGGCAGACTCTTGATGTTATTGATGAGGTAGACGGTCTTGCGAGTTTTGAATTACCTCATACGGTAGTTGCTGGTGATCTTTCAAACCTCACTATAGCGATTCGAAATCTACAACAGTTATCTGATCGTACACTCTACGTTGATGCGGTGTGGATCGATGTTCAGGTTCCACAAGATCAAATCATTAAAACACAACCACAAGAGGTTAGTACACGAATGTATGATACACCGTTTGTTATTGATCCACGAGCAACACACAGGTGTTCAAGTGAACAGTTTAATATTAATCTCTCAGCCAAACGCTCAACGTCTGTGATTTTAGACCTTTCCTATGATTATTCTCAATCTTCCCATAGTCTCACGATTGGTAG
>Ga0116151_10005485_pt1 | contig 10957 bp, 6 predicted proteins | sample AD_UKC117_MetaG_FD_89893 | JGI IMG/M metagenome (GOLD analysis project Ga0116151, IMG submission 89893) | Active sludge microbial communities of municipal wastewater-treating anaerobic digesters from Hong Kong - AD_UKC117_MetaG | ecosystem: Engineered > Bioreactor > Anaerobic > Digestate... | reverse complement strand
TGCGCGCTGCCAACATTGCGCCGGTCTTTGCTGCCGGCAACCCCCACATCACCGATGGCTCCATTGGCTCCCCCGCCGGCGCGCCCGAAGCGATCACGGTGGGCGCCACCGACCGCGATGACCGCGTGGCACCCTTCAGTGGCCGTGGCCCCTCCTTCTACCCAAATGAACAGAAACCTGAACTGAGTGCACCAGGGGTCGACATCAAATCGGCTGTCGAGGGCAGCGACTACAACACCTTGTCCGGGACATCAATGGCCGCGCCCCATGTCGCCGGGCTCATCGCGCTCATGGTCTCCGCCGACTGGCGCGACGGCGTGCGCGATTTCACCGTCGATGAGTTGGAATCGTTTTTGCAGTCTACCGCCGTCGATTTGGGGCCGACCGGCCCGGATGTCGACTACGGCTATGGGCGCATCGATGCCTACAACGCCGTGCGTCTTGTGTTGCGCGCCGGCGATCTGCGCGGCACGGCGCGCGATGCCCAGACGACCGCCCCCATCGGCGCAGCGACCATGACGGCGGTAGCCGAAAACTCAAATGTGGTGCAGACCAATGCCCAGGGCAGCTACTCCCTCACCGTGCCCGCGGGCATCTACCAACTCCAGGTGGACGCCTGGGGCTATGCCTCGGACCGCTTTGCCAACCAGACGGTGCTGGCCAATGCCCTTGCGGTGGCCGATTTTACCTTGCAACCGCTGCCCCGCACCACGCTGTCGGGACAGGTGCGTGGCAACCGTGGTGCGGTGGCCGGTGCTCGCGTCTATGTGGCGGCCGCGCCAACGGTGCAGGCGCTCAGCGACAGCGATGGTCGCTATCAATTAGCGCTGCCCCACGGCCTGCATCAGCTGGTCATTGAAAAGGCCGGTTATCGGCGCCAAACCGTTGCGCTCCAGGTCGACCCGAGTACCGGTGCCAACAACAATGTGGTGCTCGACGCTGCCCCGACAATTCTGCTTGTCGAGGCCGATGCCTATCGGGGCTGGTTCAACGGCTGGCCCATCGGCGAATTTTTCCGCAGCGCGCTCTCGGCAGAGGGCTACCTTTACACCGATTGGCCCATTCAATACGCTGATCAGACTGATACGCTGGTACTCGCCGACGGCAGCACGGGCTACGGTCGGCCGTCGCTGGCCACCCTGGCCCAATATGATCTCGTCATCTGGGCGCAGAGCGCGTGTAACAGCGGCGTCCAAGGCTGCTTCATTGCCAACAGCCCCACCCGCTTGGGTGCCGACGAGGCGTTGCGCCACTATCTGGACCAGGGGGGGCGCCTGCTCCTCTCCGGCCAGGATCTGGGGGGCTGGGAAGATGGCTTGCCCCTCTTTACCGACTACCTGCACACCGCGTTGGTTGCGGACCGGGCGGCGAGTACCGGCAGCACGTTGACCGGCAGCGGTTTCCTGAGCGGTCTCCAGATCACCCTGACCAACGCCAGCCTCTACGGCTACGCCAATGGTTCGCTGCAACTGGCCCCCGATGCCGTCGTCGCCGAAGCGGGTGCCCCCACGGTCTACCCCATCCTCACTTACGACGATAGTCAACTACCGGCTGCGCTCGCCATCGATCCCTGCGCTGCCGACTATCGTGCCGCCTACTTTGCCGTGGGCTATGAAAATATTGCCCGGCGCGGCAAAGAACAGGATCCCGCGTTCAGTGCCCTTTTGGGGCGCACCGTGGCGTGGCTGGCCGGCGCGCGCCGCACCCAAGATGTGGAACTCGTTGTCGAGAAGCCGCTGCGCTTTGGCGCACCGGGCGCCGCGGTCACCGTGCCCGTGCAGCTGATCAACACGGGGCGTCAGCCGCTCACGCTCCAGTTGCGCTTCGACGGCAATCAATGGCCGGTCTCTCTGCAACGGGCGGGAGAAGCGCTGCCCGCTCAACTACAACTCGCCCCCTGCCGCCGGATCGACCTCACCGCCGTCACCGCCATTCCATCATCGGCGGTGCGCGACGCCGGCGACATCGTTACCCTCACTCTCGAAGTCTCTGCCGTGGACGGCACCCCGTTGCCCGCATTAACCCAGCGTGCAGAGGTGGCAACCACCGTCTTTCCCACTTGGCAGGTGGCCCCGCTCCTGCCAACCCCGCGCTACCAACAGGCCACGGTGGCATTGCCCGGCGTGCCCGGTGAACGGGCCGGGCAGCTCTATGCCATCGGTGGTTGGGCGGATGGAGGGGACAGCAGCGGTGGCAATGTCGTGGCACAGACCACCAATGAGCGCTTTGACAGCTGCACCGGGCAATGGCAGACGTTGGCCGCGTTGCCCGCGCCGCGTGCCGCCGCCGCCGTTGCCACCATCGCCGGCGACCTCTACGTGGTCGGGGGCCGCGCCGCCGTGATTGGTACCTTTGGCAGCGCCACGCAACCCTTTGCCAATCTCTGGCGCTACGATGTGGCGGCCGATCGCTGGCAGGAACGTGCCCCGCTGCCCGTGGCGCTTAGCGGGGCCGCCGCCATTGGTCTTGGCGACAGCCTCTATCTCTTTGGCGGCGTGGACAACGGGGGAGTGCTGCGCAATCTGAGTTATCGCTACGATGTGGCAACCGACCGCTGGCATGAACTGGCGCCGATCCCCGGTCCCGGCCGGCTCTTTGCGGCGGTCGCCCAGGTGGGCGAAGAACTCTTTCTCGTCGGTGGCTATCCCGCGCTTTCCCTCGTCCACCGCTATGATCCCGCGCATAACCGCTGGCAGGCGGGGCCACCGCTGCGCCAGGGGCGCCACTCCTTTGGGTTGGCCCGCACACCTGGCGGTGAACTCTACGCGGTCGGAGGTGCCGTGGGGGATGAGGGGCTTGCGAGTGTGGAACGGCTGGTTGCCGGCGTCTGGCAGTTGATGCCCGCGCTCCAACTGCCCTACCGCAACGGCGTGGGCGCCGCCTATGTTGACGGCGCGGTGGTGGCTGTGGGGGGCGCGGGTAGTCAGGGCGGCAGCGAATTGCTGGCGGTCGACCCGGCATTTTGCCGCTCAACCATCGGCGTCGATACCTCTGTGGCCGGCACCGGCAAGCCACTGCTCTACACGATCCAGTTGCAGGGCGATACCGTTGCCTTGCCCAATGCCCGTCTGCACAATCGATTGCCACCCGCGACTCGCTTTGTCGGCTTTGTGGACAACGCGCTGAACGCCCGTTACGATGTGACCAGCCACGCCATCGATTGGCAGGGAGCGCTCGCCGCCCACGCCACACTGCCGGCGATCCGCTATCAACTCACCAGTGATCAACGGGAACTGACCACCGGCGACCGCCTGACCAATACGGTTACCTTTGCGCATGGCACCGCGTTGACCTTCACGCGCCAGGCACCCGTGGCGCTGCTCTCCACCGCCCTGGCCAACAGCTTCAAGGCGGTCGATCAGGCGCGCGTGCGCAGTGGTGCGCTGCTCACCTACACCATTGCCATTCAGGGGGAGAGTTATGTCAGCAACACGGTGACGGTGCGCGATCCGCTGCCCCCGTTGCTTTCCTATGTCCCCGATTCCCTGCGCTACATCGGTGGCCGGGGGGGCTACGATGCCGCCACACGCAGCATCTGGTGGGAAGGCAGCACGGCGACCACCGGTGCACCCTTTGCCAATGTGCAGGATCGGTATCTCTGGGGGGACAACCGCACGGACTTTACCGGTATTGGTGGCGGGCCGGTGGGAGGGGGCGCCGCCGGCGGCTTTGCCGTCTTCTATCAGTGGCTTCCCATCCAAGAGAGTGGCACGGCCGTTGGCAACGGCGATGATGTCTACTTCTGTGAGCTGCCGATTGGCTTTGCGTTTCCCTTCTACGGCAAGAACGAAACGACCTTCTGTGTCAGCACCAACGGCTTTCTCTCCTTTGACCCTCTCGGCGATGCCGGTGACACGACACCCATTTGCCCCTTGCCCGATCGCAATGGCAACCGCGGCATGATCGCCGCGATCTGGGACGATCTGATCGTCGGCGATGCCATCTACTATCAGACCTTTGGCAGCGCGCCCCACCGCTATTTGGTGGTGCAGTGGCAGGATGTCCACCGCTTTGGCGCGCTGACCGCCCAGTCGGCCAACTTCCAGCTTGTGCTCATGGAAGATGGTCAGATCCGGCTGGCCATCGAAAAGGTGGGCACGCTGCGCGGCACCTTCAGCCTGACCGGGGTTGCCGATCCCAGCCGCACGCAGGCCACCACCTACGCCTGCCGCGGACCTGGGCGTCTCTATAATCAACAAGCGATTCTGTTCCTGCCCCCCGGTGGCACCACCAACGTGGCCGCGCAGACCATCCAATTTCAAGCACAAATAGGGGGCAACGGTGTCGCGGTCGGGGTCAATCTGCCGGTGACCAACACGGCTTATATCTCGGCCAGCGCACCGACCCTGCCCAGTGGCCCGTTACAACGCCACGTTACCACGTTGCTCAATCCACTCGATCTCACTTCGTCCCGTCTGGCGGCTGAACGCGCAGAGGTGGCACCGCAGGAAACGATTGCGTTCACCTTGACCCTGCGTAACACCGGCCTGGTGAGCGCCACCGCGGCCACGGCTGTCATCACGTTGCCGACCGCGCTCACGGTCGAGGCAGGGACGGTGCACTGTGTGAGCGGTGCATGTCGGGGTGACGGCGCGCAGGTCACATGGCAAGGCACCGTTGCGCCACAAGCCAACCAACTGGTACACTTTATCGTGCGCCTGACCCAGCCCCAGCCGGACCGCACGCCTTTGCTGGTCACCGCCCAGATCAATGACGGCTTTGGTAAGCGGTACCCGCGCCAGCTCACGCTGTCGGCGCGGCGTGCCGACCTCAGCCCGTCACGGCTCGACTTTCAACCGCGTTTTGGTGAGCCGGGCACGACAACTCTACTGGTGGCGCTGTTGCAGAATGTGGGGAAACTCTCGACGCAGGCAGTGGCAACCATTACCCTGCCGTCACAACTTCCCGTCGTTGCCGGTTCGTTGCGCTGCGGGACAGGAAGTTGCGTGATCGACGATGGCGTGATCCATTGGACAGGGATTGTGGCACCGCGCACGGTGATCCCGATCCAGGTGCGACTTGCCGTGCCCACCGAGGCCGCTTACGGTTTACAACAGAACGCGCAGTTAGCGTTGGCGGAGATGGATTGGTCCGAACGCTATAGCACCACGGCTGCATTCCAGGTGATGCACACCTATCTGCTGCCGATTGTCTTTGGCGCCAATCAACCCCACCGGCTCTACTTACCCTGGGTTGCCAAGGAGTGATTGATGATCAGCGGCAAATCGAGTCGGTGGGTCGGCGGGCCTGCAAAGAGTCTTGTCGTAGCAGCACCGGGATCTCCTTGGGCGCGCCGCATGCTGTTGCGGCGCTGGCGCTACTGCTGATAGCTCTGCAGCTTCTGCACCAGCGAACTGGTACTTGGCTCCGTGAGGATGGAGCCATCGGGGAACACAATTGTGGGGACACTGCGATGACCATTGTTCAGGCTGATCACCAGATCGACGGCATCTTCGTCCTCGTTGATGTTGATCTCTTCGTAGGCGACATTCATACTCTTTAAGACTTGTTTGGCGCGCCAGCAGTCGGGGCACCAGTTGGTGGTGTACATGCGAATGGCGGATTGGGTGTCGGTTGACATAAACAGTTGTCCCTCTATCGTTCAATGATCGTGACTATTACAGAATTAACAAAGAAATTTTGCATGGACCTTCCAGGAAGGGGTCGGTGATTCACTGCTATTCGGAATTCGCGTAACCCCTTCCAGGAAGGGGCAATGACACGTTGTATTGATGAATTGCCTACGTCCCTTCCTGGAAGGGTTGTTTCGTTCAATCGTTGCTGAAAATTACAATTCTCAGAGAAATTGCACCAATTTCACCGCTTCGCCCATAGAAGCGGTGTCGAACATTCTCGTGTCAATGGATTGGAAGCATAACATGCGTGTAAAACGTTATCCGTGGCAATCCACCCTGTTGGTCACCGTACAGATGGTGGGGATTCTTGCCATTCTGTTCACGGGGCCCATTGTCGCGCGCCGGCCATTGCTTTTGCTTCTCGAATTGCTGGGCGGCGGGATTGGCGTTTGGGCGTTGCTGGTCATGCGTCGCGCCACCTTTAGTGTGATGCCCGATGTCAAAGCCGGTGCCCGCCTGGTTGGACATGGCCCCTATCGCTGGATCCGCCACCCCATGTATCTGGCGGTGCTCTTGGTCACCGGTGCCTTGGTTGCTGCCGCTTTTCATTGGTGGCGGCTTGGGATCTGGGTCATCTTGCTGGTCGATATTCTGGTAAAGATCGCCTACGAAGAAACGTTGCTGACCAAGCACTACGCCGCCTATGGCGCCTATCGCCAGCAGACCAAGCGCCTGCTGCCCTATCTCTACTGAGGCGCTACCCCAAAATTCGGCGCGATGCCGCCCAAACTTCTCGTTACTCCCCGGCCATCACCATATCTTCGGGCGGTGCTTAATATTGTTGCACCCGCCGCACAATCTGCGGCAGATCGACAAAGTTGCGACAGACGGCGTGGGCTTGGGTCCGTTGACTTCCCCGATCAACCAGGCCGGTAAACAGAATCGCCTTCATGCCCAGGTTGCGTGGCCCCACAATGTCATTGCTCTCGCGATCGCCGATGTGCACAATCTGCGTGGGGGCAACATCCAGCCCAATGGCTGCCTGATAAAAGACGGCGGGGGAGGGCTTGGAGGCCCCCACCTCATCGGAAAAGACCAGATAACTGAAGTAGGGTAGAATTCCTTCCATTGCCATGAGATGGCGCAGGCCGCGCCCATGCGTATGGATGGTGTCGGAGATGATCCCCAGCTTATATTCCTGCGACAGCAGTTGCAGTGTATAATGGATGCCGGGGACAAAGCTGGGCGCAATCCGCACCTCCATGGTCTCGATTTCGAGCACCAACATATCGATCTCGCGCAAGATCCGGGCAAAGTGTCCCGGTTTCGGTTTGAGGCCGAGGTACTCGTAGGCGTAGTACAGGCGCGTAGCAACACCGGGGGTGCGATGGTGGTTGTGCCACTCCTCACGGAATTGTTGGTTGGCAGCCGCGTAGGCCGCCGCCGCCCTGGCCGGTGCAATCTCCGGATAGCGTTCGGTGATGTGGCGCACAAAGAGCCGTTCTCGCTCTGCCGGTTTGGGGAGCAGGCCTAACGTTGCTCGTTTGGTTTCGTCGGAATCGTCCGCGGCCAGGGTATCCCAAAAATCGAAGGTAATGGCGGCAATCATGTGCCTGATCATAGCATAAGAAGCAGGTTGCGCCAAAGGAATTTAAAGGAAACGCGCATATGGGCGGCAAATTGAAATTGCACCATTTCCCAGAGAGAAAAATTGCAATTTCAGCCGCATACTATATGAGCGAAAGGAAAAATCGTGATGGCAAGCGCAAAAGAGTTTCTGCGGCAATACAATCTCAAACCAAAACAATCGCTGGCCCAGAATTTTCTGGTTGACGAGGCCCATCTGGCGCGCATTGCCGCCGCCGCCACCCTCACCAAAGAGGATATCGTGCTCGAGATCGGTCCAGGCCCTGGCACCCTCACAGACCATCTGGCCGCGCAAGCCGGGCGCGTCATTGCTGTGGAACTGGATAACCGCCTGATTGAGCCGTTGCAGCAGCGCTTCGCCGAGCAGCCCCACGTCACCATCCTGCACGGTGACATTTTGGAACTTGCACCAGGCGCACTGGTGGGGCAGGCGGTGGGAGACGAAAGACGGGAGACAGGAGAGACAGACGAAACGATCCGCAAGTCGCAACCCGCAGTCCGACCGATCGCGCAGGGTGCGGAGCTGCTCTTGTCCTCTTATCCCTTGTCCTCTTATAAAGTTGTCGCCAATCTGCCCTATTACATTACGAGTGCGGTTTTGCGCCATCTGTTGGAGGCGGAGGTACCGCCCACGGTTATTGTGGTGCTCGTGCAAAAGGAGGTGGCCGAACGCATCTGCGCGGGGCCGGGGAAGCTTTCGCTGTTGGCGGTCAGTGTCCAGTTTTATGCCCAACCCACGTTGGTCCACCAGGTGCCGGCGGGCGCCTTTTATCCCCCGCCCAAGGTGGATAGCGCCGTGCTGCGCCTGGACTGTTATCCAGCGCCAGTTGTGGCGGATGTCGCTCCCGAGGAATTCTTTCGCGTGGTGCGGGCCGGCTTTAGCCAAAAGCGCAAACAACTGGGTAACACCCTCAGCACCGGTCTGCACCTATCCAAAGCCGACGCCGTGGCGCTGCTCACCGCCGCCCATATCGATCCCAAACGCCGCGCCGAAACCCTCACCCTGGAAGAGTGGGGCCTGCTCTGCCGACTGTGGCTGGCACGCTCCAACGAATCGTCCCTGTAGGCGTTCGGTCGGAAATAACATTGGGTAGCCCGCTCGCCCGGGGTCGTCAGACCCCGTCGCTTGCTGCCAGGGTCTGATGACCCCGGGCGAGCACTTCTCCAAAGTGAATAATGCACAGCCCCTAGGTGACTTCTGTCCTTGTCCGCGAAGCGAGAAATCTTCCTGCGCTGTCTGTCCGCCTAACTGCCCTACTGCCTAACTGTCCCACTGTCTAACTCTCCCCCACCCTTTCTCCCCGTAACTAAGTTGTAACCGCCCCTTGCCACAATGTGGCAAAGTTCTTGTTTTAATTCCCGGGCCCCAGCGGTTACAAAGGATTTCCCAAATGAAAATTGAATCGATGGATGCAATGACTGCACCCACGCTCGTTCCTGCGCATGAGGGACGGCTGAAGGAGAAAGTTGCCATCATCACTGGCTCTGCCCGTGGCATCGGCGCAACCACGGCATTGACCTTTGCCCGCGAAGGGGCGAGAGTAGTCATCTGCGATGTCAACGCTGAGCTTGGCAAGCAATTGGCCACACAGATCAATAATGCCTTGGGCAATGGCCTTCCCGCAGCAATTTTTCTGCCCGTCAATGTGGCCGACGGCGACAGTGTAAATCAACTCATTGCAGATACGGTGAAGCAGTTTGGTCGGTTGGATATTCTTGTCAACAACGCCGGCGTGACGCGTGACGCCCAACTCAAGAAAATGACCGACGAAGAGTTTGACTTTGTCATTGATATTAACCTCAAGGGTGTTTTCAACTGTGGTCGCGCCGCGGCACAGCAAATGTTGGCGCAAGGCGAAGGGGGTGTGATCCTCAACGCGGCCAGCATCGTTGGGCTGGACGGCAACTTTGGCCAGACCAACTACGCCTCCACCAAGGCCGGTGTCGTTGCCATGACCAAGGTGTGGGCGCGCGAACTTGGTCCCAAGGGCATTCGCGTCAACGCGGTTGCCCCCGGCTTTATCGAGACGCCGATGACCGCCAAGATGCCCGACAAGGTCTACAACATGATGGTCGAACGGACACCACTGCGCCGGGCCGGTCAGGCCCAAGATGTCGCCAACGCCTATCTCTGGTTGGCCGGTGATGAAGCAAGTTTTGTCAACGGGGTGGTGTTGCGGGTCGATGGTGGCATTGTGATTGGAACGTAACGCTTGCCCGTGATGGGAAAGTAATTTCACGCAAAGGCGCGAAGCCCGCAAAGAAAGGTGCCGAAAAACCTCTTTGCGGGCTTCGCGCCTTTGCGTACTTCCGCCACATTGTGTTAGTGAATGAGATAGGATTTCCCCGCGTGGCGTTCCAATGTAATTGTCAGCTCCCCGTCTTTTGTCAGGATGACTTCCTCATCGTTTGCCAACAGATCGGTGGCTTGCGTTTCCTCAGCAAGCAGATGGCGGAGATCGATCACTTCATGCACGGCTTCTGTCCCAAAATTCAGTGCGGTTACCTGTGTCCCCAGCCCATCCGGTAAGCGATGGACCATGACGAGCAGCCCCGGCTGCGTGGTTGCGGGAATAGCGACCTGGACACTCTCAAAGATCCGATAGCGCCGGCGGACGGCCAAAATCGCTTGGAGTTGACTGGCAAAGGAGTCGGGTCGGGTCAGTTGCTTGGCCAAGGAGCCGTAGAGTATGGTCGCCTTGGGCAAGCCGGCTGATGATTGTGTCGCTGTTGGGTTCACATCCATTAGGTCATACGCGCCCCGGTTGATCCAACGGGTGTCACCGTCGGCCATGAGATCGGCTACTGCCGCCGGTGCCAGCGGCAGCGCACCGACGAGATCCCAGCCGGAGAGGGCAAAGATGCCGGGCTGGAGGGCGTTGTACATTGCCAGCAGCAGGTGACACTGCTGGATCTGTTGCTTCTGGCTGTTGGTGAGTGCATCGAGATCGCGGATGCCCAATGCCGCGGCGATGACGCTGACCGTGGTGCTGGCCACCCCGTTGGTAACAAAGCGACGATTGTAGGGCGCGTTCTCACCGGTGAGCCGGTCGTACATCTCCTGCCGGATCTGCTCGCGTAGCGCACTGCCGGTGAGCGTTTGCCCGTTGAGGGTGTAGGAGTCGTCCTTGTGCAGGGTCCAAAAGTGGACCAATTCAAGGGTCAGTTCATCGTGATTTTGCAGCGCATGGACCAGCGCGGCCGGATCGATACCATAGTTGTGGACCGTGTGCAACATCAGGCGCAGGAATGCCGTGTCGCCGGTGACCAGTGCGTGGTGATAGGCGGGCCGCGTGATGAAATCATAGGCGAGATCCGCACCCCCATTGGACATCGCCGCGATATCGTCGATGGTGAGGTTGAGTTCTTGGAAAGAGAAGCCCCCAACCTTGCGCACCATGCCGGCAATAAGTTGATTGGCTGTGATCGACAAGGGGTGCCCTTCGGACCACGCCGGCCCGGCCACACGCGGCTCCACGCCCAGAAGGCCATTGGCGTCGAGCCGGACCATGCCCGCCCCCAGTACGGTAAGTGAATGGAGTGCGTCGCCCAGCACGAGCCGCGGCGCAGCAAAGGAGGGATCGAGCCAGTTGAGTGTCGGCTGGCCGGCCTTGAAATAGTGTAGGTAGACCCACCGCCGTACCACCCCATCGACCCCTTCGATGGCTGGGGTGGCACTCCAGTTTGTCTCTTAGACCCCCGGTTCATAGAAGATCACGCGGGCGAGGCGGCCC
>Ga0116151_10005481_pt1 | contig 10959 bp, 9 predicted proteins | sample AD_UKC117_MetaG_FD_89893 | JGI IMG/M metagenome (GOLD analysis project Ga0116151, IMG submission 89893) | Active sludge microbial communities of municipal wastewater-treating anaerobic digesters from Hong Kong - AD_UKC117_MetaG | ecosystem: Engineered > Bioreactor > Anaerobic > Digestate... | reverse complement strand
GTTTCATAACGCAGCCAACACTTTCAATGCAAATAAAAAAACTGGAGGAAGATCTTGAAATCATTATTTTCGATCGGAGCCGGCACCCTTTGTTGCCAACTGATGTAGGACAACGAATTATCGATCAGGCACGAATTGTTTTAAAGCAGAACGAAGAAATCAACAACATTGTAAAAGTCCACAAAAATCAGGTTTCAGGTTTAATCAGAATTGGGATAATACCGACAATGGCACCCTACCTGTTACCAATCTTCATAGGTAATTATAAAAAGAAATACCCCAATATTTTTATAAAGGTTGTTGAGGAAACTACAGCTAATATTATAAAACTGCTTAACAAAGATTTAATAGATGTTGGTATTTTGGCAACCCCGCTAAAAGAGGAAAAAATAAATGAAAAACCTATTTTTTATGAGGAAATGCTCATTTATGCAAATCCTTCGCACCCAATCCATAAACTAAAGGAAATCACGGTTAAAGATATTGCAACCCCCGAAATCTGGTTATTAAGCGACGGGCATTGCTTTCGCGACCATGTAATAAACCTGTGCTCGTTTCTGGGAACCACTGACAGCCAGCTCCCTTTTCATTTCGAAGCCGGTTCGCTCGAAACCCTCATGAATATTGTTGACAAAGAAGGCGGACTGACATTGATACCTGAATTGGCCAAACTTAGCATGTCAGAAAAAAGACTTGCGAATGTAAAATCGTTTACCAACTTCAAACCTTTGCGCGAAGTAAGTCTTGTCTATTCCCGTCATTTTGCCAAATACAAACTGATAAATCTGTTGTGGCGTGAAATCAGGGAATCGATTCCAATTGAATTCCAGAACGAAAAACGGGGAACCATTGTTGAATGGAAGTAATCAAAGTTATTTTCACATTTTAATATTTGAAAAATATATTTACCTTTGCGCGCTGTTTAGCGGGCATGGCGGAATTGGTAGACGCGCTAGACTTAGGATCTAGTGCCAAACGGCGTGGGGGTTCGAGTCCCTTTGCCCGCACAAAATACCGCCGACCTTCCTTTAAGGGAAGCGTTGGCGGTTGTTTTTAAATAAAATACTTGAATTTAATTTATATTCATCATGAACATTACCAGGGAAAATATCAACGCTGTAAATGCAATTCTTAAAGTTGGCATTGAAAAAGCTGATTACGAAAAAACAGTTGCCGACCAACTGAAAGAATATCGGCAAAAAGCAGCAATCCCGGGCTTCAGGCCCGGAAAAGCCCCGGCTGGCCTTATCAACAGAAAATACAGGTTACCCGTTTTAATTGAAGAGGTAAACAAACTTCTTTCAAAAAACCTGTCAGAATATCTTGTTGGAGAAAAATTGAATATTTTGGGTGAACCGCTTCCAAATGAAGAACAACAAAAAAATATTAATTGGGAAACCGATGAAAACTTCGAGTTTGCCTTTGATATTGCAATGTCACCCGAAATTAGTTTTGTTCTCGACAATCAAACTGAAATAAAATATTACAAGATTGCCGTATCCGACAAAATGATTGATGAACAGGTTGAAATGGCGCAATCGCAACTGGGAGAAAACTTGCCCGATGACGAAATAAAAGATAACAGTTCGGTACGCGGAAATTTTGTTCAGCTCGACGAAAACGGCACTGAAATGGAAGCCGGAATTAAACCTGAAAATGTTTTGATTGCAATCGACATGATAAAAGACGAGGCGATTAAAAACAGTTTCATTGGTAAAAAGAAAGACGAAGTTGCTGTTTTCGACCCGGCAATTGCCTTCGACAACAGGCACGAACTAAAACATATGCTGAAAATTAAACAGGAAGAAGCAGATGTTTTAAACAGTAACTTCAAATTTACAATTACCGAAATTTTAAAGTTTGAAAAAGCTGAACTCAACGAAGATCTTTTCAAAAAACTGTATGGCGAAGAAACTGAAGTTAAAACCAACGAAGATTTCAGAAACAGGATAAAAGAAGAAATTGAGGCGAATCTGGTATATTCATCGAACCATAAATTTGCCATTGATGCACATGATAAACTGATCGAGCAAAATAACGTTGAACTTCCCGAAGCATTCTTAAAACGCTGGTTGATTGCAATTAACAAAGAATTAACAGTTGAACAAATTGAAAATGAATTTGACGCTTTTATCAGCGATTTAAAATGGCAGTTAATTAAAGATGCAATTATCAAAGAAAATGAATTGAATGTTTCTGCCGAAGAAGTACAGGCATTTGCTCTGCAGATGGCGCGCGCTCAGTACAATCAATACGGTATTTATGATATTCCGGAAGAACAGCTTGAATCGTTTGCTAAAATGATTCTTGAAAAACAGGAAGAGGCTGAACGAATTTATAAAAGGCTATTTGAAGATAAGGTTATAAAGGTTGTAAAAGACAAAGTTACTGTTACAGAAACCGAAGTAAGCCAGGAAGAATTCAATGAACTGATGAAATAGCAAGGCTCTTATATTGCTCAAAAAGAAATAACATTTTGCTGAAAGAATCAGCAAGCAACTTTTTTGTAACTTTGTAACTCATTTTTTGTAAATGAAAATTACAAAGTTACTTTTTTAATAAAGCTTTAATACAATGGAAAATAACAACGAATTCAGAAAATATGCAGTTAAACATGCAGGTTTTAGCAGTTTAACCTTAGACAGGTTTAATTCCCTGACCAATAACTATATTTCGCCCACAATTATTGAAGAGCGTCAGTTAAACATTGCCTCTATGGATGTGTTTTCGCGCCTTATGATGGACCGGATAATTTTTCTCGGAGTTCCAATTGATGATACAGTTGCAAATATCATCCAGGCTCAGTTATTATTTCTTGAATCGACTGACCCTACAAAAGACATTCAGATTTATATAAATTCTCCCGGCGGTTCAGTTCATGCAGGATTGGGAATTTACGATACCATGCAATATATAACGGCCAATGTTGCCACCATTTGTACAGGTATGGCGGCTTCAATGGCAGCAGTTTTGCTAACTGCAGGCGAAAAAGGTAAACGAACAGCACTAACCCATTCAAGGGTAATGATACACCAGCCAATGGGCGGTGCATCCGGTCAGGCTTCTGAACTTGAAATAACTGTTCGTGAAATTATGAAATTGAAAAACGAACTCTACTCAATCATTTCCGAACACAGCGGAAAACCTTTGGAACAGGTTGAAAAAGATGCCGATCGCGATTATTGGATGACTTCTGCGGAAGCCGTTAAATATGGTATGATTGACGAAGTTTTGGTTAGAAATAAAAAATAATGTCGAAATTAAAATCAGATAAGTGTTCATTTTGCGGCCGCGAAAAAAACGAAGTTAATTTGTTGATTGCCGGTATTGACGGCCATATCTGCGACAGATGTGCAGAACAGGCTCATTCAATTATTCAGGAAGAAGTAAGGAAAGACAGTACTTTCGATCTGGACGGGGCCAAGCTTTTAAAACCAAAAGAGATAAAAGAATTTCTTGATCAATATGTAATCGGACAGGATCAGGCTAAAAAGATTTTGTCGGTATCAGTGTATAACCACTATAAAAGGCTTAGACAAGCGATTGATGCTGACGAAACAGAAATTGAAAAATCAAATATCATTCTTGTTGGCGAAACCGGAACCGGAAAAACATTGCTTGCAAGAACAATTGCGCGAATGTTACACGTTCCGTTTACAATCGTCGATGCTACTGTTTTAACAGAAGCCGGTTACGTGGGCGAAGACATTGAAAGTTTACTTACGCGACTTTTGCAGGCTGCTGACTATAACGTTGAAGCTGCCGAAAGAGGAATTGTTTTTATTGACGAAATCGACAAAATTGCCCGTAAAGGCGACAATCCCTCCATAACGCGCGATGTTTCAGGCGAAGGTGTTCAGCAGGGTTTACTAAAACTACTCGAAGGTTCGATCGTAAATGTTCCACCTCAGGGCGGGCGTAAACATCCGGAGCAAAAACTGATTCCGGTTGACACAAAAAACATACTTTTTGTGTGCGGTGGCGCCTTTGACGGAATTGAACGGAAAATTGCATCACGTCTGAATACAAAAGTTATTGGTTACAGTGCTGCAAAAGATGCCGACAGAATTGAACGCGAAAACTTATTACAATATATTGCTCCGCAGGATTTAAAATCTTTTGGTCTGATTCCTGAAATTATAGGTAGGTTGCCCGTTTTAGCTTATCTAAATCCATTAGACAAGAAAACACTTCGCAATATTTTGACCGAGCCAAAAAACTCTGTAATCAAACAATACAAAAAACTCTTCAAAATTGACGGAATTGCACTTGAGTTTGATGAAGAAGCGTTTAATTACATTGTTGACAAAGCCATCGAATTTAAACTGGGCGCCAGGGGTTTGCGTTCTATTTGCGAAAGTATTATGAATGATGCAATGTTTTATTCTCCTTCTGAAAAAATTGACAAACTGCACATAACAAAGGAATACGCCGAGAACAAATTGGAAGGGGCAAACATTCAACGGCTAAAAGCAAGTTAGACTAATTCTGGAGAAATAATATAATGTAAAATCCAAATTTCAAAACATTTTGAAATTTGGATTTTTTAGTTTTTTGGATTTTGTTATTTGAGATTTTCTACTCCTCCGGTTGATATCCGGTATCTTCCTTTAAATTGGTTTGCATAGATGCTGCAACCGCAAGTTCGTCGCAACGTTCATTAAGCGGGTTGTTTGCGTGGCCTTTTACCCATATAAATTTTACATTGTGCTTTTTATAAATTTCTAGAAAACGCAACCATAAATCGGGGTTCTTTTTGTCTTTAAACCGTTTTTTTACCCAGTTAAAAACCCAGCCTAATGTAACCGCATCGGCAACATATTTCGAATCGGTGTAAACGGTTACTTCACTTCCGGGTATTTTCAGCGTTTCAAGGGCAACAATAACAGCCAGCAATTCCATGCGGTTGTTTGTTGTATGTTTATATCCTTCCGACATTTCCTTTCTGAATTTACCCGAAATTAATATAATACCGTAACCTCCCGGCCCCGGGTTTCCGCGGGCAGCGCCATCCGTATAAATTGTAATTTGTGGTTTTTCCATTCTTAGTGCTTATTAAGTACAAAGAAGTTAGTAAAAAGTGGGAAATGCAAATTTTCTTCAACCTGCATGGCAGTGTGGAACCGCCTGCCGGATAAAAAAATCCCCGCCATTTATTTTGACGGGGATTTTAATTCTCCCCCCTTCCGGGGGCGCCAGAGGGGGCTTTTTATCTTACTATTTTCATTTCATCAACCAAATGCGTTGCACCGGCATAAACATCGATAACCCAAAGTACAAACCTGATATCGACATTTATACAACGCTGCAGTTCAGGCTCGAAAGCAATATCGCCGCTCATGGCTTCCCAGTTTCCATCAAAGGCAATACCGATTAATTCGCCATTTGCATTCATAACCGGACTGCCCGAATTTCCTCCTGTAATATCATTATTTGTTATAAAACATGCATGCAATTTTCCGTCTGCATCAGCATACTGTCCATAATTTTTTTCAAGTAAAAGACTTTTCATGCGGGCTGGAACATCAAATTCGTCATCTCCGGGAATTTCTTTTTCAAGATAACCGTCGGAAGTGGTGAAATAGTTGTAAATAACACCATCCCGGGGCGAATAATCTTTCACCTGGCCATATGTTAAACGCATTGTTGAATTTGCATCCGGATAAAAATTCCTGTTAGGTTGCATCTCCATCAATCCTTCAGCAAAAAGTCTTTCTCCTTCACTTCTCATTTTTAGATTTTCTCCCGCTTTTTCGCTAATCTCGCGGTATTTGGCAAAAATATCAGCTGCTGCAGATAAAGCCATATCTTTTTTCAGAACCTTTAATGACGGGTTATCCAGAAATGCTTTTAACTCTTCTTTACTATCGAAAATTGAATTTTCAAACAGCTTTTTGGCATATTTCTCATAATCGCCTTTGTACTTTTTCTGAACGGTTGAATAAAACCCGGGATAATACTGTGGTGCATTTTTATCGGCAAACAATTTTAACAAGGTACCAACAACTTTTTGATCGGTTGCTGCATCGTAATCTTTAAAATACTCGTCAAGGCTTTTTTCCATTGAACTTATTACCCGATCAATTTTGTCTTTGTTCTCCTCAGGTTTTTCAAGGAGTTCCAGTAAAGATTGGGCGCGACTTGCAAACATAAAAATTTCGGGACCACGCAAAAGAGCTTCTCCAACATAGGCTCTGGCTTTATCAATTTCCTGATTTTTAAATGAATTTTCAATCATCGAAAGTGCGTTGCCATATTTTTCCTTACGGCCATTATCGGCATTTACCCAGTCGGTAAATTCCTTTTCAATTGCCTGCTTTTTATCAATAACTTTCAGGTTTGTTAAACCTTTATTTTGTCCGATGCTGTATTTGTAATAGTTCGAGCTTCGTGCATGTTTTGATGCATACTGAATCCGGGCTTTTTGGCTTGTACTCATGTAATCGCCCCAAATATCGAGCAATTTCTCACGTACATCAATTCTAACTTCGTTTGTAACATCCATTATGCTTTTAACACCGAATGAAGTTTCATAACGGTTTGTACGGCCGGGATATCCCATTACCATTGCAAAATCGCCCTCTTCAACACCTTTTAACGATATTGGCAAAAAATGTTTTGGCTGGTAAGGAATATTATCTTTTGCATATTCAGCAGGTTTCCCATCGGGGCCGCAATAAACCCTGAACATCGAAAAATCGTTTGTATGACGCGGCCACATCCAGTTGTCAGTATCGCCGCCAAATTTTCCCAAAGCCTGTGGTGGCGCTCCAACCAAACGGATATCTTTAAAAGTTTCAACAACAAAAAGGTAGTATTTATTCGAACTGAAAAAACTGCGTACATACGTTTCGTAATGTGTATCGCCTTTGGCTTTTTCTTCAAGTTCAGCCGAAACCCTGCGTACAATTTTACCCCGTTCTTCATCACTTGTTGCATCGGTAACATCGGCTAAAACCTGCGCGGTAACGTCTTCAACACTAACAAGAAATGTTACTGTTTTGCCCGGATTAGGTAGTTCTTCTTCACGCGACATGGCCCAAAAACCGTTCTGCAAATAATCGTGTTCAACACTCGAATGTTGCTGTATTTCGCCAAAGCCACAGTGGTGATTAGTAAGCAATAGTCCGTCTTTCGACACCAGTTCTGCTGTGCACGAACCACGATCAAGCGCTACCACCGCATCTTTCAGGCTCGAATTGTTGATACTGTATATATCTTCAGCGCTCAATTTAAAACCTTCTTTCTGCATTTCTGCAATGTTCAGTTTATTAAGCAGTGAGGGCAGCCACATCCCTTCATCGGCCACTGCCCATCCGTAAAACATCATAGTAAGTAGCAGTACTAAATTTAATTTTCTCATGTTTTAATCTTTTCTAAAGGAGTTTGCAAATATAATTTTTCATGTTGCACATTTATGTGATAAATGTCTTTTTTATTACTCATTTCTGTATCCTTCTTTTATTCCAACTAAAACGGACAAGGTTTTCGGCGATTCAGACTGGGTTCCGATCTGCCCGGATAAGTAAATTTCGGCTCCCGGATAGAGTTTTACCCCTCCAGGATAACCTGATGACCCTCCCGGATTGCTGTTTTTTTGAAAACGGATAGGGTTTCCTGCTGCCCTGATAGGGTTACGAGCCATCCGGATTCAATTTCCCGGCTCCCGGATAGGGTTTTACCCCTCCCGGATTGCCTGATGACCTGCCCGGATAGGGTATTGACCCGCCCGGATAACCTTTTACCAACCTGTTCAGTTTCAGTTTTGCCGAAAATATATTGTGAAAGCAGCATAAAGTGAAGATTTTATCGGGTAGATTGTTAAAATCACAGCTCAGTTTTATCTTCCCTCACTTTAGTCCCGAAGTGGTTAAAAAATTATAAACCACATGATTGTTTATCAATTCTTTCTAAATTTGTGCCGCTTAAAAACAAAGCTGTGGCAGAAAAAAAGAAACGTATTTTTTTTGATAAATTAAACGACCAGTATCGGCTGACAATTTTCAACGATTCAACTTTTCAATCGGTTTGGAGCATAAAACTTACACGCTTAAAGGTTTTTACAATTGTCAGCGTGGCCTCATCAATTATTGTAATCCTTGTTACATTTCTTATTGCAGCAACCGGTTTAAAGGAATACATTCCCGGTTACCCCGATGCAAAACAACGGCAAATGATGGTTGACAATGCCTTAAAAGTCGATTCGCTTGAAATTGAACTCACAAAACGTGATGAGTTTTTTAAAGGGATAAAAGCAATTATTTCAGGAGAAACTCCTGAAGACAATATTGTTGTTGACACTTCTTCTGAATTGTACGACGTAAATTTCAACCAATATAACCACGACTCCATTTTTCAGGATAATTTACTGGCTGAACAGTTGAGTTTGTCAATTCAAAACAACTCGCGAAAAAAAACTGAATTGAGTGAAATGCACTTTTATGTGCCGGTAAAAGGTATTGTTACAAACCATTTCAATATGTCGTCAGACCATGTTGGGGTTGACCTTGTCAGCGATCCGAATGCAAGGATTTCGTCGGTTTTGGACGGAACGGTAATTTTTTCGGGCTGGACACTCGAAACAGGTTACGTTTTGTATATTCAGCACGATGCCGATTTGGTTTCGGTTTACAAACACAATGCTGAATTGCTAAAATCAATTGGCGATAAAGTAAGGGCAGGCGAAGCAATTGCAATTATCGGCAACTCGGGCGAACTTACAACCGGGCCGCACCTGCATTTCGAACTTTGGCACCGTGGAAATGCCATTAATCCTGAACAGTATATCGATTTTTAGTATATGAAAAAACGCATTGCCATTCTTGGTTCAACCGGGTCTATCGGAACACAGGCTCTCGAAGTAATTCAGCAAAACCCTGAAAAGTTTGAAGTTGAAGTGCTTACCGCAAACAATAATGTAGATGTATTGATCGGGCAGGCTAAAAAATTTCAACCCAATGCAGTTGTAATTGCAAACCCTGATAAATATAATTACGTTTCGGAAGCATTAAAAAACGAACCCATAAAAGTTTATGCAGGCGCTGACGCCCTAAACCAGGTAGTTCAGATGGAAACCATTGATTTGGTGCTGACCGCCATGGTTGGCTATTCAGGATTACTTCCAACCTACAACGCCATAAAAGCAGGTAAAAATATCGCTCTCGCCAACAAGGAAACTTTGGTAGTTGCCGGCGAAATAATCACTAAAACCGCACTCGAAAAAAAGGTTGAAATACTTCCGGTTGATTCTGAACACTCTGCCATTTTCCAATGTTTGGTTGGCGAATTCATGAACCCCATCGAGAAAATATACCTCACCTGTTCAGGCGGCCCGTTTCGTGGAAAAACCGAAAAGGAGTTACAGCTTGTAACAATTGAAAATGCGTTGAACCACCCAAACTGGGCAATGGGCGCAAAAATCACAATCGATTCGGCAACATTGATGAACAAAGGATTTGAAATGATTGAAGCGTGCTGGCTGTTTGGCTTAAATGCTTCAAAAATTGATATTATTGTGTACCCGCAATCCATAATCCATTCAATTGTTCAATTTGAAGACGGCTCGATGAAAGCACAAATGGGATTACCCGATATGAAATTGCCCATTCAGTATGCGATGGGATTTCCTTCACGAATTAAAAACGATTATCCCCGGTTCAACTTCATCAACTACCCCACCCTGAGTTTTGAACCGCCAAATACAAAAATTTTTCGTAACCTTGCACTCGCCTTTGAAGCAATAAAAATGGGGGGTAACATGCCCTGTATTCTAAATGCAGCAAACGAAGCAGTGGTTGAGGCCTTTTTAAATGGTAAAATAACTTTTCTGCAAATGCCGGCAATAATTGAACAAACCATGCAAAAAGTTGTCTTTGTTCAAAACCCGGCAATGGAAGATTTAATACAAACAAATGCCGAGGCACGAAACAGAACAATGTTATTGATTGAAAATAGAAAATAGGAGATAAAAATTTAATGGATACGATATTAATTAAGACTGCACAATTACTTTTAAGCCTTTCGATACTTGTGGTATTACACGAATTTGGGCATTTTATGTTTGCCCGGTTGTTTAAAACCCGGGTCGAAAAGTTTTATTTGTTTTTTAATCCCTGGTTTTCACTTTTTAAAGTTCAAAAAGGTGAAACCGAATATGGAATTGGCTGGGTTCCCCTGGGCGGCTATGTTAAAATTTCGGGGATGATTGACGAATCAATGGACAAGGAAGCAATGAAACTGCCTCCGCAACCATACGAATTCCGTTCAAAACCGGCATGGCAACGATTGTTGATTATGCTTGGCGGCGTACTCATGAATTTTTTGTTTGCAATGCTGATTTACATTGGAATTATGTATGCCTGGGGTGAAGAATTCCTGCCTACTGAAAATGTTGTTTATGGAATTCAGGTTGACGAAGTTGGTAAGCAGGTAGGCTTTCAAAACGGCGACAAAATTCTGACACTCGACAATCATTATATTGAAAACTTTGGTAAAATTCTTCCAACAATTGTTCTTGATGATATCAAAACAGTTCAGGTTGAAAGAAACGGACAAAAAGTTGACGTTGAAATTTCTTCGGCAGATTTGGCGCTTCTGTTAAAAAGCAAAGAGCCGATATCCATAGAAAACCTTTTAATGTTCAGGTGGGTAAGATTGCGAAGAACTCGCCCGCCGAAAAAGCAGGTCTGAAAAAGGGCGATCAGTTTGTTGCTGCTGATGGAAATAAATTTGAGTATTACGACCAGTTTTCTGATTATTTAAACAGTAAAAAGGAATCGGAAATTAACCTTGAAATAATCCGTGATGGAGTTAATGTCGAAAAAACTGTAAGCGTTGATAAAAACGGAATGCTGGGAATTGGCGTAGTTTTTACCGATTTAAGCATGTTCGAATTTAAGACGTTGAAATACGGATTTCTTGAATCAATTCCGGCTGGAATTAAAAGGGGAACAAAAACAG
>Ga0116151_10005478_pt1 | contig 10962 bp, 10 predicted proteins | sample AD_UKC117_MetaG_FD_89893 | JGI IMG/M metagenome (GOLD analysis project Ga0116151, IMG submission 89893) | Active sludge microbial communities of municipal wastewater-treating anaerobic digesters from Hong Kong - AD_UKC117_MetaG | ecosystem: Engineered > Bioreactor > Anaerobic > Digestate... | reverse complement strand
TGGTCGCCGTCGACCTCCTCAAGCTCCGCTTCGTCCGCGTCCGGCCACTTGTCGAGGATCGCGTCGAAGAAGGCGAACCAGTTGTCCTGAACATGATGCCACTTCATCGGTCTTCTCCGGAAATCTATGGGACCAGCTTGCACCCAAAACGCGGGCGGGAAAAGGGTTTGACGGGCGCGCACGACGGATCCACGCAGACCCCGAGGCCGCGCGGTGCGTGATCGGCAGCTTCGCCCGGTGTCCCGGCGCGCGCGGGCCTAGAACCAGCCCTGAACGGTGCGGGCACCCGCCGACACGTCTTCGCCGGCGCCGGCGACGGTGTTGCAGGCGGCCAGCGTGCCCAGCAATGCCAGAAGGATCAGTTTCTTCATGCTCTCAGTCCTCATACCACCAGGTCTCCGGCTGGAATCCGGGCCAGTCGCCATATAGCGGAATCCGTGCCGGGTAGTGAAGATGCCGGTCGTGCGCCAGCCGAGAGACGCGGCTGAACCAGACCGGAATCACATAGCGCCCCGCCGTCAGGATACGGTCGAGCGCGCGCGTCGCGGCGATGAAATCCTCCTGCCCGCGCGATCCGACCATCGCGGAGATCATCGCCTCGGCGGCGGGGGAATTCATGCCCATCCAGTTGCGCGTGCCGGGTTCGGCCACGCCTGCGGCGCCCCAGTAAAGCATCTGTTCGTTGCCGGGGCTCAGCGACAGGGCACGGGTGTACCAGGCGATGTCGAAGGCATAGGTGTTGGTGCGTTCCTTGTATTGCGCGCTGTCGACCGCCGTGACGGTCGGCGTGATGCCAAGGTTCTTCAGCGCCTGGACGTAGATATCGACCACCTGTTCGGTCTGCGTGGCCCCCGATTGCAGCACGATCTCGAAGGTGAAGGGGGTGCCTTTGGCATCCTTCATCACGCCGTCCTGCACGGTCCAGCCCGCCTCCTCGAAAAGTGCGGTGGCCTTGCGCAGGCTCTTGCGGTCGACCGCCTGGCCGGCGTTGCCCTGAGGCAGCGCATAGCCCTCGATCGTGCCCGGGGGCAGGTCGGCGGCATAGGGGGCCAGCAGGTCGGCGACCTTGCCCGTCGCCGGACCTTCGCCCATGCCGAGGGGCGAGTTCGAGAAGTAGGAGGCGATGCGCGGTTCGCTGCCCGCGTTGATCGCCTGATTGACGAAGTCGAAGTTGAAGGCCTGGATCATCGCCTCGCGCACGCGCCAGTCGGCGAAGACCGGGTTGCGGGTGTTCATCACCAGCCCGGTTATCCCAGATGGCCGCTGGTTCGCGATCTCGGCCTTGACGATCTCGCCCGAGGCGATGGCGGGAAAGTCGTAGGCGCTGGCCCATTTCGACGCGCTCGATTCCCGGAAGCTGGAGGTTTCGCCGGCGGTGAAGGCCTGGAAGGTCACGTCGCCGTCGCCGAAATAGTCGTAGCGGATTTCATCGAAATTGTTCAGCCCCCGGTTGAACCCGAGGTTCGCCCCCCAGTAGTCGGGATTGCGGCGGAAGGTGATGAACCGGCCCGGCTCGAAATCGGCCACCACATAGGGGCCCGATCCCGTCGGCACCTCGAGCGAGCTTTCGGCAAAATCCTTGCCCTCCCACTGCGCCTTCTTCAGGATCGGCCGCATCCCCATCAGAAGCGCCAGTTCGCGGTCCTCGGCGTTGAAGGTGAAGCGCACCGACCGCTCGCCCGTCCGCTCCATCCTGGCGACCTTGCCCCAGACGTTGCGGTAGCGCGGATGCCCGAGCGTGCCGAGGGTCTCGTAGCTCCACATCACGTCTTCGACGGTGACCGGGCTGCCATCCGAAAACCGCGCCTCGGGCCGCAGGGTGAACTCGACCCAGCTGCGCGATTCGTCGGTCTCCACCGATTCGGCCAGAAGGCCGTAAAGCGTGAAGGGTTCGTCGATCGACCGGGCCATCAGGCTTTCGACCGTATGCAGGCCAAGCCCCCAGGGCGCCGATCCCTTCAGGATATAGGGGTTGAGCGAATCGAAGCCCCCCGCCTCGCCGAAAATGATCCGTCCGCCCTTGGGGGCATCCGGGTTGGCGTAGGGAAGGGACACAAAATCGGGTGGCAGCGCGGGCTTTCCATACATAGCTATGCCATGTGCCGGCTCTGCCCCGACAGGTAAGGGGGCAAGCAGAATCGCTGCGCACGCAACGTGCCGGACGAAACGGCCCAAGAAACCCGGTCTCATTTCAGCGACAATCCCCGTATGCCTGTTTTCATTGACGCCAAAGCTAACTTGGCTTTCCTGCCTTTTCAAACTTTTAGCTTGGACAGTGGCGGTGAACCGCGTATAAAGATCGCACTGCTCGATAGGTTTCTTGCCTGTATGAAACCTGCCTCAATAACTCAACGCCCGCCTTGTGCGGGCGTTTTTTTCTTTGCCTGCGCTTCCTTCGGCCGGTGTTCCGCAGACCTGCGAATCCCCTGAACGCGGCGTGGCGTTTTTTCCTGTTCTTTGCGCGCGCAGAATCTATTCTCGCTGCGACGCAACACGAACGGGGTAGACCATGAGCCTTTCGCGCAGCCTTTCGGGCAAGACCGCAATCGTCACCGGATCGAACTCGGGCATCGGGCTCGGGGTCGCCACAGAGCTTGCCCGCCAGGGCGCGAACATCGTGCTGAACTCCTTCACCGACCGGGCAGAGGATCACGCGCTTGCCGAACGGATCGGCGGCGAACACGGGGTGGGCGCGCGCTACATCAAGGCAGACATGTCGGTCGGCGACGATTGCCGTGCACTGGTCGAGAAGGCCGGCGGCTGCGACATCCTGGTGAACAACGCCGGCATCCAGCATGTCGCCCCGGTGGAGGAGTTCCCGGTCGAGAAGTGGAACGCCATCCTCGCGATCAACCTGTCCTCGGCCTTCCATACGTCCGCCGCGGCGCTTCCCGGGATGCGCGAACGCGGCTGGGGGCGGATCGTCAACATCGCCTCGGCCCACGGGCTGACGGCGTCGCCCTTCAAGTCGGCCTATGTCGCGGCCAAGCACGGGATCGTCGGGCTGACCAAGACCGTGGCGCTGGAAACCGCGGGGCAGGGGATCACCTGCAACGCGATCTGCCCGGGCTATGTGCTGACGCCGCTGGTCGAGGCGCAGATCCCCGACCAGATGAAGGTTCACAACATGGACCGCGACACCGTGATCCGCGAGGTCATGCTCTTGCGTCAGCCCTCGCGCCAGTTCGCCACTGTCGAGGAGATCGGCGGAACGACCGCGTTCCTGTGTTCGTCCGCGGCGGCGCAGATCACCGGCACGACGATTTCGGTGGATGGCGGCTGGACGGCGCTTTGATCAGCGTCCGGCGCCGCCGGAGGGGCCGGTCGGTCCGCCCTTCGCCCCTTTCGGCGCCGGATAGACCAGCCCGGCAGAGATGACGAGCTTGGCCGCGTCCTCGACCGACATGTCGAGGAAGGTGACATCGCGCTTGGGAACGTACAGAAGGAATCCCGAGGTCGGGTTGGGCGTGGTCGGCAGGAAGACCGTCATCACCTCGTCCTCGGGCAGGCGCATCAGGATCTCCCCCTTGGCGGAGGTGGAGACGAAGCCGATGGCCCAAATCCCGGGGCGCGGGTATTCGATCATGCAGGCCTTGTCGAACTTGGATTCGGTCTGGTTGAAGACCGTTTCGGTCACCTGCTTGACGCCGTTGTAGATCGACCGGACGACAGGCATCCGGTCGACCATGCTTTCGCCCCAGGCGATCAGCGACCGGCCCAGGATGCCCTTGGCGATCCAGCCCACCAGAACGGTGAAGATCAGGAAGATCACGACGCCGATGCCGCGCAGGTCCAGCGCCCCGTTCACGCACCAGAATGGCAGATCGTCGGGGGACTGTCCGGGCTGCGGCGCAGAACAGAAAAGGTCGCGCACCAGTTCGCTCGGCTGGTAGCGCTGGGGGATGAAGGGCAGGACCCAGCTGTCGATCCAGCCGGTAACCTTCCAGATCAGCCAGAAGGTCAGCCCGACCGGCGCGATGACGACAAGCCCGGTCAGGAAATTCGCCCGGAAGCGCGCGATCAGGCCCCGGCGCTTGTGGGGATGATGTGCCGGATGTTCGTCATCCGTATGTCCGGTATCCATTCATCGCCCCCTGTCCGCCGCGCGAATGTATGCATTCGCCGTGCCGATGCCAATGGGTCAGCGCCGCGCCGCGATTTCCGTGGCGATTGCAGCGGCCAGCCGCGCATTGTTCAGCACAAGTTCGATATTCGCGGCCAGCGACCGCCCTCCGGTCATCTCGAAGATGCGCGCCAGAAGGAAGGGTGTCACGGCCTTGGCGGCAATGCCCTGCGCTGCGGCCTCGGCCAGGGCGGCCTCGATCACCGGCACGATTTCATCGCGCGCGATTTCGGCCCCGGCCGGGATAGGGTTCGCGACAAGCTGACCGCCGCCAAGGCCAAGTCGCGCCCGCATCAGATGCGCCGCCGCGATCCCGGCCGCGCTGTCGATCCTGAGGGGCGCCTTCAGGCCCGAACTGCGCGACCAGAAGGCCGGGAAGTCGTCCTGCCCGACCGCGATGACCGGCACGCCCTGGGTTTCGAGGACCTCGAGCGTCTTCGGCAGGTCGAGGATCGCCTTGGCCCCCGCCGCGACGACCGTGACCGGGGTGCGCGCAAGTTCGGTCAGGTCGGCGGAGATGTCGAAGCTTTCCGCGGCGCCACGATGCACGCCGCCGATGCCGCCGGTCGCAAAGACCGCGATCCCGGCCAGATGCGCCGCGATCATCGTCGCCGCGACCGTGGTTGCCCCGGTGCGCCCGGTGGCAAGGCAGGCGGCGATGTCGGCGCGGCTGAGCTTCATCACCCCCTCGGCACGCGCCAGCGCCACCAGCGCAGCGTCATCAAGGCCGATATGGATTTGCCCGTCCATGACCGCGATGGTCGCGGGAACGGCACCCGCCGCGCGAACCTCTGCCTCGACCCGGCGGGCGGTCTCGTGATTCTGGGGCCAGGGCATGCCATGGGTGATGATCGTCGATTCCAGCGCGACGACGGGGGCGCCGGTCCGGCGCGCCCCGGCCACTTCGGCCGAAAAGGCCAGGGGAAGGCCGGGGGGAAAGTCGGGGGGCGGGAAAGGGGGCAGGCCGGTCACGATCCGATATCTCCCGATACATAGGTTGCGGCGGCCTGAAGCGCGGCGGCCAGCGCCGCATCGCGATCAAGGCCGCGCAGCTCAGCGGCGATATGGGCCGCCATGAAGGTGTCGCCGGCGCCGGTCACGCGGGTGACAAGGACCGGGGGCGGGGTGGCCGAGACCACGCCAAGCGGGGTGCCGTCCGCCGCGTCGCGCCCGCCATCGGTGACAAGGACGCGCCGCGCGCCCCGGCCGATCAGCCCCGATGCCGCCTCCGGCGCAGAGGCGAAGCGGCGCTGGCAAAGGATGCCTGCCTCTTCAAGGTTGACGTAGATCGTGGCGTTGGCCACCGGCAGAAGCGGCAGGAGCCGTTCGGCCTTCCCCGGCGAGGCGGGGGCGATCCGAAGGTCGGCGGCGCGGAAGGCGGGCAGGCCCGCGATCTCCGCCAGAAGGGCGGTCGTCAGGTTGCCGTCGAGCGCGACCGGCCCCGGCCATGGCGCGTCCGGCCCGCCAAGCGCGCCGCCCGTCAGGGGGCGCAGGATTTTGTCGCCCGCCGCCTCGAGCGAATGGGCGTCGGCAATCGCCGCGATCAGCCCGTTCGCCCCCTCGACCGCCATGTAGCGGTCGGTCGGCAGATCTTCGGAGCGGTAAAGATGCGCGCAGTCGAGCCCGAGCCGGGTGGCCGCCGCGACGAGTTCGTCGCCCTCTGCGTCACGGCCGACGGCGCTCAGAAGCGCGGGGCGAAGGCCGAAGCGCGCCAGTGTCATGGCGATGTTCATGGCGACCCCGCCGGGAAGCCGGGTGATCCGCCCCGGCACGTCGGCCCCCGCCGCCATATGCGCAGGGGTTCGCCCGATGATGTCCCAAAGGACCGAGCCGATGCAAAGGATGTCGGGCGCCTGCGTCATCCGTCCGGTTTGCCGGGAAAGCGGCCCCGGGGCAAGGGGGCCGAGGGGGCAGGGTGACCGCCGCCGGCGATCCCCCTCTTGCGCCTGTCGGCGTTTGGGCCTATACGCGCGCCACTTCACAGGCGGGGTGCGGGTCACCGGGGGAGACATCCCCGGAGGTCCACCGGTTGGGGCCAGGGTTCGCCTGGTCCTGAAATCACCTCGCTCAGGCGCAAACCGGAAAGGAATGGACATGGCGCTTCCCGATTTCTCCATGCGTCAGCTTCTTGAAGCTGGCGTTCACTACGGCCACCAGACGCAACGCTGGAACCCGCGCATGGCGGAGTTCATCTATGGCGACCGCAACGGCATCCACATCATCGACCTGACGCAGACCGTCCCGATGCTGGACGCCGCGCTGAACGTCATCCGCGAGACCGTCGCCAAGGGCGGCCGCATCCTTTTTGTCGGCACCAAGCGCCAGGCCTCCAAGGACATCGCGGAAGCCGCCGAGAAATGCGCGCAGTACTACATGAACCACCGCTGGCTTGGCGGCACGCTGACCAACTGGAAAACCGTTTCCCAGTCGATCCAGCGCCTCAAGCACATCGACGAGGTTCTGGGCTCGGGCGCCGACGGCCTGACCAAGAAGGAACGTCTTGGCATGGAACGCGAACAGGCGAAGCTTCAGGCCTCGCTTGGCGGGATCCGCGAGATGGGTGGCCTGCCCGACCTTCTGTTCATCATCGACGTGAACAAGGAAGACCTTGCCATCCTCGAGGCGCAGAAACTGGGCATCCCGGTCGTCGCCATCGTCGACACCAACTGCTCGCCCAAGGGCGTTGACTACGTCATCCCGGGCAACGACGACGCGTCGCGCGCCATCGCGCTTTACTGCGACCTCGTCAGCCGTGCGGCGCTTGACGGCATGTCGGCCCAGATGGGTGCGGCGGGCATCGACATCGGCGCGCTGAGCGAGGCGCCGGCCGAAGAAGCGGCGGAAGACGCCGAGGCCTGAGCCGGGGCAGGGGCGCCGGACCCGGCGGCCCAGGCCCATCTTTTTCATCGGGCGGGGACCTTCCCCGCCTGACCCATTGAAAAACACGAAGGAGAGCCACCATGGCGATCACCGCTCAGATGGTGAAGGAACTGCGCGAATCGACCGGCGCAGGCATGATGGATGCCAAGAAGGCACTGACCGAAACCGACGGCGACATGGAAGCCGCCGTCGACTGGCTGCGCACCAAGGGTCTTGCCAAGGCCGCCAAGAAAGCCGACCGCGTCGCCGCCGAGGGCCTGATCGGCGTCGCGGTCAAGGACGGCCGCGGCGTCGCGATCGAGATCAACTCCGAAACCGACTTCGTTGCCAAGAACGCCGATTTCCAGCAGATGGTGCGCGAGATCGCGGACCTCGCGCTGCAGACCGGCGACTCGCTCGAGGTGCTGAAGGCCACGCATCTGAACGGCAAGCCGGTCGAAGAGGTCCTGACCGACGCGATCGCGCGGATCGGCGAGAACATGACGCTGCGCCGGATGCACGCGCTTGAGGGCGATACCGTCGTTTCCTACGTCCACTCGGCCGCCGCCGAGGGCATGGGCAAGATCGGCGTTCTCGTCGCCGTGAACGGCCCGGCGGACAAGGCGCAGGAAATCGGTCGCCAGTTCGCCATGCACATCGCCGCGACCTCGCCGCTGTCGCTGTCCGAGGCGACGCTTGCTCCCGACCTGGTGGAGCGTGAGCTGCAGGTCCAGACCGCCAAGGCGCTGGAAGAAAACGCCGCTTCGGCCAAGCCGAAGCCGGACGCGGTCATCCACAACAACATCATCCCGGGCCGGATGAAGAAATTCATCGCCGAGAACACGCTTCTCGGTCAGGCCTTCGTGATCAACCCCGACATCACGGTCGAACAGGCCGCGAAAGAGGCCGGGGTCGAGATCACCGGCTTTGCTCGCGTCGCCGTCGGCGAAGGCATCGAGAAAGAGAAAGAGGACTTCGCGGCCGAGGTTGCGAAGACCCGCGGCGCCTGATCGCGCATCATCGACAGGGAAGGGGCGGGCGGTTCATCCGGCCGCCCTTTTCGTTTCCGATCTGGAAAAAAAGGCGCACATCCACAGGGGACGCGCGCCAAAGCCTTTTCGTTGCCCAGGTGGGGATCGGCTACGAAAAGGCATAGATCCCGCGGCAGCACCGCAGGCCTGGTCCGGTTGCCCGGGTAACCCTTTCCGCCGGGAGCCGTGCGGCAAGGGCAGGGTTCCTGGCCGAAGCCACCACTCTTGGAACACCGACCAATGTGGCACAATCCGCGCCGCGGTATAGTAGGGAAATCCCTACCCCCACCGGCCGCGATCAGCTGCCCGACAGAAAGATCTGGTTGTGGACGGATGCCTTGAGCACGGCCTGCGCCGTCGTTTCGACCGAAAGCGCCTCGCGGGCAAGCCGCAGGTGCTTTTCGACCGTTGCGTTCGTCACCCCCATCAGAACCGCGATGTCCTGGGTCGTCTTGCCAACGCCGACCCATTCCAGGACCTCGCGCTGGCGCGGTGTCAGCGGCCGGCTGGGGGCGGGTGACGGTAGGGATGTCAGCTTGAGATGCGCCAGCCGGCACAGCATCTCGATTTCGCGACCATAGCTTGTCCAGATCGAATCGACGTGATCCTGACTGCACTTGTGGGCACAAAGGCCGATGGCGCCCTTCGTCCGTACCGTTGCGTTGCGAAAGCTGATGGAATAACCGGCGATCAGGCCGTGACGCTGGTTGAGTTCGATCACGCGCAGTTCCGCTTCGCTCAGGTCGCCGGCGCGCGCGCGATCCTGGATGTGGCGCCACGAGGCGACCCCGACATTGTCGATCGCCCACTTGACCATCGGTGCATCGACGTAGGCGCCCGTGCGAATGAAGGCATCAAGATAGTCGCTTGGATGATTGCTCAGGACAAGAAAGTCGTCCGACTGTCCCAGAAAGGTTCCGGTGCGCGAATGGGTGACCCCATAAAGCACGCGATCGAAACCGTACTCTGCCATCGACTGGACAAGGGTATACCAGACCTCGTCGACGGAGGTCCCATCCATCAGGGCCTCGTTGTGCCGGAGGAAACGGGAGAGCGCCGGCAATCTCAGGACCCTCCGGCCTGGCTTGGGTTCCTACCCCCGCGATGCCTCGGTTCTTGCATTCGAAAAAAGCCTCCGGCCCGATCGACACATCCGACCGATACCAATGAGTTACAACAATCTGAAGCGTTCATTTCACGTCAGATTGTTTCTGTCCAGAGTACAAAGCCATCCGTGCGTCCGATGGTGGCGGTCACAGCCGGTTGACCGGCACCTTCAGGTAGACCGTCTCGTTGTCCTCGGCCGGGGGCATCTGGCCCGCCCGCATGTTCACCTGAAGCGACGGGATGATCAGCCGCGGCATGCCCAGCGTCTTGTCACGCGCCGTGCGCATCGACACGAAATCCTCGATCGGCTTGCCGGCGCCGACATGGACGTTCAGTGCCTTCTGTTCGCCCACGGTGGTTTCCCAGGCATAGGCATCGCGTCCCGGCGCCTTGTAGTCGTGACCGACGAAAATCCGCGTATCGTCGGGCAGGGCAAGGATCCGCTGGATGGAATTGTAAAGATCCGCGGCCGATCCGCCGGGAAAATCGCAGCGCGCGGTGCCGAAGTCGGGCATGAAAAGCGTGTCGCCGACGAAGGCGCAATCCTCGATGACATAGGTCAGGCAGGCCGGCGTGTGGCCCGGCGTATGCATCACGCGGCCCCTGAGCGCGCCGATCTCGAACGTGTCGCCGTCGCTGAACAGCCGGTCAAACTGGCTGCCGTCGCGCTGAAACTCGGTGCCTTCGTTGAAGATCTTGCCGAACGTGTCCTGCACCACGGTAATATTGGCGCCGATGCCGATCTTGCCGCCGATCCGTTCCTGGATATAGGGCGCCGCCGACAGGTGATCGGCATGGACATGGGTTTCAAGGATCCAGACCGGGTCCAGCCCCTCGGCGCGGACATGGTCGATGATCCGGTCGGCCGACCGCGTGTCGGTGCGCCCCGACGCATAGTCGAAATCGAGAACGGAATCGACGATCGCACAGGCGCTGCTGGCGGGATCTCGGACGACCATCGACACGGTGTTCGTTGCCTCGTCGAAGAAGACCGTTACATCGCAGGTCTGGTGGGCGGTCGCTGGCGCGTTCATGTCATGCTCCTTTTTCCACGAAAGGATAGGAAGCGGCGCAACATATTTCAATGCGCGGATGTGTCGGCCGGGGCGGAAACCCGGGGCAGGGCGATCCCCGCCCCTCAGCCTCTGGCGGTTTCGGCGGCGGTTCGGATGGCGGCGATGTTGGCGCCGTAGGGGGCGGGGTTTTCGACCGATCCGCCGGTGAAGACGGCCGATCCCGCGACCAGCACGTCGGCGCCGGCGGCGGCGACGAGGGGGGCGGTCTCGGGGGTGACGCCGCCGTCGATCTCGATATGGACGGGCCGGTCGCCGATCATCTTGCGCAGGGCGCGGATCTTGGCGGTCATGTCGATGAACCTCTGGCCGCCGAAGCCCGGGTTCACGGTCATCACGCAGATCAGGTCGACCATGTCGATGAGCTCTGCCGCGGCCTCGGCCGGGGTTCCGGGGTTAAGCGCGAGGCCGGCCATTTTCCCTGTCGCCCGAATGGCTTGGAGCGTGCGGTGAATGTGGGGTCCGGCCTCCAGATGGGCGGTGATGACATCGGCGCCGGCCGCGGCGAAGGCCTCGATCCAGGGGTCGACCGGCGCGATCATCAGGTGCACGTCCATGACGGTGCCGACATGCGGGCGGATCGCCTTGCACATCGCCGGCCCGAAGGTCAGGTTCGGCACGAAATGGCCGTCCATCACGTCGACATGGACCCAGTCGGCGCCCTCGGCCTCGATCGCGCGGATCTCGGCGCCGAAGTTGGCGAAATCGGCAGAAAGGATCGAGGGCGCAATCTTGATCGTGCGGGAAAAGGTCATGGCGGGCGGGCTCC
>Ga0116151_10005477_pt1 | contig 10964 bp, 7 predicted proteins | sample AD_UKC117_MetaG_FD_89893 | JGI IMG/M metagenome (GOLD analysis project Ga0116151, IMG submission 89893) | Active sludge microbial communities of municipal wastewater-treating anaerobic digesters from Hong Kong - AD_UKC117_MetaG | ecosystem: Engineered > Bioreactor > Anaerobic > Digestate... | reverse complement strand
TGCTGGTGATGATGGACGGGCTGGTGAATTCGCTGACCGAGACCCGCGACGCCTATTACGCGCGCTACCGCCTCGCCCAGGTCTTCGCGCCGCTCAAGCGCGCCCCGGACCGCGTGCTCGACGACCTCCGGGCGATCCCCGGCGTCGCCGCGGTCGAGGGACGGGTGACCGGCGGTGCGCTGATCGACCTGCCAGGGCTCGCCGTGCCGGCACGTGCCGAGGCGATCTCCCTGCCCCCCCACGGGCCGCCGCGGCTCAATGCCGTGCATCTCGCGCGCGGCCGCCTGCTCGACCCGACCAGGGCCGACGAAATCCTGCTGCTCAACGGCTTCGCGAAAGCCCACGGGCTCGAGCCCGGCGACCGGATCGCGGCGACCATGAACGGCGCCCGGCGCGACTTCCGCATCGCCGGCCTGGTGGAGGCGCCGGAATTCCTCTTCTCCGCCCCGCCGGGGGAGCTCATGCCCGACGACAGCCGCTTCGCGGTGATCTGGATGAACCATTCGGCGCTGGCCGCGGCCTACGACATGGACGGCGCCTTCAACGAGGCGCTCCTGTCGCTGACCCGCGGCGCGGAGACCCAGGCGGTGCTCGCCGCCGCCGACCGCATCCTCGAACCCTATGGCGGCCTCGGCGCCTACGGGCTCAAGGACCAGATCTCGAACCGCTTCATCACCGAGGAGATCGCCGGGCTGGTGGTGACCAGCCACGTGGTGCCGCCGGTCTTCCTCGCCGTGGCGGCCTTCCTGCTCAACATCGTCGTCTCGCGGATGATCCGCGCGGAACGCGAGCAGATCGGCCTGCTGAAGGCCTTCGGCTACACGAGCTTCGAGGTCGGCCTGCACTACTTCAAGTTCATCATGGCCATCGCCGTGGGCGGTGCCATGCTCGGCTGCCTCTTCGGCGTGATCGGCGGGCGCAGCCTCGCGACCGTCTACCAGATCTACTACAAGTTCCCCTTCCTGGTGTTCCGGGTCGATCCCGCGGCCTTCGTCACCGGGGTCGCGGCGAGCGTGCTCGCGGCGGCGGCGGGCGGTATCCTCGTGCTGCGCGGGGTCTTCACCCTGACGCCGGCGGTGGCGATGCGCGCCGCCGCCCCGGCCGACTACAGCCGCGCCGCGGCGATGGGCGGGATCCTCAGGACCCTGCTCGACCAGCCGAGCCGCATGGTGCTCCGCCGCATCGCCCGCGAGCCGCTCCGCACCCTGCTCGCGGTGATCGGCATCGCGGCGGGCATGGCGATCTCGGTGGCCATGGTCAATGTCACGGCCGCCTTCGATATCACGGTCGAGCGCAACTTCACCCTCGTCGACCGCAGCGACGTGACGCTGGCCTTCATCGAGCCCCTGCCCGACCGCGTCATCCACGACCTGCGCCGGATTGCCGGCGTGATCGAGGTCGAGCCCTTCCGCAGCGTGCCGGCGGTGCTGCGCAACGGCCCGCAAAGCTACCGCGGCGGCATCAGCGGCCTCGTCGCCGAGCCGCGGCTCAACCGCGCCGTCGGGGCGGATCTCGCGCCGCTCCCGATCCGCGAGGACGGCGTCCTGCTCGGCTCGGCGCTGGCGGAGCTGCTCGGCGTCGCACCGGGCGACCGGCTGGAAATCGAGGTGCGCGAGGGCCGCCGCCCGGTGATCGAGGTGACCGTCGCAGGCGTGGCGGAAACCCTGATCGGCTCGCCCGCCTATATGCGCATCGAGGCGCTCAACCGGGCGCTGAAGGAGCCGGGGCGCGTCTCCGGGGCCTGGCTGCGCATCGACGCGGCGCAATCGGGGGAGATCTTCCGCAAGCTCCGGGGCATGCCCGCCGTCGCCGGGGTGACCGTCGCCACCGAGGCCCGCGCGGCGCTGGAGAAGGTGATGGATTCCGGCGCCGGCGCCGTGCGCTACCTGATGACCGCGATCGCGGCGGTGATCACCTTCGGCATCGTCTACAATTCCGCCCGTATCGCCTTCGCCGAACGCGCCCGCGACCTCGCCAGCCTGCGCGCCATCGGCTTCACCCGCGCCGAGGCCGCCTTCGTGCTCCTGGGCGAGCTCGCGGTCATCATCCTGCTCGCCCTGCCCATCGGCGCGGTGCTCGGCTATTTCATGGGCGAGGCCGTCTCCGCGGGCTTCAGCACCGACCTCTACCGGGTGCCGGCGCTCTTCGTGCCCGAGGGCTACGGCGCGGCGGCGGCGGCGGTGCTCCTGGCGGGCATGGTCTCGGGCTGGCTCGTCAAGCGCGACGTGGACCGGCTCGACCTGGTCGCGACACTCAAGGCGAGGGAATGATCCGATGGCCCGCAGACGCTCGCGCCACTGGCTGACCCTCGCCGCCACCGCCCTGATCGCCGGGGCGCTCGCCTGGGCCTTCTGGCCGCGGCCGGTGCTCGTCGATCTCGGCCGGGCCCTGCGCGCGCCGATGATCGTGACCATCGACGCGGAGGCCAAGACCCGGGTGCGCGACGCCTACGTGGTCTCCGCCCCGATCGCCGGACGCCTGCAGCGGGTCGAGGTGGAGCCCGGCGATCCGGTCGAGGGCGGGGTCTCCGTCATCGCCCACATGCTGCCCACCAATCCCGCCGCCCTCGACATCCGCACCCGCGAGCAGGCGCTGGCGGCGGTGAACGCGGCGGAGGCCGCGCTGCGGGCCGCGCGCGCCGATCTCAGCAAGGCCATGGCCGACAACGACCTTGCGGAGGCGGATCTGGCGCGCACCGAGACCCTGCGCAAGAGCGGCACCGTCGCCCAGGCGGTGCTCGACCGCGCCGAGCGCGAAGCGCGCGCCGCCGCCGCCCAGCAGGACATGGCGGAGGCCGCGATCTCCATGCGCGAGGCCGACCTCGCCAATGCCCGGGCGCGGCTGATCGACTTCACCGACCGCACCGACCCCGGCTCCGGCCCGGCCCTGGGCCAGGAGGCGATCCCGCTCCGCGCCCCGATCACCGGCCGCGTCCTGCGGGTCATGCAGGTCAGCGAGACGACGCTTCCCGCGGGCGAGCCGATCCTCGAGATCGGCGACATCTCCAACGACCTCGAGATCGTCGCGGAGCTGCTCTCCGGCGACGCGGTTCGGGTCACCACCGGCGACCGGGTCATCGTCGACGACTGGGGCGGACCGCGGCCGCTCGACGGCATCGTCCAGCGCGTCGAGCCCTGGGGCTTCACCAAGTTCTCCGCCCTCGGGGTCGAGGAGCAGCGCGTCAACGTCATCATCGGCTTCACCGGCCCGCCCGAGGAGCGGCCGAGCCTCGGCCACGGCTTCCGCGTCGAGGTCGGCATCGTGATCTGGGAGAACCCCGACGCCCTGACGCTGCCCTCGAGCGCGCTCTTCCGTGATGCCGGCGGCTGGGCGGTCTTCGCGGTCGAGGACGGCCGCGCCCGCCTCACCCCGGTCGAGATCGGCCAGGACAACGGCCTGCAGGCCGAGGTGCTCGGCGGCATCGACCCCGACGCCAGCGTCATCCTCTACCCCGGCCCCGGCCTCGCGGACGGAACCCGCGTCGCGAAGCGCGAAATCGGCTAGCGACCCATCCCGCCCCTGCCCGCCGCCGGGCCCCGGGCGAAGCCTCGGGAAGGAGAACAGGCCGCGCCCCGCGCGGCCCGTGCCGCCTCCCGGCAGGGCCGGCGCGGGCCGATCGCCACGGGTCGATCGGGCTCGGGACACCCCGGCCGTGGTCCGCGCACACGGCCTTGACCGGCTCCCGAATTCGGCATACTCGACCCCATGGCGCGGGTGTAGCTCAGTTGGTAGAGCATCAGCTTCCCAAGCTGAGGGTCGCGGGTTCGAATCCCGTCGCCCGCTCCAGAACCGGCGATGCGACAGCCGCAGCAAGTCCCCCGCGGTAAGTCCTTGGAATGCTCTCCTATCAACACGGCTATCATGCCGGCGGCCCGGCGGACCTGCACAAGCATGCAGCACTTGCCGAACTGCTCGCGCTGCTCACCGCCAAGCCGCGCGGGATCAGCTACGTCGAGACCCATGCCGGCCGCGGCCTCTACGATCTGGCCGCCCGCGAGGCCCTGAAGACCGGCGAGGCCGCGGCGGGCATCGGCCGTCTCGCCCCCGACCCCGCCACGCCGTTCGGCCGCGCCGTCCTCCGCAGCCGGGACCTGCACGGCCCCGACGCCTATCCGGGCTCCCCCCTCGTCGCCCGCAGCCTCCTGCGCGACCAGGACCGCATGGTGCTCTTCGAACTGCATCCGGCGGAACATGCCGCGCTCACGGAAAACCTCTCGGGACCCGGTGCGGCGATCCACCGCCGGGACGGCTTCGAGGGCGCGCTCGCCCTGGCCCCCTTCAAGCCGCGCAAGGGCCTCGTCCTGATCGACCCCTCCTACGAGCTGAAATCCGACTACGCGGGCGCGGCGAGGTTCGTCACCGCCCTGATCCGCAAATGGCCCGAGGCGACGATCCTGCTCTGGTACCCGATCCTGCCCGCCATGCGGCACGAGACCCTGAAGTCGCACCTCGCCCCCCTGCCGGTGCTGGTCAACGAGGCGAGCTTCCGCGACCCGCCCGCCCGCGGCATGACCGGCTCCGGCCTGATCCTCGTCAACGCCCCCTACCATTCGGCGACGCTCTTCGACCGCGTCCACGCGCAGACCGCCGCCGTGCTTCGCCCGGACCGCTCCGCGACAAGGCAGGCGCGCCGCGGACTCTGAAACCCGGCACGCGTCCCAACCCGAAGAACGCGAGACTCTCGTCCTTTCGCCCGTGCGGAAGCACGGGCAGCGACCAGCCCACCCCCCAGGGGTGGCCGCTCCGCGAACTCCCCGTGGGCCGGCCGCTGCCCTTCGTGCGCGTGGTCAGGAAATCGCGGCAAGAGGGCAGGCTTGTGGCGTGCAATGCGAATCCCGGCAGCCGCATGGCATTCGGCCTGTGCATCTACCGGATGCCCCGCTTTCGGCGAAGCCGGGTTCGAGCCCGCGAGGAAACCCGATCTCGACAGGGCGGCCCTTACCGGGCAGGAAGAAGGGAAGCGCGATTCATCCAGGCATCAAGGGGCAGATCCCCGAGGACATCCATGAAACCGCTCCCACGCGCCCGCCTTTCCCCCGACGGCCCGCAGGTCGCCCGGCTCTGCCTCGGCGCCATGATGTTCGGCGACCAGGCCGACGCCACCGAGGCATTCCGCATCCTCGACGCCTACCGGGCGGCGGGCGGCGACTTCATCGACACGGCCGACGTCTATGCCCAGGGCCGCTCCGAGAGCATCCTCGGGACATGGCTCGATCACCACCGCGAGGAGGTGGTGCTCGCCACCAAGCTCGGCAATCCGATGCAGGACCAGCCGGGCTCGGGCGGCATCTCGCGCCGCTGGATCCTCGCCGCGCTCGAGGGATCGCTCAACCGCCTGCGCACCGAGACCATCGACCTCTACTACCTCCATGCCGACGACCACGCGACGCCGCTCGAGGAGACGATCGGCACCTTGGGCGAGCTGATCGCCTCGGGACGGATCCGCGGCTGGGGCTTCTCGAACTTCCGCGCCTGGAAGATCGCCGAGATGATCCGCGTCGCCGACAGCCTCGGCGTCCCCCGGCCCATCGCCGCCCAGCCCTATTACCACCTGCTCAACCGGGTGGCGGAGGCGGAATACCTGCCCGCCTGCCGGCATTTCGGCATCGGTGCCGTCACCTATTCGCCGCTCGCCCGGGGCGTGCTGACCGGCAAGTACCGCGGCGAGACCGTCCCGGAGGGCTCGCGCGCCGCGCGCGGCGACGCCCGGCTGCTCGAGACCGAGTTCCGGCCGGAGACCATCGCTGCCGCGAACGCCTTCGCGGAACAGGCCGAGGCGAGCGGCCGCGAGCCGATCGCCCTCGCGATCCGCTGGGTGCTGGCCAATGCCGCCGTCGCCAGCGTGCTGATCGGCCCGAAATCCGTGGCGCAGCTGACCAGCTATCTTCGGGCGTTCGAGATCGACTACGGCGCCGAGGACGAGGCCGCGCTCGACCGCTTCTGCGCCCCGGGGCATACGCCGGCGCCCGCCTATTCGGATCCGCGCTATCCCTACCGCGGCCGCATCGCCCGCCTCGACGCGGAGCCGGCCTGATTTCCGGCGCCCCGGTGGTCCAGGCGCTGATAGCGGCCGATCGGAACCCGCGCCGGCAGGCCGCACCGAACTCTTGCCGGAGGGGGCCGTGACATGACGCCGCCGCGCGCCCGCCCCGAGGATTGGTACCGCATCCGGCACGTCGGCGACGGCGTGACCATGATCGACGAACCCTGGATCGAGGAATTCTACCGCTGCAACATCTGGCACGTGCGCGGCCGCGACCGCGACATGCTGGTCGACAGCGGCATGGGCGTGGTCTCGCTGCGCGAATGGGTGCCGCTCGTCAGCGAGCGCAGCCTCGAGGCGGTGGCGAGCCACACGCATTTCGACCATATCGGCAGCCACCACGAATTCCCCTCGCGCCTCGTCCATGCCGCCGAGGCCGGGCTGCTCGCCCATCCGACCCGCGCCAATACCCTCGCCGATCCCTATGCGACCGATGGGATCTTCACCCGCCTGCCGCCCGCCCCCTACCGCTCGACGCTCTATGCGGTGAAGGCCGCGCCGGCAACGCGCCTGCTCGCGGACGGCGACGTCATCGACCTCGGCGACCGGCATTTCGAGGTGATCCACACCCCCGGCCATTCCCCGGGCGGCATCGCGCTCTGGGAAGCCGCCACCGGCATCCTCTTCTCCGGCGACATCCTCTACGACGGCCCGCTGGTCGAGGACACCTATCACGCCGATGCCGCCGACTACCGGCGCAGCATGGAGCGCCTGCTGCACCTTCCGGTGCGCGTGGTGCATGGCGGCCATTTCCCGAGCTTCGACGGCCCGCGCCACCGCGCGCTGATCACCGACTGGCTCGAGGGCAAGGCCCGCGCCGGGGCGCCGTGACCCCGCTCAAGTCCCCGGCGCCGCGACCCGCCCCCAGGTCTGGACGATTGTATAGGAGGTGAAGACCGTCCCCGCCTCGGCGAGATGCCGGCGGCATTCGGCGAGCTGGCGGTCGAACATCGCCTCGGCGATCAGCCCGCGGGCGATCACCGCGCCGCGCAGGGATTCGATCGTCGCCGGCAGGTAGTCCTGCCAGGGATCGCCGGAGCGCACCCCGACCAGCACGGGGCGGTATTCGACCTCCCGAAGCCCGCCCTGCCGCAGCAGCCGGAAGATCCGCTGTGCGGTGGGATCCTCGCCCGTCTGCGGAAAACAGCCGGCCAGCGCATCGCGCAGGGCCTTCCAGGCCGGATGCGGCGGATAGCAGTTCAACGTCAGGAAATCGGCCTCCTGAAAGGCGACGACCCCGCCCGGCCGCGCCAGCCGCAGCGCCTCGGCCACCAGGCGCTCCGGCTGGCCGGCGGTCGAGGCGAGGAAGCGCACATGCACCAGGTCGAAGCCCGCATCGGGCAGGCCGGTGGCATAAGCGTCCCCGGCGAGGAAGGTGGTATTGGCCGCCGCCTCGGCGCGGGCGATCTCGACGAAGGTCTCGTCGAAATCGAGCCCGGTCACGCGCCCCTCCGGCCCGACCCGCCGGCTCAGCTCCCGGGTGATCCCGCGCGGGCCGCAGCCCAGATCCAGGCAGCTCCAGCCCGGCCGGACGCCGATGCGGTCCAGCATCTGCCCAGTCTCGGCGGCAAGAACCTCGCCCTGCAGATGCAGCCGCTCGACCTCGCCGAGGCGCCGCTCGATCGTGTAATCCCCGGTGCGTGTCGGCGTCCCGCCCATCTTGGCCCGCCCGAAAGAACGCGCGGATCCTACACTGACCCCGGCGCTTTTTCCATCGCCGCCGCACCTGCCCCGGGGCCATCGCATCTGCCGACGCGACCCCGTCCACCAAAGGTCGGGCCGCGCGTGGGGTCACCACCTCGCCCGGCGGGGACCGTCGGGCCGCGCCCATCCCGCCCTCAGGCGGGCGCGGTCCTCGATCTACTGCGGGACGGTCGTGTCGAAAAAGTGGAGCGCCGAACGCAAGCGCCCCCGCCCCTTCACTCCGACCGGAACCCGACGCGCTTGTGCGAGCCGTCGCAATAGGGCTTGTTCGCCGAATGCCCGCAGCGGCAGAAGAAGGCCTTCTCGATGCGGTTGACCGCCCGGCCGGTCCCGGAGGCCACCTCCATGCGGCCGGTGATCTTCAGCGGCCCGTTTGGCTGCGGCTCGACCAGCACCGGCCCGGTCAGGTCCGGGATGCCCAGCGCCATCTCCCGCGCCGCGGGCTCCCCCGTGGCGACGAAGCCCGCCGCCACATGGGAATTGTCGCAGAAGGGCTTCGACTTCGATATCCCGCAGCGGCAGAGGGTCGCGCGATACATCCTGCCATGCCCCGCGATCTCGAGATCGGCATGGATCGCCAGCGGCCCGTTCTCGCGCACCTGCATCTGGTTCGCCGCCGGCGGCCCCTCGGGCGTGCCGCCGTCCTTGCGCTCCACCGTGATCGCGCCGGAGGGGCAGGCCAGCGCCACGCGCATCACCGCCTCGGCCTCGACGCTGTCGGGGTTGATCCACGAGCCCTTCACATTGGCCCGGAACGCGGTCGGCGCCCCCATAACGCAGCGCCGCGAATGAATGCACCGGCTCCCGTCGAACCGGACCGTCACCGCCTTGCCTTCCACGACCTCGACCGCCATTCCACTCCTCCAGCCAGCTTCCATCCCGTGTGAACCGCCGCGGCCGCCCGGCCCGCGCGCGATCAGCCCTTGAAGACGACCCGCCCGGCATCGGCCCGGCCGGTCGGCGCCAGGAAGGCGAAGCCGTTCGGCCCCAGCCGCAGCGCGTCGCCCTCGATCCGCGCGTCCTGAACCGGCGCACCCACGATCGGCGCCAGCTCGCGCAGCTTCACCGCGACCCCCGAGGCCGAGAGGTTGAAGACGCAGGCGATCATCCCGTCCGGCCCGGTGCGCCGGAAGGCCAGCACCGGCTCGGCGGTCTTGAAGAAGCGCACGCTCCCCATGCCGAGCGCCGGCTGGCTGCGCCGCCAGGCCAGCATTTGGCGGTAGAAGGCGAGCACCGATCCCGCGTCGCGCTCCTCGCCGGCAACGTTGCGCGCCGCCTGCGGCGCCTTGATCGGCAGCCAGGGCGTTCCCTGCGTGAAGCCAGCGTTCTTGGCCTTGGTCCAGGGCATGGGCGTCCGGCAGCCGTCGCGCCCCTTGTATTCCGGCCAGAAGCGGATCCCCGGCGGATCGGTCAGCTCGTCGAAGTCGAGCTCCGATTCCGTCAGCCCCAGCTCCTCGCCCTGATAGAGGCAGGCCGATCCCGGAAAGCTCAGGAGCATCGCCACCGCCTGCCGCGCCAGCGCATCCTCCGCCGCCGCATGCGCCGCCCAGCGCGTGACATGCCGCGCCACGTCGTGGTTGGAAAAGCTCCAGCAGGGCCAGCCGTCCGGCGCCGCCTTGAAGTATTTCGCGATGCGCGAGCGGAAATGCCGCGCGCTGAACTCCGGCCCCAGCATGTCGAAGGAATAGGCCATGTGCAGCCGCCCGGCGCCGCGGGTGTATTCCGCCATGATCTCGATCGCCCGCTGCGGCGTCTCGCCCACCTCGCCGATCAGCACCCTTTCGTCGTACCGGTCCATCAGCGCCCGCATCCGCCCGAGGAAGGCGAGATTGTCGGGGCGGTTCTTCTGGTAGCGGTGGTCCTGCATCTCGTAGGGATTGACCGAAGGATGCGGATCGTCGCGCGACGCCGGCGGGTTCGGGCGCAGCTTGCGGTCGTGGAAATAGTAGTTGACCGTGTCGAGCCGGAAGCCGTCCACGCCGCGCTCCAGCCAGAAGCGCATGATCTCCAGCATCGCCTCCTGGACCTCGGGATTGTGGAAATTGAGATCGGGCTGCGTGGTCAGGAAGTTGTGCAGGTAATACTGCCGGCGCCGGCTGTCCCATTCCCAGGCCGGCCCGCCGAAGACCGAGACCCAGTTGTTGGGCGGCATCCCGTCGGGACCGGGATCGACCCAGACATACCAGTCGGCGCGCGGATTGTCCCGGTTCGCCCGGCTCTCCACGAACCAGGGATGCTGGTCCGAGCTGTGGCTCAGGACCATGTCGAGGATCACTTTGAGGCCCAGCTCATGGGCGCGGGCGAGCAGCGCGTCGAAATCGGCAAGCCCGCCGAAGAGCGGATCGATGTCGCAATAGTCCGAGACGTCGTAGCCCATGTCGGCCATGGGCGAGCGGAAGATCGGCGAGAGCCAGATTGCATCGGCCCCGAGCTTCGCCACGTGGTCGAGCCGCGCGATGATGCCCGGCAGATCCCCGATCCCGTCGCCGTCCGTGTCCTGGAACGACCGCGGATAGATCTGGTAGATCACGCAACCCCGCCACCAATCATCCATGGCTCGCCTCCATGTCCCGGCCCCGGCCACCGCTCAAAGCGATTTGAACACTCGGATAGCGCATCGGCCCGCCGCATGGAAGCGCCCTCCGGGCCTCACTTTGCGCGAGAAGCCCCTTCCCCGACGGGCGATTCCCAGATACTGTAGGTTGAGGGGCAGGAGCACACCATATGGGCCATGTCATCACTTTTGCCCAGCAGAAGGGCGGCGCCGGAAAGACCACCACCCTGGCGAACCTCGCCGCCGCCTGGGCCGCCGCCGGAAGACGGGTGGCGCTGATCGACCTCGATCCGCAGAAATCGCTGACCCGCTGGGCCGGCCTGCGCGAGGATCCGGCGATGGATCTGATCGACTCGCGCGACTACCGCGCCGGGCCGGACATCCGCGCCGCGTCGCGCAGCCACGACCGGGTGCTGGTCGATTGCCCCGGCGCCGCCTCCACGCTGCTCGACAGCGCCATCCGCGAGAGCGGCCTCGTCATCGTGCCCTGCCAGCCCTCGGTGATGGACGCCTGGGCGAGTGCGCGGGTGCTCGAGGCCGCGGCGCGGCTCGGAACCCCCGTCCGCATCCTGCTCAACCGGGTGCCCCCGCGCCTCGGCGGGCTCGAGGAGGTGCTCGACGCTCTCGGTCCCGCCCGGGACAGCATCCTCGCGCCGAGCCTGG
>Ga0116151_10005471_pt1 | contig 10971 bp, 3 predicted proteins | sample AD_UKC117_MetaG_FD_89893 | JGI IMG/M metagenome (GOLD analysis project Ga0116151, IMG submission 89893) | Active sludge microbial communities of municipal wastewater-treating anaerobic digesters from Hong Kong - AD_UKC117_MetaG | ecosystem: Engineered > Bioreactor > Anaerobic > Digestate... | reverse complement strand
CGGCACCAGGGACACGGTATCCCGAACCTCATGAAGATGCTGACAGAGACCTAGCGAACAGTGCGATAGGTCCTTGGTGGTCGGTGGCCAGTCGTCCGACCTGATGCGCGACGCTCGCTCAGCGGGCGGTCGGTCCCTGGTGTTTGCTCTTCCCGATGATCTTCAGAGCAGGGTAGCGGGGAGAATGGCCTTGCCCGCCAACAGGAAGCGATCCTCCAGGAGCCGGTTATCATGTGGTTCGTTATCGATGCGGATGGACCGCAGCTCAAGAGCCGTAGGCTCAACCATCGGCGCGCCTCTATCTCCGTTTTTTGGCGTCGGCCGGCGGCCCGCCTGACGCGATGTGACGAGCACAGGTGTGCGAGCCGGCGTCGCACGCGCCGGACGGCCAGGGCCTCCACGCGAATGCGGCTTGATTCGCAACGGAGGTTCACTGCTGAATGCGAAGGCGCCGTTCTTGCGTAACCTGAAGCCATAAAATACCCTGAAGATGCGTCAGTAATGTTACGGCGTGCGCCGACGGCGGGGGTTGAACCTTGTCGGAATTTCGACGTCGGAGCGAGTCCTGACGACGCGGCGACATGGCGGCCGGGGCGTCGAGTCGGCCATCTGAACGTTTGCCGTGGCCAGTGAGCCTGATGCGCTCGGCGTCCAGAAACCTGGCGGTACACGCCAAACGGATTGTATGTCGTGAGTACATCACCAGAACAATATGCGATTGGCGTCGACTACGGCACAAATGGTGTTCGCGCCGTGGTGGTCGAAACCGGAAGCGGGTCCGAAGTCGCGGAGGCCACGCACGACTACGCCGGTGGCGACGCCGGCGTGATCTGTGATCGCGTCGATCCCAACCTCGCGCGTCAGCATCCGGGAGACTACATCAGCGGGTTTCGCGATGTCGTTGCCGCCGCGGTGCGTCGCGCCGCAGAGGTCCCCGGCTTCTCTTCAGACAAAGTCGTGGGCCTCGGTGTGGATACCACCGGCTCGACACCCATGCCCGTGGATCGATTCGGCAATGCGCTGGGGATGTCATCTCAATACTCGACCAACCCCGCGGCGCAGGCCTGGTTGTGGAAGGACCACACGTCGTTTGCCGAGGCGGAAGAGATCACGGACAAGGCGCGGCGATCCGGCGCGCCCTATCTTGAGAAGTGCGGCGGAACTTATTCGTCGGAATGGTATTGGTCGAAGCTCCTTCGATTCGTTCGGACGAATCCGGATCTTGCGGAGGCGACGGCCTCATGGGTTGAGCTCGCGGATTTCATCCCGGGCTACCTGACGGGGAACATGTCGCCGGATCGCCTCCCTCGAAGTATCTGCGCGGCGGGACACAAGGCGATGTACCACACCTCATGGGGTGGCCTGCCGTCGCGTGACTTCCTGGAGAGCCTCCATCCAGGGCTTTCGAGGTTTCGTTACGAGACACGGGCGTTGCCATCGAATCGGTCGGCGGGTGGTCTTCTGCCCGAGGTGGCGCAGGCCGTCGGACTTCCGGCGGGAATCCCGGTTGCGATCGGCGCCTTTGACGCGCACATGGGCGCCGTCGGCGCGGGTTGCCGCTCCGGCACGCTGGTCAAGATCATGGGAACCAGCACGTGCGATTGTATTGCGGCGCCGCTCGATCTGGACCTGCCGGACATTCCCGGCGTCTGTGGGATCGTTCCGGAGTCGATCCTCCCGGGGATGTATGGAATCGAAGCCGGCCAGTCGGCCGTTGGTGATCTGTTCAACTGGTTCGTCCAGCGCCTGACGCCGGAGGAGTACACGAGAGACGGCGATGCGCACGCTCGACTGACAGCCGCGGCGTCTCGGCTCTCGCCTGGCGCTTCGGGCCTGCTCGCACTGGACTGGAACAACGGGAACCGAACGATTCTCGTGGACGCGCGGCTGACGGGGCTGCTCATCGGCCAGACGCTCCACACGACGGCCCCGGAAATCTACCGCTGCCTGATTGAGGCGACAGCGTTTGGCGCGTTGACGATCATCCGGCGAATGGAAGAGTACGCTGTCGAGGTTCGGGAGGTCGTCAACTGCGGCGGCATCGCCGCCAGGAATCCGCTGGTGATGCAGATCTATGCGGATGTCTGCAATCGCCCGATGCGAATCAGTCGCTCGGACCAGACTTGCGCACTCGGCGCCGCGATCTTCGGCGCCGTCGTCGGCGGGGCCTACGACAGTGTCGAGGCGGCTCAGGCGAAAATGACCGGGACGAAGCCGGACGCGTTCACGCCGGACCCGCGGAGCGCCGCGATCTATGCGGAGCTCTACAACCTCTATCGCCGGCTGCATGACGCGTTCTCGACAGATGGCGGCGAGGGCGTACAGCGCGTGATGAAGGATCTGCTCGACCTGCGTGATCGTACGCGTCGGAATTCGACCCCGTCGTAAGAGGCGTTGATGCAAAACACAGAAATCAACGAGCAGGATCGTCGCAGGGACGCCGTCCGCGAATTCGCGAAGATCGGCGGCGACGTCGTCATGCGCTTTTTCAGGGGCGCCAATGCGTCGGAGCTGGGTGTCGAAATCAAGGAAGAAGGCAACCTGGTTTCGCAGGCCGATCTTGCTTCCGAGCGCGCCATCCTGGAGCGGATACGCGCCAGTTTTCCTGAGGACGCGGTCCTGGCGGAAGAGACGGCGTCCACGACGCAGGCCGCCGATCGATTGTGGATCATTGATCCACTGGATGGAACGAACAACTTCGCCCACGGTCTGCCGTGGTTTTCCGTCTCCGTCGCATATTACGAGCAAGGTGAACCCAGGCACGGCGCCGTGCTGAATCCGGTTTCCGGCGAGCTGTTTTTCGCCACGCGCGGCGGCGGCGCCGTCTGCAATGATCGGAAGTTGTGCGTGTCATCCGCGGAGTCGATCGCCGACTGCCTCGTCGCGACGGGGTTCTATTATGACCGAGGCGAGTCGATGCGCGCGACACTCAGACACATCGAGGGGCTCTTTACGTCAGGCGTGCATGGTATTCGCCGCTTTGGATGCGCGTCCCTCGATATGTGTGGCGTGGCCGCAGGGTGCTACGGGGCGTACTTTGAGCATTTCCTCTCCCCCTGGGATTTCGCGGCCGGCCGCCTGATCGTCGAGGAAGCGGGGGGACGAGTCACGGACTATCGTGGCGAATCACTCGGAACAAAGCCGTCATCCATCGTCGTGACCAACGGTCCATTGCACGACGAGATGCTGCGCCGACTGGCGTCCTAAGGGAAGCGACGGCGACATCGTACCGCTTTCATCGTCTCGGCGGCTCCTGGCGCATGCGCGCCTGTCGCGACACGCCCAGTATCCGCGTCGGCGGGCGGCGCTTTCGACAAGCGCGTCTTCACATCGATGCCGGATCAGTTCGCTGTCGGGTTTTCGTCAACCATATTAGGATTGCGATCTCCCCGGACGCCGGGGAGATCATGAGGGGCCGGGGACCTCTGTTATTTGCCGGGCTGGCCAGATATCATTCTCAAAGTCCGGGTTGCGCAAGGGGCGGGCCGCACGACTATGACTGACTCGACGATCGTTCCATCGTCCGCCGTGGAGGGTCTGCCCGGTCGCAGGCGGACGCCGGTCGATTCCGGCGTTCGCGGCGCAGCGACACGCGAATGTGCGATCAAACCCAGGGCGAGGCACTGCAATCTCATCGGTCCCTGAAACGCCGGTGAAAAATGGCTGGAGACTCCTGATGTTACTTACGAACCGGAACCGGGGCGTGACCATTGATTCCGACACGAGTTTCGCGTTGCGAGGTTCGATGCTCCGACAGGTCCGCATTCTGTTCAGCGTGTGGGTGGCGACGCTGGTCGGCGCCTCGGGCGCGCGAGCTCAGATCGAACTGACCGGCACAACGCCGTCTGCGGGGCAGGCGGTCAACACAAGTTCGCCCGATCTGCTCCTCGACTTTTCCGGCGCGTTGAACGTCGCGACTGCCACGACGGACACGATCCGCATCTATCGACTCGGGGCGGACGAGGTCACACCTGCGACGGATGACACGCAGGTTCCGATCAGCGCGATATCGCCTGAGAACGGCGGCGCGCGATTGCGCGTCACGACGGTCAATCCGCTACCGGATGGCGATTACGCGTGGGTGGTTTACGGGAGCGCAAGCGATCGTTCGGGGCCTGGCGCTTCGCTGCATTTTGACGGCAATCTTGCGACACTGAATCTCGCCGCCTTCCAGACGCTGGGCATGAACTTCACTTGGGAGGCGTGGATCAACCTGGAATGCTGCACGTCGTACGGTGGTCATGGATTCGGCGCAATCTTCGACGTGGGACAGAATGGTCGCAACGTTCCCGGCGTGGTGCTTCAGCACAATCAGGCGGCCTGGAATTTCCATTGCTATCGCCCGGACGGGACTGAAAGCCAGGCCATTGCAGGCGACTCTGTCGTACTCGGCGCCTGGCAGCACATTGCGTGCTCCGCGTCGGCGACGGGCGTCCGGTTGTATATCGATGGCGAACTCGCCGCTTCCACGCCGGATGTCTGCGATATCAGCGCCATGCAGTCGTTCTTTAACACGGCGATCTCCGGCTACACTCGATGGGCCGGCGCCTATGACTACATCCTCGGCTCCATCGATGAGATGCGAGTCTGGAATGTCGCGCGGACACAGGCGCAGATCCGGGCGGGCATGCATACGCCGCTCGCCGGAAATGAGGCGGGGCTGCTGGTTTATTATCCGCTGGACGAAGGCGCCGGAAATTCTCTGATCGACATGTCGCAGAACAACTACCTCGGCGGGCGAGGGAGCGCTCAGTGGGAAGTGTCCGAGGCGCCCCTGATCCTGATGGCGTCGACTGTGCTGTTGGGCGACGACGAGATCGCCGTCGACACCAATGGTGACGCGCTGCCGGGCGGTGTGCTCGTCAGCCCGTTCCGTGTTGACACAACGTCGCCGAGGGTCGTGGACCTGACGCCCGCGCTGGACGAATGCCCCGTCATTCTCTATCCCGGCTCGATCCTGGTTCAGTTCGATGATGACATGGACCCGAATTCGCTGGTCCCGGCGAACATGGCGCTCACGTCGGCCGGACCTGACGGAGTGATCGGCAACGCGGATGACATCGCCGTGCCGTACAGCTCGCTCTACAGCGAACCGATGCGAGCACTGTCGATCCTGCCGTTGAGTCCGATGACGGATGACGCCTATCGGCTTGCGCTGTCAGACGCCGTCGTCAACACGTCAGGATTTTCTCTGGATGGCGACTATCCCGGGACCATCGGCGGTGGCGATCCACTGCCGACGGGCGACGGACTGCCGGGCGGGGCCTTCGTCCTCACCTTCCGGGTCAACACGATTGATGACTGCAATTTCGACGGCGTTCCCGACGCGTGCGAGCTCGTCAACAACGACTTCAATGTCAACGGTGTTCCCGACGAGTGTGAGGACTGCAACGGGAACGGCATCGCCGACGAGTGTGATATCAGCTGCGAAGCGGGGGATGGTGGCTGCAACATTGCCGGCTGCGGGCTGAGCGCCGACTGCAACACGAATCTGATTCCCGATGAATGCGAGATTCTGGAAGGGCTGGCCGGTCTCAGTCCGGTCGTCCGTTCACCGATCAACGGTCATCATTACTATCTGGCGCCGACGACAACCTGGGCGTCGGCGAAGACGCTTGCCGAGTCACTTGGTGGCCAACTCGTGACGATTCGCAGCGCTGAGGAAAACCAGTGGCTCGTGGATACGTTTGCGCCGCTGACGACGGCGACGCAGGCGCATATCGGTTTCACGGACGCCGCGTCGGAGGGCGTCTGGGTATGGCTCAGCGCTGAACCGGTGACCTTCACGAGCTGGGGCTCCGGGGAACCCAACGACATCGGGACCGAAGACAATGCGATCATTGCGCTTCAGGCGGAGGGTGTTTACGTTCCGGGCGACTGGAACGATGTTCCCGCATCGACGCCTCGGCCGGCGATCATCGAGCTCAGCGGCGACGCCGACTGCAACCAGAACGGCGTCCTTGATGAGTGCGATATCGCCTCGGGAACGAGCGAGGACTGCAACGAAAACGACGTTCCCGACGACTGTGAGCCCGGCGGACTCGGGGACTGTGATGACGACGGCGTGAGCGATCTCTGCGAGTTCTATCTTGGGACAGCGTTGGACTGCAACGACGACAATATTCCCGACGCCTGCCAGCTGGACGGCGCCGACTGCAATGGAAACGGCGTGCCTGACGATTGCGAGCCGGACTGCGACGGCAACAACGTCCCGGACGACTGCGATCTCGATCCGCTCGATCCCGACGGCGACGGTCTGGTCGGCGTCGATTGCGACGGGAACGGACGGCCCGATGAGTGCGACGGCCAATTGGCGAACCGCGCGCTTGCGTTCGACGGGAACGATCTCGTGACGATTCCGCAGGACCTCGTCCATTCACGCACGACGTTGACCTTCGAGGCTTGGTTCCGGACGTCGGCGAGCGGCGTCATCTTCGGCTACCAGAATCAGCCATTCCCGACGGCGCCTTCCAACTACACGCCCGCCGTCTATGTCGGAACGGACGGCTTGTTGCGCGGCGAGTTCTACATGGGCTCCGCCGCCTCCATCATCACGAGCGCTTCAGCGGTGGATGACAACCAGTGGCATCATGTCGCCCTGGCTGCGAATGTGAATACGCAGCGGATGTACCTGGATGGACAGCTTGTTGGCGTGCTGGCGGGCACGATCAATCAGCTCAACATGACGCACAACCAGATCGGCATGGGGCACAGCGCCTCCAACAACTGGGACGGTCTGGGCGCCGGCTGGATGGGCTTCGTCGGCGAGATCGACGACGTTCGCCTGTGGAGCTCCTATCGGAGTCAGCAGCAGATCGTTGACAATATGCTGTCGATCTTCGAACCCAGTCCGTCGGATCTGCTCGGCCGATGGCGATTCAATGAAGGCTATGGCCAGACGGCGTTCGACGCTTCCGGCATGGCGAACGATGGTACCCTGGGCGTCAGCGGTTCGATCGAATTCTCAGATCCCACCTGGCTGCTGTCGGACACGGGCGAGGTCCTCGACGACTGCAACGACAACGGCGTCCTGGACGCCTGCGATATCTCAAGCGGCGTCAGCATCGACTGCAACGAAAATGGCGTTCCCGATGAGTGCGAGCCGGGCGGGCAAAGCGACTGCGACGGCGACGGAACGAGTGATCTCTGCGAATTCCATCTCGGCGCCGGCGTCGATTGCGACAACAACGGCGTGCCGGACGCGTGCGAGTTGTCGGATGGCGACTGCAATCACAACGATGTGCTGGACATCTGCGAAGTGCAGGTTGCGAACTACGCGCTCGATTTTGAGCAGGTGAATGACCTGGTACGGGTTCCCGACAGTCCGGATCTCAGGCCCGTCGACGAATTGACGGTCGAAGCGTGGATTCGCCCGGATTCCGCGGGGTCAACACACAGCCGCATCGTTCGGCATGCGCCCTTCAACGGCGCGGGCTACATACTCTCGTTTCAGCAGAACAGCAACGCCCGAATCCAGTTCCGAATCGGGAATGGATCGCTCGGTTCCGCGTTCCCGACGGATACCGTGCCAACGTCGACCTATTTCGGATCGTGGCATCACGTTGCCGGCGTCTATTCGGCGAGCGGGAATTTCGTCCGGGTTTTTGTCGACGGTGTTCTGAAGGACGAGGTTGCGGCTGTCGGCCCGCTGGGCCTTTCCGTCTCGGACCTCAGTATCGGTAACTACCTGAGCGGTGGTGAGCGGTTCGACGGTCTGATTGACGACGTTCGCATCTGGAATATTGCCCGCAGCCGGGATCAGCTCGTTGACACGATGTTCAGACCATTGATGGGAAATGAGCCGGGGCTCGTCGGCTGTTGGCGCTTCAACGAAGGCGTCGGACAGCAGGTATTCGATGCGTCTCCGTACCACAACAACGGATTTCTGGGGAATGATGATCTGCCCGTCGGCGATGATCGTGATCCGGCATGGTCGACCATCGCGTCGCCGATTCCGGTGACCGATTGTAACGAGAACGGCGTGTTGGACGCGTGCGACTTTGCCAATGGGACCAGCCTCGACTGCAATGAAAATGGAACGCCGGACGATTGCGAACCCGGCGGTCTCGGAGATTGCGACGGCAACGGCGTCAGCGACCTCTGCGAAATCTATCTTGAGAATTCCGGCGATTGCAACGCCAACGCGATTCCTGACCTTTGCGAGCTGGTCGACAACGACTGCAACGCGAACGGGATTCCCGACGACTGCGAAGTCACGAACAACGACTGCAACGCGAACGGTGTTCCCGACGACTGTGATATCGCCGAGGGCGCAGAGGATTGCAACGAGAACGGAATACTCGATGTCTGCGAACTCGTGGCTGACAATCAATCGCTGGAACTCGACGGCGTCAATGATTACATCCAGATGCCGAACGACGTGTGGTTTGACGGGGACTTTACGGTTGAAGCGTGGGTGAATGTTCACCAGGTCGGCTATTGGACGCGGCTTCTGGATTTCTCAAACGGTACGCCGAACAACAACGTCATCATCGCGCTGTCAGACGCGAATTCCGGCAAGCCGACTTTGCAGGTTGTGTCAGGGACCGGTTCGGGGCCACCCAAAGTCACGTCGAGTGTCGCCATTTCGCTGAATCAGTGGACGCACATGGCGTTCGTCGTGCGCGGAACAACGGGGGAAATCTACATGAATGGCGGCCTCGTCGGTTCGGGGTCGCTCTACGCTCCACTGAATGTCGTGCGCACGCGCAACTACATCGGGCGCAGCCCGTGGTCGAGCGACGCCTACGCCAAGATTGCCGTGGATGAGCTTCGCATCTGGAACGTGGCGCGAACGCAGTCGGAAATCAGCTGGAACATGAACCTGTCGCCTTCGGGGCAGTCGCCGGGGCTGGTGGGTTACTGGAAGTTCGACGACGGCGCCGGCCAGTTTGCGGCTGATCAATCCTCGATGATGCGGGCGGGTGTTCTCGGGGGGACGGACGCCGTCGAGAGCGCCGATCCGGTCTGGACGGTCGGTGGCGCCGTTGCTGACAACGACTGTAACGGCACGGGCGGGCTCGATGAGTGCGAAATCTCCGACGAGTCGAGCGCCGACTGCAATGTCAATGGCGTCCCCGACGAATGCGAACCGGGTGGAGCCGATGACTGTGACGCCAACGGTGTCAGTGACCTGTGCGACCTCTATGAGGGAATGGCGGACGACTGTAACAATAACGCCATACTCGATACCTGTGAGCTGGTCGGCAACGACTGCAACGCGAACGGGATTCCCGACGACTGTGAACTCGCCAACAACGATTGCGACGCCAACGGTGTGCCGGATGAGTGTGATATCGCGAGCGGGGCCGAGGACTGCAATTCCAACGGCATCCCGGATTCCTGCGAACTCAGTGAGACACGGGGCTCGCTGGATTTTGACGGCGTCAACGACTTCGTTCGCGTCGCGAGTACGCCGATCCTGCAGCCCTCGAGTGAGTTGACAGTGGAGGCATGGATCAAAGCGGACTCGGTTGCGTCACGATGGTCACGCATTGTCTTCGGGGGACGGACGGCCTCCACGGGCGGATTCATGCTGGCGATGCAGCAGGACAACGATCGTCGCGTGCAGTTCCAGCTCAAGGGCGCGGGCGCTCGTCTTGATGTCAAGGACAACATCGACGCCGGCGATTACGTCGGAGACTGGGCCCACGTGGCCGGCGTCTATTCGGTAAGCGGGGACTTTGCGAGACTCTACATCGATGGCGTATTGATACAGGAATTACCCGATGTCGGTCCGTTGAATTATGCAGCGGAGGACTTCCTGATCGGAACGGACGCCGATTTCTCTCAGTCCTTCTTCGACGGCCATATCGACGAGGTCCGTGTCTGGAATGTCGCGCTGTCTGAATCGCAGATCCAGGACAACATGTATGCACACCTGACAGGAAACGAAACGGGCCTTGTCGGGTATTGGCGATTCGACGAGCAGAATGGTCAGGTTGCGCTCGATCACTCATCGAACCTGCTCCATGGCCGGCTCGGAAGCAACTCCGATTCTCAGGGCGATACAAACGACCCACTCCGCGATGACATGAACCCGCCGATTCCCCTGGCGGATTGCAACAACAACAGCGAGCTTGACGCGTGCGAAATCGCCGCCGGGACCAGCATCGACTGCAACGAAAACGGCGTCCCCGACGAGTGCGAGCCCGGCGGTCTGGAAGATTGCGACGGCAACGGCGTCAGCGATCTCTGTGATCTGTTTGCGGGCACCTACGCGGATTGTAACGCCAACGCAATACCCGACGCGTGCGAGCTGATCGACAACGACTGCAACGCCAACGGCGTTCCCGATGAGTGTGAGCTCTTCGGAAACGACTGCAACGGCAACGACGTGCCGGACGATTGCGAAATCGCAGCCGGCGCCGCTGACTGCAACGAGAACGGTGTTCTTGACTCCTGTGAGCTGATCGATGAGCGTCATGCGTTGCACTTCGCCAGTTCCGACTACGTGTACGTTCCCAACTCGGCGAGCCTTGCCATCTCGAGCAATCTGACGATCGAAATGTGGGCGCGGCTTGGGAACCCGCAGGGGGGCGCCCAGATGCTGCTGATCAAGGGCAACGACAATTCCGGGCAGGATCCTTATTACATTCGCGTGGGTGGGAATCAGCTGGAATTCGGCTTCAACACCGATACCAACACGCTGTCTCGCGTCCTGGCCTCAGTCGGCCAGTACGACTGGACGGATTACCATCACATCGCGGCGGTCTTCGACGACGACGGCAACTACCTTCGCCTCTACATTGATGGAATCCAGGGCGGGGCGATCGTTTCATCGGCGAACCCGCTTTCGAACCACACGCCGCACTATATCACGATCGGAGGGACCGTCGGGTCGGGCATGCAACTGAATGGCGACATCGACGAGGTTCGCATCTGGAACGTCGCCCGGTCTCAGGCCGATCTCGTGGCGGACATGACTCGATCGCTGGTCGGCAATGAGCCCGGCCTGGTGGCAAACTGGCG
>Ga0116151_10005468_pt1 | contig 10973 bp, 4 predicted proteins | sample AD_UKC117_MetaG_FD_89893 | JGI IMG/M metagenome (GOLD analysis project Ga0116151, IMG submission 89893) | Active sludge microbial communities of municipal wastewater-treating anaerobic digesters from Hong Kong - AD_UKC117_MetaG | ecosystem: Engineered > Bioreactor > Anaerobic > Digestate... | reverse complement strand
CGTACGACGGCACTCACCCTGATCGTCTTGCTCGGCTGGGGCCTGGCTGGATGTGGTGACAAGGGGTCGACGGCCGGCGCCGAGCCGAAGGCGAGTTTGCAACCAAGCGCGAGTGCCTCCCCTGCAACCCAAGCAGCTTCGCCCAGCGTCACACCTCCCACCACAACGCCCACGGAGGTCGGATCCGCCGCCCCAACCGTGCCAGCGCCCACTCTCAACGCACAAACGATGCCCATGCGCCTAGCTGCGGCACTAGCTCGAGCTAAGAGCCTGCATTTTGAGATTCCTAAGGCGGCCTTCGGTGGCATGCAGGTGTCGTCTACTGGCGAGGCCACCCTCAGCAAAGACAACCCCAAGGCCGTCGTAAGCATCAATATGATGGGCCCCTGGAAGATGATCTATGTCGACGGCAAGACCTATGTGAAGCCTCCAATGCAGGCACCGAATAGCAAGTCCTGGATGCTGTTGCCAGACAATGAAATGGGCATGGGGCTCAGTGGGCCGCTGTCCTTCCTCAACCCAACGCAGTTGCTGGTCTCGTTGCAAACTCCGGGTGCTTTCAAGCGGATTGGTCCCGCAGTCATCGATGGGGTTCAGACAATGCAATACCAAGTCACGATGGACGCGGCCGCGATGAAGAATTGGCTGAAGATGCCCAAGCAGATGCAGCGTTTCATGCCCAAGAAGGCGATCGTGAATGTCTGGATGGACGCCAACGACCTGCCTCGCCAGGTGTCGCAGCGTCTGCCGGTCGAGGGGCAGTCTCTTGACCTAACCATGAAGTTGAGCAATTTCGGCACTCCAGTCAATGCGGTTGCACCATCCAAGGATCAGATCGGCAACTTCGGCATGGGTTTGCCCGCGATGCCGAAGTAGAGCCATCCAAGAGCCCGCATCTCACCGATGCTCAAATGATTAACATTTGTATTAGTCAACTAGATGCGCCGAGCCGGGCTAGACAGATTTACGGAACTTTGAGGGTTTTATGTCCAAGTTCGTAGGTTTATGCCCCTCCGGCAGCTGAGGCCTTCATCAGTCTCAATTGCACTCGAGGGCAGCTCGGGCATCTACTTTCCCCAAGGAGTCAAGTCTTGGGGATGGCAGCTGGACTCGGGTTTTCTGGCCACCCCCACGACCGACGTAACTAGGTCTAGGGGGACTGAAAGATGAACACCAGAGGCTATTCACGACAAGATCAACAGGGCCTTCTGGGCGCCCTCAGGACCTTCCAATATCGTCGCCGCCGCCCAATCAGTCTGTTGTCTGCCTTCATGTTGATGGCGGCCGTCTTGGCGCCGATCACATTGATCGCTTCTCCAGCAAACGCAGCTACGGTCAACCTGACCGATGTGCAGGCTCAAGTGCGTGACCACAAGGGCACCTTGGCTGACTACACGACAGCATCCGGGACGGACTCCGACAATTGCATCCGGTATGCCACGCGTTCACCCCAAGTGGCGGGTTCGGGCGGCGCCTCCGGCTTCATTAGCAACCCCAAGGAGGCGTTGACTGCGCACGGCCGTCCCAGTGGCAGCGGATGTCCGTCTAGCTTGGATACAACTAAGCAATCGGCAATAGGTGTCTCGCCTGTTGCTGGATCGTCCGTGACCGTTGGCACCCCCTTCCCGCTGTCCTTGGTGACCCACTACAACAATCCGATCGACGGCTCCTACGCCAGCTACTTCACCGGCAAGCTCGACGTGAAGCTGTTTGGCTTCGACTCAACCCCGACGTTGACCTACGACTGGCGACTGTGGGAGACCCCAAACCAGGCCAGCCCCTGCGCCTTCCCGAATGGGCCCAACAGCAATGGCTGCGCCGACCAGGTGGTGTTCACCAATCAGATCCCCAATCAAATATTGACCAAGGGTGGGGCGAGCTACAAGTTGGTCGTCAATGGCTTCAGTCCGGTTACCGGCAGCACTTGCCCGACCACGATGCCGGCCAACACGATCACTCAGTTCCTCACCAAAGAGTCCGACTCTTCCAAGGCCTGCATCTACGCCACCTTGGCCAGGGTGCGCTCCCTGGTGATCAAGAAGCAGGTGACCACGCCCATCAGCGGTGCCACCATCCCGAGCACCACCTTTGCCTTCACCAGTAGCAGCGATCGCTTGGGGTCACCTTGGGACAATCGCTCCTTCAGCCTTACTCCAACCCAGTCGACTCCCGCCCAGACTGCTGCCTCGGAGCTCATTCAGGGGGAGACCGTCACGGTCGACGAAGCCGTCCCAAGCGCTGACACCTGGGAGTTGACCGACATTGTCTGTACGGATGGCACTGGCGCAAACGTGCCGATCACGGACAAGAACCTCGCCGCAGGGTCATTCAAGCTGGAGGCCGGCGAACCCGCCAGCGTGGCAGCCGAGCCGATCACCTGCACCTACACCAACACCTACACCCCCAAGGCCAGCCTGACCTTGAAGAAGACCGTGGATGGGGGCAGCGCACAACCAACGGCATGGACCCTCACTGCCAATGGGCCTTCGCCGATCTCAGGAGCTTCGGGTGCTGCGTCCGTGACCGGCAAGCGGGTCACAGCTGGCACCTATGCGCTGGGCGAGAGTGGTGGACCGGCGGGCTATGTGCTCGATGGTTGGTCCTGCAAGACCGCAGCAGGCGGCAATGTGGCGGTCACCAATGGCAATGTCACCATCGCTGACGGTGCCAATGTCACGTGTACGGCGAACAACCGCTATGCCCGCGGCAAGTTCCAGATCACCAAGTCGGTGACCGGCCCGGCAGGTGGCTTCACCGGCACCAACAGCACACCATTCAGCGGCACTTACACCTGCACGGGCGGGATTGGTCCGGTGAACTTCACGGTTACCCAAGCAACGCCGTACCTGAGCCCGGAATACCCCGCAGGCACCATCTGCACGGTCACCGAAACCCAGCCCACGGGCAACTTGGCAGACTCGTCATGGTCGTGGAATGCCCCGGGGTACAACCCAGCGAACAAGCAGGCGACGATCGTCGACGGCCAGGTGCCGACGGTTGCGATCGCCAACACCTTCGCCCAGGACTCCGGAGACCTGAAGATCACGAAGCGGATCGACGCCCGTCCAGGAGCTGCTGTATCTGACTACACCGGCGGGACGCGCACCTTCCCGATCACCTACACCTGCAAGATCGGTGCCAACACGGTCAAGACCGGCACGGTCAACTTGGCCAAGGACGGCACCACCACGATCACGGGTGTGCCGGCGACTGCTTCATGCGCGTTGACCGAGCCGACCCAGACCACGCAGGCCGGGGATTTCGTCGGCGCAGACGTGGCCTGGGATGGCTACTCCACCTCGCCAGTCACGGTGGTCAAGGGTCAATTGGCCTCGGCTGAGTTGACGAACTGGCTCAAGCGCGAGACCGGTACCTTGACGATCGCGAAGCAGGTCGATGGGGCTGGCTACACCGGCGGCACTGGCAAGAACTTCAAGGTCAACTGGACCTGTGGCACCAAGAGTGGGCAGGTCACTTTGGCCAACAACGGCAGTGAGAGTGTCACCGTTCCTGCCCGCACTCAGTGCACGGTCGACGAAGTGGCCCCCAGCGGCAACCTGCTTCCGGCCTATGAATGGGGCACGCCAACCTATGACCCATCCGCCACGCCAACCGTGCCTGCGGGTGAGACCAAGTTGGTCACGGTACACAACCACACCGTGCCGATCTTCGGTCAGGTGAAGGTGACCAAGAAGATCGCTGGCTCCGCTGCTGGCGTGGATGGATCGGCTACATTCCCGATCACGGTCTCCTGCAATGCCCCGGCGCAAGGTCAGGCAGGCAACTACTCAAACACCTTCAACCTCAATGCCAACGGCTCCGGGACCACCCCCAACTTGCCGGTTGGTACGGCGTGCTCGGTCTCCGAGGCTGCTCTCAGTCAAGGGCAGTTGGTCGATGAGTCTTATGCATGGGCACCAAAGCCGGGTGATCAGAATGTGACCATCTCTGCCAAGAACCAGACCGTTTCAGTTGACGTGACCAATACGGTCCAGCGGGCCCATGGCACCCTGAAGGTGACCAAGGTCGTGCAGGGTATGGATGGCCACAATGGTGCCGGAGTCACCTTCAGCGGCACTTGGTCATGCAAATACGGCAATGACCCAGCGGTCACCGGAAATTGGTCGACCACAGGTGCTGGCTCCGACACCGTGAGCACCAACATTCTGCTCACCTCGGACTGCTCGGTGACTGGTGAGAACGCGCCGTCGGCGCCGCCGGCGGCAGGAGATGCGTCGTACATCTGGGGATCACCCACGATTGGGTCACCTGTCACGCTGACCAAGGCGAACTCCACCGGTGAAATCACCGTGATCGATCCGGTACGCCGCACCTTCGGAGCCTTTTCAGTTGGCAAGACGGTCACCGGTGGCGCAGCTGGAGTCGCCTTTGAGGATGGCAACTTCACCTTCCACTATGTCTGCACGCCGAAATCGGGGTCTGCGATCAGCGGTGATCTGACTGCCAAGGCTGGCCAGACGGCAAATGTGGCTGCTGGGCTGATCCCCAGTGGCAGCGACTGCGTGGTGACCGAGACCGGCAAACCGGCCGCGAAGAATCCCTTCACCTGGGATTCCTCCACGATCACCCCGAACAATGGTCATTTCACGGTAACCGACGGACAGGCTGTGTCGGTCACGGTGACCAATGCGATCAGTCTCAAGACGGTGAAGGTCAACCTGAAGAAGGTCGTGCAGGACACCACGCCTCCTGGTCACACTGGCAATATCGACTTCAAGTTGAGCCTGGTTTGCTCCCTGAACGGCGTGTCCACGACCTATGGCCCCATCGATGTCAAGGCTGGTGCCACCGGGCAACTTGACGTGCCCCTCGGATCTGATTGCTCAATCACCGAGGCAAACCCAACGCCCGGCCAAGGTTTGGCGGACGCATCATTTGCTTGGGATGCGCCGACATTCTCCGGCTCGCAGGTGGTCTCCAGCACGACCGGAAGCTATACCTTCACGGCCACCAACCATGTCAAGCGAGTTCGGGGCCCGATCGCGCTCAACAAGGTGCTCACCGATCCTGATGGAGTGGTTGATCCGAATCGCACCTACTCGGGTGGTTGGACCTGCAAGCGCGCAGGTGATCCGGATGTTTCAGGCACTTGGACGATTAACGGAGCTGGTGCAGCAACGCTGACCGGAGTCCCGGCAGGCGGGATCTTGTTGGCATCGACCTGTACGCCGACCGAGGCTGCCCTGAGCACGGCACCGTCAGCGGATGGCTCCTACTACTGGGATGCTCCGACTCTGGCTGCGGGCACAACCCAAGCAGGCAAGACCGGCACCATGACGGTCACCAACACGGTCTTGCGTCACACCGGCAAGTTGACAGTCAAGAAGGTGTTGACCGGTGAGACGGCCGGCTACGTCGGTACCGGGCCACAGTTCAGGGTCGATTACACCTGCAACAAGAAGTTGCCCAGCCAAAGCGACATCATCGGGAATGTCACGATCGCTGCTGGAGCTGCTGCGGTGACGCTGGTGGACAACGTGCCCGTCGGCTGGAATTGCAATATTGCAGAAGCTCCTGTGCCCCCCGGTCTCTTGGCTGACGCTTCGTTTGCTTGGGGTGCGTCATCGGTCAGTGACGGTGGGTCAGTGACGGTGGCTAGCACGCCCACCGAGGTCACGGTGACCAACCCGATCACTCGGGTGACCGGCAACTTCGGGGTGACCAAGGCCATCGTGGCCGATCCTGGAGTAGTCAAGTCCACTGCCGTGTTCACCGGCACCTATGAGTGCAAGTACGACGGAAAGGTGATCAAGAGCGGCACGTGGAGCGTGACCGGATCGGGAGCGGCGACGATGAACCCGGCCACCACTGGGCTCCCAGCCACCACCTCCTGCTCTGCCCACGAGGACTCGCCTTCGGAGTCTGGTCTGATCGATGATGGCTGGACTTGGGACAAGCCTGTGGTCGGTGCCGATGTGACAGTGGGTGGCGGCGGTCCGGTTGTGATTACTGTGACCAACAAGCCCAAGCGCGTGTACGGTGCACTTTCGGTCACCAAGAGCTTCCAAGGCAACGACAATGTGCTGCTGCCCGACGCCAAGGTGAACGGTGTCTGGTCATGCAAGGTTGGCTCCACCCCGGTGGCTAATGGGGTCTGGGAGTTGCCCGCAGCCGGTGGCACGGCCGTGTTGTTCAAGGCCGATGGGAGCATCGGAGACGTCAAGGTGCCGGTGACGGCAGACTGCACCGTTGGTGAGAGCACTCCTAGCGGCGGTCTCATCGATGGGTCCTATGCCTGGAATAGCCCGAGCTACAACCCAGCAAACGGGCAGGTCACCTTGACTCGCAATGGGCCCAACCAGGTCGGCGTGACCAACTCGGTCAAGCGGGTCTACGGCTCCTTCAAAGTCACCAAGGCCATCGCACTGCCAGAGGGAGCTACCAAGGCCACCGGGCAGATCTTCACCGGCACTTACCAGTGTGTGTACGGCGCCGACGCGCCGGTCACTGGAGACTGGTCAATCACCGGAGAAGGCTCAGATGTGATCGACGGGATCCTGATTGGATCTGAGTGCAAGGTCACCGGCGAGGGAGTACCCAGCGGTCCGCCGTCGGCTGATCCGTCGTACGTCTGGGACGGTCATTCGGTCTCACCGGCCACGGTGACCGTGGGCACAGGCGAGACTCCAGTGAAACTGCAAGTCACCAACAAGACCAAGCGGGTTAGCACGGGTCTGAGCATCAGCAAGGAACTCGCTGGCGACAAGGCTGGTGAGCCCGCGGAGCAGACCTATTCAATGGCTTACAAGTGCATTGACGCCAGCGGTGGCGAGTGGACTGGCTCGAAGTCGATCTCGGCTGGGGAGACTTGGGAAACGGCCACGAACATCCCATTGGGAAGTGGCTGTGAAGTCACCGAGGGTGCTTTGCCTGACGTGTCACCGCGCAACCTGTGGGGCCCAGTCGGCTTCACGGTGACCGGTGGTCAGAACTCTTCGGTAACCGGGCAGAAGGTCACCTTCGACCTGCCAGCCAGTGCTGGGGAGAACGGACCCACTCGCGTGGGTGTCAAGGTGACCAACACCTTGATTCGCCAAGGTGCCGGCTACATCCTCAACAAGACTGCGGATCCGGCATCGGGCACAGAAGTGCAGCCCGGCGACAAGGTGAAGTACACAGTCACGGTCACCTCGACCGGCAAGGGCACTGTCGATGACGTCACCATTACTGATGATCTCAGCGAGGTGAATGCTTATGCGTCACTGGGCAATGTCCAGACGAGCACCGGCACAGCTGCACTAGTGGATGGCGACAACAAGCTAACCTGGTCATTGGGCACGATCTCCGGGCTTGGCACCACCTACACCCTGACCTACGAGGCCACGGTGGATGACGATGCTTGGGGAGCCACGCTGAAGAACCACGTGACTGGAATTGGTGAAGGCGAGCAACCGCCAGGAGAGTGCGAGACCTGCACCACGACCACGGAACATCCGGTGCCGCCCAAGTGGACCCTGGAGAAGTCGTCTGACCCTGAGACGGGATCGATGGTTGAGACGGACACTGAGGTCACCTACACCCTGAAGGTCACCAACCGCTCCGGCACGACCGCGCTTCCAGCTGGCACGGTAATCTCCGACAACTTGGAGCAGGTGCTCAACCACGCGGCATGGGTTGGCTTCGTGCCCGGCTATTCGGGGACCGCCTCGCAAACTGGCAATGCCTTGGAGTGGACACTGCCAGCCGTCCCGGCTAATTCGTCGCTGATGTTGAGCTACAAGGTGCATGTCAACTCCGATGCATTCTTGGTGCAGCTGACCAATGTCGCATCCGGCGCCGGAGTCAGCCCGCCATCAACCGATTGCAGCACGAATGAAGAGGAAGAGGTGACGTGCAAGACGAGTACGACGCACTTCACCCCAGCTCAGGTGCTGCCACCAGTGGTGAACCCACCCGCTCCACCGGCACCAGGAGTCAAGCCGCCCAAGGGGTTGCCCAACACCGGTGGCCCAGGGGTCGGCTGGATCTACGGAGGCGCAGCGATGGTGTTGCTCGGAGGCGGCGTGTTGCTCTTCCTCCGCCGACGCAATCAGCCTGAAGGCTGAGCCAACGCGCGAAGCAGGGTAACCCTTGGTCTGGCCTGTCGGATCTGCAGATCCGACAGGCCAGACTGTCTTTTCGCCGGAGAAGTCGATTTGTTCAACCACCTCCTGAGCGTCTACACTTCTGCACTGGAGCCGAAGACCGCCGGCGGATCCCGCAAGGATCCTTAAGGTTCGCAAGATGCGGACGACCAGCGCAGGTGCCACAGTAGGAATCGCTTGTCGATCACAGAGATCTACCTGCGCCCGCCCTGTGCATCTGAGCACGGGGCGTTTTTGTTTTGTTAGGTCTTCCTCCCTGAGTCGCTCACCTGGGCGCTCGGTTGATGTTGGAAGGAGACCCATGGCGCGGCCAGACAAGGCAGCAGCCGTAGCGGAGATCGTTGGCCAGTTCAACGAGTCCTCTGGTGCTGTGCTGACCGAATACCGCGGTCTCACCGTGAAGCAGTTGCAGGAATTGCGACGTGCCCTCGGAGAGAACGCCACCTACGCCGTGGTCAAGAACACGCTGACCCTGATTGCAGCCAAGGAGGCAGGCGTCGAAGGTTTCGACGAACTGCTGACTGGCCCGACCGCGATTGCCTTCATCAATGGTGATCTGGTCGAAGCAGCCAAGGGTCTGCGTGACTTTGCCAAGGCGAATCCTGCTCTTGTGATCAAGGGCGGTTTTGTTGACGGCGCTTCGATGGACGCCAAGGAGATCGCCAAGTTGGCCGATCTGGAGTCCCGCGAGGTCCTCATGGGCAAGCTTGCCGGCGCCATGCTGGCTTCGCTTTCTCAAGCCGTCTACCTGCTCAACGCCCCCGTCTCGCAGGCTGCCCGGCTCGCCGGTGCACTGCAGGCAAAGGCCGAGCAGGATCCCTCAATCCTCAAGGGTGGTGCCGGCGAGCCGGCAGCAGCAGCCCCGACCGAGGAAGCAGTCACCGAGGCACCCGCCGCGGATGCTGCAGCCGATGAAGCCTCACCCGAGGCTGCAGAGGCGCCGGCCGAAGAGGCCTGAACACCACCCAAGTAATGACCCGGTTCGACAACATGTGAACCACCAACGAAAGGAACGCCACCATGGCGAAGCTCAGCACAGACGAGCTACTCGACGCGTTCAAGGAAATGACTCTCCTTGAGCTCAGCGAGTTCGTGAAGCAGTTCGAAGAGACCTTCGGTGTGACCGCAGCCGCTCCGGTTGCCGTTGCAGCTGCCCCAGGCGCAGCCGCAGCCGGCGGCGACGCTGGTGACGGCGGCGGCGATCAGGATGAGTTCGATGTCATCCTCGAGTCCGCTGGCGACAAGAAGATCAACGTGATCAAGGAAGTCCGTGCGCTGACCAGCCTCGGTCTCAAGGAAGCCAAGGAGCTCGTTGAGGCTGCTCCCAAGGCTGTCCTGGAGAAGGTCAACAAGGAAGCTGCTGACAAGGCCAAGGAGTCCCTCGAGGGCGCCGGCGCCACCGTCACGCTCAAGTGACCCACTCGGCGGATGCCGAGAAGATTCAGGCTCAGCGGTCGTCCGACTTCGGGCGGCCGCTGAGCCGTTTTGAAGGTCGGAGTAGTTGGGCCAACGGCCCGATTTGACCCAACCGGCCCAGACAAGGGATGGACAGGCGTAGCGCAAAGGTGGGTTCGCGCGTTAGCTTATCCGTCGAGCCTGACTGTGCGTTGAGCCACAGTCAGGGGATCGTACTTATTTAGGAGTCATCTGTATGGGTGTCGAGATCGAGGTCAACAACCTCACTAAGTCCTTCGGGAAGCAGCTGATCTGGGGTGGCGTCACGCTGACCATTCCAGCGGGAGAGATCTCGGTAATGCTCGGCCCTTCAGGCACCGGCAAGTCGGTGTTCTTGAAGGCCCTGATCGGTCTCCTCAAGCCTGATGAGGGCGAGATCATCATCGAAGGCGTCGACATCGCCTCGTGCTCGGAGAAGCAGCTCTACGAGATCCGCAAGCTGTTCGGCGTACTCTTCCAAGACGGAGCCATGTTTGGCTCCATGAACCTCTACGACAATGTGGCCTTCCCGCTGCGCGAGCACACCAAGAAATCCGAGTCCGATATCAAGCGGATCGTGATGGAAAAGATGGACATGGTGGGCCTGGTTGGAGCTGAAGACAAGCTCCCCGGCGAGATCTCCGGTGGTATGCGCAAGCGTGCCGGCTTGGCTCGCGCCTTGGTGCTCGACCCCGAGATCTTGTTGATTGATGAGCCTGACTCCGGCCTCGATCCGGTGCGTACGGCGTTCATCAACCAGCTCTTCGTTGACCTCAACGCCCAGATCGACGCCACCTTCTTGATCGTGACTCACGACATCAACACTGCCCGGACTGTGCCTGACAATATCGGCTTGCTCTACCACAAGCACTTGGCGATGTTTGGTCCGCGCGAGATGCTGCTCAGCTCTGAGGAGCCAGTCGTGCGTCAATTCCTCAACGCCCAGACCGTGGGCCCGATCGGCATGTCGGAGGAGAAGGACGCCAACGATCTTGAGGCGGAAAAGGACATGGACATGCCTCCGCTCCCGCCGATCCCGATGCAGTTGGAGCCCTCGAATGGCGTGCCGCGCCGCAGCCAGCGCCCGCCTGGCGGTTGGTGTCGCGACAATGGCGTCACGCCCCCTCCTGGTTCATTCCAGGAGAACATGTCGATGGCTACCAAGCTCTGACCCAGCTCCACAGCAAACCCAGCCTCCACAGCGAGTGTGAGGGGATTGACACCCCCGCGCTTGTGTGCATCGGGCGAGTGGGGTAGGTTAGATCCTTGCGCCCTCCTTCAAATGCTTCCTGCCTGCCCGGTGGCTGGTTTGTGGTCGGATGGTGCGCGCCACCTGTGAGCCTTGGAAGGACCCCTCTTGGCCGCCTCGCGCAGCAAGAAATCGCTAGCCCCTAATCGTATCTCCTTCGCCAAGATTGCCGAGCCTCTTGAGGT
>Ga0116151_10005465_pt1 | contig 10976 bp, 10 predicted proteins | sample AD_UKC117_MetaG_FD_89893 | JGI IMG/M metagenome (GOLD analysis project Ga0116151, IMG submission 89893) | Active sludge microbial communities of municipal wastewater-treating anaerobic digesters from Hong Kong - AD_UKC117_MetaG | ecosystem: Engineered > Bioreactor > Anaerobic > Digestate... | reverse complement strand
GAACGCCTTCATCGCTTGAACGGGCGGTCGAGCTCCGCCTGGGCAAAATACGCCGACGCCTTTCGCAGGATTTCGTTGGCTTGGCGCAGCTCCCGCACCTCTCGCTCCAACGTCTTGATCCGCTCCCGCTCGGCGGTCGTCACCCCCTCCCGCTCGCCGCTATCCCGCTCGGCCTGCCGTACCCAGCGCCGTAACGTTTCGGCCGTGCAGCCGATCTTGGTGGCGATGGAACAAATGGCTGCCCATTGCGATTCATGTTCGCCTTGATGCTCCCGCACCATGCGAACGGCTCGCTCCCTGACTTCCGGTGAAAAGCTTGTCGGTGTCTTCATGGCTCCATACTCTCAAAGGTTGGAGCCTCCGAGAAAGCCGGGGCGGTTCAGGCTGACGGTCATCGGAAAGTGGGGCAACGCCGCCCAAGTGAAGGAATGGGAACGCTCCCCCAACGTCCGCGTGCTCGGCTTCGTACCGGACATTCGCGACCACGTGCTACAGGCGGAAGTGTCGATTGTGCCGATGGTTTCCGGGTCCGGCATCAAAAACAAGATCCTGGAGCCTGGGCGTTCGGACAGCCCGTGGTGGAGACCGCGCTCGCCAGTCGCGGTCTCCAGTGTCATCCCGAACACGACATCATTCTGGCAACAAGCGCCAAAGACTCCTCCGCATCGGTACTCCGCTTACTCGGCGATGCCGAACTCCGGTCGCGGCTGGGTGTGGCCGCCCGCGCGAACGTCGTGGAACGATACTCATGGGAACAGGTGACAGAAAGGTTCGAGCTGCTCCTGTACTCGATCACGTCCAGCCCATCGTGACGGGGCGCGGCCCTCAGACGTCCTTGTCTCCCGCCATCAGGTGCCATTTCGCCCCCGACGCGCCGGACCATGCTCCGCCAGCGGAAGGCTGGCTCCCTGAAACCATCACCGATTGATAGTCCGACCGTCGAACGAACCCGAATTTGCCCCAGGGTAGATCGAGAAAGCTGCGATTGATCCCGAGAGACACGGTTGACACGGACTCATTGTTCCGCACGTGTGCCAGCAGTTGACCTACGATGTGCGCCCCATGTCGAGCCGGGTAAATGCAAAATGCGTCGTCTACTTGGCAGAGGTTATGAGTGATACGGTACATCACGTATCCGCATAAAGCGTCGCCTTCGCTGACGGCAAGCATGCGATACCTCGTGGTTGGGTGGTCCTGGTAGCGCCATCGCAGATAGCGCGCGTTGCGCACGCCGATAATTCTCCCCTGTTTCTCGGCCCTTTGCCACAATTCGTCAAAGCGGTCGTCGATCACAGGCACCAGCGCACCCCGGTAGCTCCCTCCCCGGTACCATCCCTCCCACGACAATCTGCGGGCCAAGCGATTGAGGGGGGCCGCTGCAGCGCCGACCAACTCACTTCCACCGAGAGAAGCCCGCAGCCGAGGGCCAATATCGAGCACCTTCACCGCTCGTCCGATACGCTCGATTTCATGCCAACCCGCCTTCCGAAGCGGTGCCGCCGCCTCCTCATTCGGGAGTACCAGCCACCTGCGGAGCTGCCGTACCGTATCAACTTGCGGCAGGAAGCTAAACATCGCACCGGCGATGCCAAGGCCCCTGCACTTCTTGCGCACCGAGATGTCGCCAAGGATTCCAACGGCGTGCTCGCCATCGAGCACGAAATAGTCATGAGCGAATACCGTTAGCGCGCCAACGCGCCTGCCTTCGTGCTCTGCCCATACAACGGTGGGTTCAATCGCGCAGGGACGCTCCAAATAGCGCCATTCGAAGTACCGACGATCCCGCTGGATGTCGCGATGAACATTGCGAAACTCAATCAACTCCTCAACGCAATCTTTGTACCGGGAGCAATATAGCGAGAGTTGTCGCGGCATGACTTGCCCGGTCAAGATCGCAATTGTGGGGGCTGGTGGCGCACGACGTTCACAGACCCGCTCGCGCGATGCGCGCGAGCCCCGGCCAGTTCCTCGTAGAAACGCTCGTGTGCCGCTAGCATGGCTGGCAGACTCATTTCCGCTTCGATACGCCGGCGGGCGTTCCGTGCCAGCTCCGAGGCGCGTCGCGGGTCGTCGAGCAATCGGAGTATCCCGTTGGCCAGGCCGTTACAGTCGTCCAGCTCGAACATCGCACCAGTCACATCCCGAGTGATCAGGTCGGGGTTGCCTCCGCTGTTGGCGACAATACAGGGTACCCTCGCCGCCATGTATTCCATCACAGCGTTGGACAGCCCCTCACCCTGCGAGCAGTTGACGCCGACGTCCATGATCGAGAGCAATCGCGGAACGTCCGATCGCACTCCAAGGAAATGGAAATGCGTATGCACGCCGAATGACTTTGCGAGCGCCTCGAGCTGCGCCCTTCGGCCCTTCATTTCAGCGCCGACAAGCACGAACTCGACATCCTGCCGCTGCCGTAGGATCTCACGTGCCGCTGCAATGAAGGTCTCGTGGCGTTTCATCGGGCGTAAATTGGCAACGAGCCCGACCACCCGCTTTCCAGGCTCGATTCCGAGAGATCGCCTGAGATCTTCATCCGGCTCGAAATCCATAAACGGCTTCAGATCGATGCCATTCCACAATATTCTGATGCGATCGAGAGGCATACCCTCCATTCTGGCCGTCAGCAACTGGACTTCCTGCGAATTGGTGACTATCGCGTCGACGAAACGGTTCGCGAAGCGCGTCGCCCACAGGTAGCGCCGGGACATCCATTCTCCGTAGTCTCGCCGGCTGGAGATCAAGCGCGGTACGCCCGCAAGCCGCGCTGCCAGCACGCCGAGGATGTTCCCGACTGGGAAGAAGGTGTGGACGATATCGGGATCCAACCTTCTCAGGAGGCGCGTCAGCCGCAAGATATTGATGTAGGTGGCAGGGTTCTTGAAGCGATTGACGTCGATTACCTGTGTGGGACACCCTACGTTGTCGATGTTTCTGTCGAGCCAGTCACTTTTTTCGAGGCAGACCAGATGAATCTCCAGCTTCTCTCGTGACAAGCCACGAATGAGCTTCAACAATTGGTTCTCTGTGCCGCCGGCATCGGATACGACCCGATCGATCATGAAGACGATACGAATCAACCCTGCTGTCGCTCCAGGCACATTGGATGGCGGAAGGAAGAGACCTGCCTTGCTCATAACAGTTGACAATCCCGGTGTTCGAACTCAGCGACCTCATTCACCGTTAGGAGAGTGAAGCACCCTACATCGTCCTTCCAATTTGGAACCGTACGCACTTTGCCAGTCTTGAATTGCCCGAGCATTACAATCATTTGGCTGGGGCTCATGTTCGAACCGTTTCCCAAGTTATTGCGCGATATCCCCTGCAGACGCGGAACAGGGCGACGACCGCCGCCACATTCACTGTCACGAAATAGAGTGGGATGGAAAGTAATTTCGGCACGGACTGCCGACGCTCGGCCAGGAACCCGGCGAGCGCAGCAGCATAGAACACCACCTGCGCTCCGAAAAGGATCCCATAGAACAGTGAAGCACCGGCCAACCAAATATTCGACACAAAAAGAACCACGAGGAAAAACGGTATCGCCCACCGCATTATCTTGTGTGACAGGAGTTGAAACGAGACGAAGCCGTGGCTAAACGGGTTAAGCAGATTCCTCGCGTACATGAGTCCACGCATACCACGGGTGATGACGCGCACGCGCATGCTGAATTCCTCGGTCGTCTTCTCCGTGGTTTCCTCGAAAGCGATCGCATCCGGCTCGAATACGATGCGGTATCCTTTCTCCAGGATCTTCAGTGGCTCTACTAGATCGCTGATGATGTCCGCCGGCAGCGGCACATAAAGCTCCCGTCGGACGGAGTAGATGCAGCCGCAGCAACCGGTAATCGTCCGGATGCGCGTTTGCAGGACCTTAATCAGGTTTTCGTATTTCCAGAAGAGGATGCTACCGAAGCCGATAGCCGCACCCTTGGGATTGCGGTACTCGTAACGTCCGCTCACCGCGCCCACGTTAGGGTCGGCATAATTGCTTACAATGTGGCGGACCGCCGACTTTTCGTAAGACGTGGTGGCATCCGAGAACAGAATGATCTCACCGGTGGCAGTCGCGACCGCCTTGTTCTGGGTCTCCGTCTTGCCGACCCGGCCTTCGACACGGACTAACCGAACCCCTTCCCGCGCATACTGGCGGACGACCTGGTCGGTACGATCCGTTGATCCGTCGGAAGCGACAATGATCTCGAGCTTTTCCCGCGGATAATCGAGCGAAAGTACTTGGTCGAGCTTCGCCGCGATGCTTTTTTCCTCGTTGTATGCAGTGATCAGAAACGTGACCATGGGCTCGATCTCCGCTCGCTGCACGGGGCGTCGGATGATCTGGCCGAGCAGGAGTATCAGTACTGAATAGCCGACATAAGTATAAAATAATATAGTGATTGTTGACCAAAAAAGGATCATCATAGCCCCGCAACTTAACATATGGCACCCCCCAGGTTTCTCAAACAAGATGTCGCGTTCGCATCAAGCAAGGACCGAGCCAACAATTGGCATCGGCTCAGCCAGCATACCAATATTTGGGCTGCTTGGGCCTCACTGATTTGCACTGGTACACTCCACATGGAGCCCTCGCGTCTCTGAAGCCGACATCTAAGCGAGATCTCTGGGCGAAATATCTAACGACCGCACCGGCTAGGTCTAGCCATAACAGCCCTGTGGCTGTTAGTAGCGTCGGCGCAATTTCGATGGCATGCTCTCTTGCCCTTGGCCATCCGTTCGACATGTACGGCGCCGTCTTGGACGAAGGATCGCCGCCCAGTACAATCTCATTTCCACAGGCCTTGTGCCAGATCAAGGCTCTCACGCTCCCTATCATCGGCAATCTATTTCGATCCCTGGCCAGATGCAATGATCAGAACGATAAAAGAGCTGCTGCGGGCAATTCTCGCGCCCATTGCGCCATCACTGGCCTACCTTGGCTTCGCATGGATTGTATGGGTGAGCACTTTTCGCAGGGCCGAGTTGGGGATGTATGTCTTGGCCACTCTGATCCCATTGACCAACCTACGGTACGCTTTTCACGCCTATCCGCTCGGGAAGGATCTTGTCGATATCATGATGATCGCGATCACCATTGGGATCCTTCTCAACAAGAACGGCTTTGACCGCGGCCGCAACTCCTGGATACTCGTGGCGTTTGTAGTGCTCAATTATGTGGCGGTCTGGCACACGAGCCTCCGGTTTTCCTTGCCTTTACCCATCACTGGGGGAAACGAATTCTTAAGGGAATGGAAAAATTATACAGAAATGATTCTCCTCTATCATCTCGCGTTCAACAGCGTTAAAGACGAAAAGCAGCAAAAAACCCTTATCTGCATCATGGCCACGATAATTTTGCTGATTAGCATACGCGAATTCAGGAATTTCAACCAGAGCGGGGGCGGCTTCTCCTATGACAAACGCGTCTTGGGCCCCTTCTGGGTAGAGGGACTCGGACCAAATCATGCGGGTGCCTTTTTTGCTCACTACATGTCGGCGCTCCTAGGACTTTATTTCCTTGATTCCAATCACCGACGCAAATGGTTGTACCTCGGTGCGATCGGTTTTTCGCTGCACCCGCTCTTTTTCGCATACTCCCGAGGGGCATACCTTGGCTTCTTCGCTGTGGTGATCCTTTTCGGCATCCTCAAGCGGCGCAGCCTGCTCCTCATACCAATCGTCCTGCTCTTCGCTTGGCAGTTGGTACTGCCCGACACCGTGGTCGAGCGCATAACCATGACTGAGTCATCCTCCGGCGAACTCGAAAGTTCGGCTGCGGAGAGGCTTATTCTCTGGGAAAAAGCAGTTAGGTTATTTCAGGACAACCCGCTATTTGGGGTGGGTTTTGGCGGGACCCGACTCACCCTTCAGCTTCAGGGAAGCAAGCTGACAGATACCCACAACTTTTATTTAAAGATGCTATCCGATCAAGGCTTTATTGGCCTCGGATTTTTTGTCCTCGTCCTCTTCTGTGCCCTGCGGAGTGGGTGGTACATCTACTGCCGCGGTTCGACGCCATTCACTTGCGGCTTGGGGTTTGGTTTGGTCGGTTGCGTGATTGCCATGGCAATCACGAACGCGTTTGGTGATCGCTGGTCGTACTTTTCAATCGGCAGCTATTTCTTCTTGTGGTGGGGCATGGTGGATCGCGCCATCTATCGCTTGTCGCAACCTGCGGTCGTGAGCCGCGATAGTGTAGCGTCTTCCCGTACCGGGTCGATAGGAGCAACTCATAGGGCGACCAGCACGCGACCTTGATTGCGTATCGCCCCGCAAGTTCGGTCGTGGTACCCCGCAACCATGGCACCGGATCGTCATCAAGCAAAAGGGGTGCCTATGTGTGGCCCCGACGCCAAACTGTCAAACTCGACGCACCCTGGAAGACCGGTTTCGTCCACCCGTTGTTCATCAACGCGATCTGGCGACGCATGTTTCGTAGACGCGGTCGAGAGCCGGTGCAATCTTGTCCCACTCGTAGCTGCGTTCGACAAGCTGGCGTCCCGCCAACCCCAATCGCTGCCCGAATTGTGGTTGGAGTAACATATGTTCCACTTCCTGTGCAAACTTATCAGGAGTATCGGCAATCACTAGATGCTCACCATCGCTCACTTCAATTCCCTCGCAGCCAATGGAAGTTGATACTAAAGGTTTTCCCATCGATAACGCATCCAGAATCTTGAGCCGCGTACCACCTCCGATACGTAAGGGTACGATAAACACCGCCGCCTCGGCGACCAGCGGTCGGACATCCTCTACCAAGCCAGTCAGTCGTACGCGAGGGTTTTTCGCGATTTCCCGCACACCGTCATTGTCCGGGTTCTTGCCAACTATCGTCAGTGAAACATCTGGGATATGCTCGGCGATACGAGGCAGGATATCCCTGCAGAAAAAACGCATCGCATCATAGTTCGGAAACCAGGTCATACCGCCGACGTACACGAGTTCGTAGGGGCGGGATGGGCAATCAGCGAGACCGAAATAGCTGGTATCGACACCATTCGGGATGGAAGTCACCGAATCAACTCCGGCCAGCCTGCGCAACAGCTTCGCATCCAGGTCCGACACGGCCACCACGTGAGCGACACAGCGGCACAATGCAGCTTCATAGTCTCTCAGCTTCCGTGTTTGGTAACGGAGATAAGCCTTTTCCAAAGGCTGTTCCGTGGTCTGCATCCGCCGTTCCAGCAACACTGATTCGACGTTATGCTCCATCAGGACAACGGGTCTCTCCCCGCACAAATTGGCGTACTCGCCGAGATGCAACATATCGAGATGAACGAGATCAATCCTTTCGGCCTCCAGTACCTTGAGCATTCTGCACCGCATGACACGGGATCTGTATTTAACCACGTGCAAGGGTGACGAACTGGGAATTTCCCGCAGCAGATCGAACAGCAGATGCAACTTCTGGCCTTTTAGATTCAGGGGTATTGCCTCGACCCGCGCGCAGAATGCACGCATCTGCTCGATACCCTGAACCTCTTCTTCGCTTTGCACGAAGGAGAGCAGGTACACTTCGTGCTTCTTCGCGATCTGCTTGAGCAGATTGTAGGTACGCAGAGCCCGCCCCTCGTACAGTGGATAGGGACTCTTGGTCGTGACGACCAGAATTCTCATGGCTGCCTGCTCTTGTCTTGCTCTTGTACGCCAAAGGCCAGGTTGTAAAGGCGGTCGTAAGTCTTCTTTCCGAGGGACCGCGCAATGATTGCCTTGCCTGCAGCTTTTGCCGCGTGGTAGAGCATGGCGTCAAACTGGCCCGCCACAAGCTTGCAGAAGCTGGCGAATGGCAATGTCTGCTTGATCGCGATCCGGTGCCAAAAGTAGCGGTCCGTCAGGCGTGTATTCATGCCGAACTGTGAACCGCATCCCCCGCGATAGCCGACTTCCTGGGCTATCTTGACGTAATGTAGATTACTATCCCCATTTGGCAACGAGAGAAATCGGACCTTTGTTCCCAATGCGTCCTCGATGCGGAGTTTCGACTGAGTAAGCTCTTCACGCGTGCGGGTCTCCCCAATGGTCGAAAGAAGCGGATGGTTTGCCGTATGTGACTCGATGGACATGCTGTGACGGCACATCTCAGTGAGGTCTTGCCAAGTGAGCATGTGTGGGTCGCCGATGCGATTCGTGACGACGAAGAACGTTGCTGTGAGACCCAAGTCATTGAGAATGGGAAGGGCCCAGCGGTGGTTTCCCGCGAAGCCGTCATCGAAGGTGATCACAATTGGTTTGTGTGGCAGCGGCGTATCGTGATCGACCCACCGCCAAAGTTGGTCGAGCGAGATGCTCGTAAATCCTGCCGTCGCGAGGAATTCCATTTGCGCGCGGAACTCCCTGCGCAACACAATATACCCGTGCTGCGTCAAGCGAGACAACAAGTCGATCTCTGATTCGTCTGCAACTTCATGATACATAAGGATTGGAACTTTGAGGCCAGTATTAACTATTTGCATTTAGTTAACCAAGGAGTAGAGGAACAACCTTAAAATCAGCTAAATTGTCTGGGCATAGAGCCCACTTCAGAAACTTATGTGCAATCGACAACTCTAGGAAGTGACTCGTGTGAGCCGGTTCCACACCAAGCAGCCGATAGCGCGCGCATGCGGCTCCAGCACTACTATTAGCAAAGAATAGATAACTACCCCGGCCCCTATACGTACAATGATCGTAGTTAGATTCTCCCCAAAATTAAGGGTGGATACTACCTTAAACATGACTGCACTAGCGAGACTAGCCTTAGCCAAGCTACGCCACGGAATATGCACAGGCAGCCATCGAGCTCCCTTCACCGCCATCGCCAGCAAGAGCATGGCGTAGCTAGCGAATGTCGCGAAGGCTGGCCCTATAAGGCCAAATTTCGGAATGAGCAGGATATTGAGAATTATGTTGAAGACCACGCTCAAAAGGAAGAGAGGCATTAAGATGCGGCTCTGTTGCCCAATGAAAATCCCAGCACCCATGAACACGTTTGCCCCATTAACAACTATGCCCGCCACCACCCAAGGGATAATGACTGATCCTGTTGCGTACTTTTGGGAAGCCAGCAGCACAAGTAACTCAGGGCCTACTACAACCATTCCTGCTACTACTGGGACTGCGAAGATTACATACCAAACGAGTGCATTATAGATGAAGTCCTGTACCGCTTTCTTGCCCTTCTCTTCCCAGATCCTAATATAAATAGGCATTATCGCTAGAATGATCGAATTAATTATAATAGTCTGGATGAACTGGCACAAATTGTAAGCAGCAGTATAGATGCCAAGAGACTCTGTGCCGAGCATAGCTTGTACCACGTAACGATCTGCCAAGTGCAGTAAGACATCTGTTAACTCATAGCCGATCATTATGGGGATACCGTAGCGCACCATCTCCGCAAAGAGCGGCCAGGAGAAAGCGAAGCGAGAGATCTGAGTAATAGGGTTGCGACCGAGAACCAGGAACGCGAGGACTACTATGGAAATAGGCTCGAACAAGAGAGTAGCTGCGTAGAAAGACCTCACGTCAGGACTGACGAAGACTAACATTCCCACTATGATACCGAGACTGGCCCACCGCTTTACTACCAGGTAGCTGGCAAACTCGAAACTGCGCTGCTCAGCGCGCAGGAAGTTGATCAGACAACTTTCCAGCACGCCAAAGAAGATCAGCACTGAAGTGGCCGCAAATAAGGTGGGTAGCCGGGGATCATCAAACCAATGCATGGGTAGGAGCCACAAAACAGCGAGCCATAGTAACGTTACCGCAAGCCCCATTCCCCCCATGGCGAGAATGGTGGTGGAATGGAAAGTACGGAGATCAAAGCTGTAACGTCCACTGGTAGCTTGGCTTTGGTAGCGAACAATCGAGTGCTGGATTCCAAACTTACTCAATGTGTTCAGAACGAAGAGGGTGGTGGTGATCAGGCTAATAAGACCGTAGTCGGTGATAGGCAGCATCCGTGTTAGGAACGGGAATGATACGATACTTGCGACCGCAACCAAAAAATTTCCCAGAGTATAGTATGAGACTTGGATGCCTACCCGCCGGGAAAGCAAGAATCTGCCCAAAAGGGACATCATGGGTTCATAAACTTAAAAGCTAATTGGGATGGTCCGCCCTGCTGCCCCAATGGACCCCAGTGCGGAGTTTTACAACTAACTCGTTCTTTAGAATTTTTCAATTATCTCACTTCCAAAGTTCAATGATTTTGCGCCTGATACCTAGAAAGGTTTTCGTGACCATCCCTGGTAGTAACGCCAGTAAACGGTAGGAAATGGGGTAACCCGCAATGTTTTGCAGTTCTCTGCGCGCGTTAGCCGTTTGACCATGACCAAGCAAAGCTTTCACTCGCGCGAGGTGTAAGCGTGATATGATTTGCGAATAAAAGTGGGCATATTTTTCCAAAAAGATCTGATCCTTACCCCATAGACGTTCCGTGAGCTTAAATCGCGTATCAATGGCAATCAGAACGTCTGCATTCGTTAATCGCGGACCGATATGTCCATAATTCCATACCGTATCACAATCCAGATAGGCGGCCAGTCCCATTCTGGCGATTCGGGCGAAAAACTCCCAGTCTTCATAGAGTCTAAGGTCTTCTGGAAAAAAGATCCCATCTGTATTGGAATTGCGTCGTATGAATACCGTATCGGTTAGGATATGTGGTGTTCGGAGTAGGCTTGGATAGATATTCCCAATAAATACTCTGAAATCAGCTCGACTAGAAGGCAACTGCGCAAATGATGAATACCAGTCCGTTAATTCGAAGATTTCTTCCCAACTTCTAGGGTCTTCAAACCACTGCATCCAATGTTCTAAAAAATGAGGATGCTCGCTTCCGTCAACCTCACGCACCATGAAATTGCTGAAGCAAAGCAATACATCCGGTCTCGCCTCCATAAAAGCGCGTTGCAGCTTAAGCTTATCATGCATCCACTCATCATCGGAATCCAAAAAAGAAATCAACTTATTTTTCGCTTTGCGCAACCCTACATTTCTAG
>Ga0116151_10005458_pt1 | contig 10985 bp, 8 predicted proteins | sample AD_UKC117_MetaG_FD_89893 | JGI IMG/M metagenome (GOLD analysis project Ga0116151, IMG submission 89893) | Active sludge microbial communities of municipal wastewater-treating anaerobic digesters from Hong Kong - AD_UKC117_MetaG | ecosystem: Engineered > Bioreactor > Anaerobic > Digestate... | reverse complement strand
AATCTGATTGAAGGACACATCCTTGTCTACCCGGATGTCGCCCGGCAGACCTAGTACGCGCTCAGCGATGATGTTGCGCAAAATTTCATCAGTGCCGCCCTCGATGCGGGTGGCGGGCGAGCGAAGCAGCATGGCCATGAAGAGACCGGCCTCGTCGATGCCGTCCTGCCTTCGCAGCACGCCCATGGGACCTTCGAGCTCCAGCGCGAATTGCGAAATGTCCTGCATGGTCGCGCCGGCGACAAGCTTGCCGATGGAGTTTTCCGGGCCCGGACGCTCGCCGCGCGACAGCGCCGAGATCGCGCGATAGGCGGTGTATTTCAGGCCATTCGCCTTCGTCGCCCAGTTCGCGAGTTTCTCACGCACGGCTCTGTTGTCGATCGCGGCGCCTTCGCCCATCGGCAGTCGCGCGCAGAGGTCGAACAGTTCGGGGAAGCCCGTCGGCATGCCCGAGCCGATCGACAGGCGCTCGTTCATCAGCGTGGTCAGCGAGACTGTCCAGCCCTCGCCGACCTTGCCCAGGCGCTGGTGGTCGGGAATGCGGACGTTGGTGAAATAGACCTCGTTGAATTCCGACTGGCCGTTGGCTTGTTTGATCGGGCGGATTTCGACGCCGGGGCTTTTCATGTTCAGGAAGAACATGGTGAGGCCCTTGTGCTTCGCGACATTCGGATCGGTGCGCGCGATCAGCAGGCCCCAGTCCGAATGATGCGCGCCCGACGTCCAGATCTTCTGGCCGTTGATCACCCAGTCATCGCCGTCCTTATCCGCGCGCGTGCGTAGTCCCGCGAGATCCGAGCCGCCAGCGGGCTCGGAAAAAAGCTGGCACCAGATTTCCTCACCCGAGGCGAGCGGCGGCAGGCGCGTCTTCTTGTGGTCTTCGTTGGCGAAGGCCATGACGGTCGGGCCGCACATGCCGTGGCCGATGATGAAGAGGCCGGAGAGCTTGCCGAAGACCCCTTCCTCCTGCCCCCAGATGACGCGCTCGATCGGGCTTGCGCCGCGACCGCCGTATTCCCTAGGCCAATGCAGGCACGCCCAGCCGGCCTCCGCCTTCTTCTTCTGCCAGGCCTTCGACGCCGCGATGATGTCGCCGGTTTTCAGCACAACGCGGCCGAAGGGCGAGGCGCGCAGATCGTCCTGGAATTCGCGCGGGGCGTTGGCCTCGATCCAGGCGCGCGCCTCGGCGCGGAAGGCGGCTTCGGTGGGAGTGTCGTCGAAGTTCATCGGACTTCCGCAATCATTGTCGATCCCTTCTCCCCGCTTGCCGGGAGAAGGTGGCGCGACGCGCCGGATGAGGGGCCGCGCCGAAACGACAGAGCTTGTTGTGTCGGCGCGGCCCCTCACCCCAGCCCTCTCCCCGCTTTACGGGGAGAGGGGGAGTCGCTACCGCCCCTTCGTCGGGACCTGGTTGAAGGGCAGGTCCTTGTCGACGCGAATATCGCCGGGCAAGCCGAGCACGCGTTCGGCGATGATGTTGCGCATCACCTCGTCCGTGCCGCCCGCGATGCGCATGCCGATCGCGCCATAGAGCATCTGGTAGAGTTTGCCCGCGGGGCTCGCGTCATCGCGCGCGACCGCGCCCATCTGGCCCTGCAGCTCCAGGGCATACATGGCGATGTCCTGCATCATGGGCGCGGCGACGAGCTTGCCGATCGAATTTTCAGGCCCCGGCCGCTCGCCGCGCGACAGCGCGGAGATGGCGCGGTAGGACGTGTACTTGAGCCCGTTGGCGCGTGCGGCCCATGTCGCGAGATTTTCCCGCACGGCCTTGTCGTCGATCGCGAGCGTTCCATCGGCCATCTTCGTATCCGAGGCGAAGTCGAAGAATTCCGGTACGCCGGTCGCGAGCCGCGCGCCGATCGAAAAGCGCTCGTTCATGAGTGTGGTCAGCGAGACATTCCAGCCGTCGTTGACCTTGCCGAGGCGCTGGGCGTCGGGAATGCGGACGTTGGTGAAATAGACCTCGTTGAAGCCCGAATGTCCGCTCGCCTGCTTGATCGGCCGCACTTCGACGCCGGGGCTCTTCATGTCCAGGAAGAACATGGTGAGGCCCTTGTGCTTGGGCAGCGTCGGATCCGTGCGGGTGATGAGTATGCCGTAGTCGGAAAAATGCGCGCCGGTCGTCCAGATCTTCTGGCCGTTGATGATCCAGTCGTCGCCGTCCCTCTCCGCCTTGGTGCGCAGGCCTGCGAGGTCCGAACCGCCCGCCGGCTCCGAGAAGAGCTGGCACCAGACTTCTTCGCCGGACGCCAGCGGCGGCAGGTAGCGGCGCTTCTGATCTTCGCTCGCATAGGCCATGACGGTCGGGCCGCACATGCCCTGGCCGATGGCGAAGGGGCCGGAGAGCGCGCCGTACTTGCCTTCTTCCTGATCCCAGATCACGCGTTGGATCGGAGTCGCGGCGCGGCCGCCGTATTCCTTCGGCCAGGTGAGGCAGGCAAAGCCGGCGTCGGCCTTTTTCTTCTGCCAGGCCTTGGCCGCCTTCACGAGCGCGGCGGTGCGCTGGTCGCGATCCTTGATCTCGTCGGCGCTGGCCAGATCACGCATGAGATCGTCAGGGCGATTGGCCTCGATCCACTTGCGGGCCAGCGCCCGGAATTCGGCTTCCTGCGGTGTGTCGTCGAAGTTCATCGGACGTTTCCTTCTTCCATCCCCTCATCCTGAGGAGCCGCGCTTCAGCGCGGCGTCTCGAAGGATGGGCGACATTTGTTGGCTCGGCCATCCTTCGAGACGCGCCTTTCAGGCGCTCCTCAGGATGAGGAGTCCCGAAATCACGCCGCCGCGTTGCGCTTGCGCATCTCATCGATCAGCCGGTTCTCCCACATGGTGAGGGAGCCGAGCGTCAGCGCGAGAAGGTTGGAGCGGCGATAGTAGAGGTGGCAGTCGAACTCCCAGGTGAAGCCCATGCCGCCATGCACCTGCGTGTTGTTCTTGGAGCAGAGCTGATAGGCCTGCGTCGCCGACACGCGCGCATTGGCGGCGGCTTCGGCGAGTTCGCCGGCGTCGGTCGAAAGCGCCCAGGCGCCGTAATAGGCGTTGGAGCGCGCGAGCGTGGCCGCCACGTACATGTCGGCAAGCATGTGCTTGACCGCCTGGAACGAGCCGATCGGACGGCCGAAGGCGATGCGATCGAGCGCATAGTCGCGCCCCATTTCGAGCGCGCGATCGGAGCCGCCGATCTGCTCGAAGGCGACGAGAATGGCCGCGCGGTCGAGCACGTTGTTGACGAGGCTCCAGGCGTCCGCGCCCGAGCCCAGCGGATCGCCGGCCGCGCCGTTGAAGACGATGCGCGCATGGTTGCGCGTGGGATCGACAGTCTCGACATTCTCTCGCGACACGCCCGCGCCGGCGAGATCGACAATGAACAGGCCTTCACGCGCGACGACGATGGCGAAATCGGCGATGCCGCCGTCCGGGACGAGTGTCTTGGTTCCAGAAACTTTCCCGCCTGTCGCGGTCGTCTTGATCGATTGCGGCGTGGGATCGCCGACGCCTTCGACCAGCGCCAGCGTGCCGATGGCTTCGCCCGATGCGATCTTCGGCAGCCAGGCCTGCTTCTGCGCGTCGGTCCCTGCGAGCATCAGCAGTTCGGCGGCGAGATAGACGGTGGAGGAATAGGGGACGGGCGCGAGCGCGCGGCCGAGTTCTTCGGCGACGACGCAGAGTTCGAGACGGCCGGCGCCGGCGCCGCCGAATTCTTCGGGAATGGCGACGCCGATCAGGCCGAGTTCGGCGAGGCCCTTCCAAAGCGCGCGGTCATATGTGTCCTTGCCCTCGAGAATCGCGCGCACGTGCTTGGGCGACGAGTTCTCGGAGAGAAAACGCCGCGCTTCATCGCGCAGCTGCTTCTGTTCGTCGGAGAAATCGAAATTCATTTCGGGCGCCTCCCATGCGCGCGTTTACTCGCGCTCTGGTCGAGATAACCACAGCGCATTTTTCAAAAGCAAAGCCCATTGCAGGAAGTTAGTCAATCGACTAATTAATTGTTTCGCTCTGCGAGAGCGGGAGGAAAAACATGGCGGCTAACGCCGAAGCGCTGCAAACACGGGCGCCGAATACAAAAGACAGGCTGATGGCGGCGGCGCGCGAAATCATGACCGAGCGCAACGCGGTCGAATTCTCGCTGCAAGATGTCGCGGCGCGCTCCGGTCTCAATTCCGCGCTGGTGAAATATCATTTCGGCAACAAGGATGGCTTGCTGCTCGCCATTCTCGAACGCGACGCGGAGACGTCGCTCAAGCAGGTCGAGAAACTGCTCGCGCGCGAAATGCCGGCGACGCAGAAGCTCAGCCTGCATATGGCGGGCATTATCGAGACCTATTTTCGCAAGCCCTACATGAACCGTCTCGTGCACATGCTGGTGCACGAGCGCGGCGACGAGGCGGCGCAGCAGGTGTCGCGCTTCTTCGTCGAGCCGCTCGCCCGCTTCCAGCGGCAGATGCTGGAGGAGGGCGTGAAGAGCGGCGAGTTCAAGGAAGTCGATCCCGGCTTCTTCTATCACGCCGTAGGCAGCGCCTGCGACGCGCTCTTTCGCTGGCATCCGGAATCGCGTCGCATCTGGGGCGTGGCGACGATCAACGACGCGCAGCGCCGCCGCTACGCGGATTTCGTCGTCGATCTCGTGCTGAACGGACTGGTGAAGCGGTGATGACACACCCCACCGTCATGGTCGGGCTTGACCCGGCCATCCACGCGGTGGGTCGGTAAAGCGGTGCAATCGCTTCGCAGCAATCGCGCAACGGCGCGGCGTGGATGCCCGGGACAAGCCCGGGCACGACGTAAAATAACACACAGAGGAAACCCGATGTTCCACCCTTACCACCACGCCAAGACGAATCCCGACAAGGTCGCCGTCGTCATGGCCGGCTCCGGCGAGACGATCACTTACCGTCAGCTCGACGAGCGCTCGAACCAGGGCGCGCAGCTCTTCCGTGCGCTCGGCCTCAGGCGCGGCGATTCGATCGCGCTGTTTCTGGAAAATCATCCGCGCTACTTCGAGATCTGCTGGGCGGCGCAGCGCGCTGGGCTCTACTACACGTGCATCTCATCTGCACTGACGGCGGGCGAGGTGGAATATATCGTGCGCGATTGCGGCGCGAAGCTGTTCATCACTTCGAAGGCGAAGGCGGGCGAAGCGGAAAAGCTCGCGCCCAAGATCGCCGATCTGAAACTCTTCTCTCTCGACAGCGCCTGGGGCGCTTATGCGAGCTTCGAGGAAGCGCGCGCGAAACTGCCGGCGACGCCGATCGCGGATGAAGCGCCCGGCGTCGACATGCTCTATTCCTCGGGCACGACCGGGCGGCCGAAGGGCGTGCGCGTCGAGTTGAAGGACGAGCCGATCGACGCCGCCAATTCGCTGGTGCAGCTCGCGGCTGGCCTGTTCGGCTTCAACAAGGATACGGTCTATCTCTCGCCGGCGCCGCTCTATCACGCGGCGCCGCTGCGCTGGTGCATGACGACGATGCGGCTCGGCGGTACGGTGATCGTGATGGAAAAATTCGATCCCGAGCGTGCGCTGGAGTTGATCGAGAAATACAAGGTCACTGCCTCACAATGGGTGCCGACGCATTTCGTGCGCATGCTGAAACTGCCCGAAGACGTGCGCATGAAATACGACCACTCGACGTTGAACTGCGCGATCCATGCGGCCGCGCCTTGCCCGGTGCAGACCAAGCAGGCGATGATCGAATGGTGGGGTCCGGTGCTGAAAGAATATTACGCGGGCAGCGAGGGCAACGGGTTCTGCTACATTTCCTCGGAGGAATGGTTGAAGAAGCCGGGCTCGGTCGGCACGGCGAAGATCGGCGTGCTGAAGATCTGCGACGAGGAGTCCAACGAAGTCGCGACGGGCTCCGACGGCACGATCTATTTCGCCGACGGCACGCCGTTCGAATATCACAATGATCCCGAGAAGACCGCGCAGTCGAAGAACAAGCACGGCTGGACGACGCTCGGCGATGTCGGCCATGTCGACGAGGACGGCTATCTGTGCCTCACCGACCGCAAGGCCTTCATGATCATTTCCGGCGGCGTGAACATCTATCCGCAGGAGCTGGAAAACCTGTTGGTCACGCATCCCAAGGTGGCGGACGCCGCCGTGGTCGGCGCGCCAGACGAGGAGATGGGCGAGAAGGTGGTGGCCGTCATCCAGCCGATGAACTGGGCCGACGCCGGCGAAGACCTGCGCGCGGAACTGATGCAATTTGCGCGTGAAAACATCTCGCATGTGAAGGCGCCGAAGCAGATCGACTTCATGGAGGAATTGCCGCGCCATCAGACCGGCAAGCTCTACAAGCGGCTCGTGCGAGATTCATACTGGGGCAAGAAGTCGACGATCGTGTAACGCACCGACAGCCCGTCAATGATGATGGTGGGCCGACAATTCGTGCGCGTGGGAGCGCCTCTCGAGGCCGCCCTCGGCGATCCACTTTCGGGTCGTTTCCGTGGCGCGCGCGATGAGTTGCGGCGCGGCAGAGAAATTGTAGGGCGAGACGTCGAGCGGGCACAGGGCCGGCGCCATATGCACGTCGATCGTGTGCGGCAGGGCTTCGAGCTCCTGCATCAATTGCCAGGCGATCAGCAGCGTGACGGCGTGCAGGGTGCGGCCGATCACGCCCTTCGGCGGCCCGTCGAGCGCGCAGGCATAGCCTGTCGGCAGAACGACGATCCGCGTCGCGCCGAGTTCGACGGCGAGGCGTAGCGGCGTGTTGGCGGCGATCGCGCCGTCCATGAGATGACGGCCGCCGATCGGCACGGTGGGGAATACGCCGGGTATGGCGGCGCTCGCGAGGATCGCGTCGACGACCGGGCCGTTCGACAGCCGCACGCTCATGCCCTGCTGATCCGTCGCCATGATGTGCAGGGGAAGGCGCGCGTCTTCGAAATTCGCAAATTCGAGATGGGTCTCGATCATGCGCCTGAGGCCAGTGGGTTCCACGATATAGTCTGGGTGGCGCAGCAGTCCGAGGACGCGCGAAACGGACATGGGGAAAATGTCGGCGCGCTTCAGGCCGTACCAGATACGCGCGAGACGCGCGACGCCGTCGAGATCGGGAGCGCCGGCGAAATAGGCGGCGTTGATGGCGCCAGCCGAAGCGCCGACCACGAAATCCGGGCTGCAACCGGCTTCGAGCAGGGCGCGGAGCATGCCGACCTGGACGGCGCCGAGACTGCCGCCGCCTGCGAATACGAATCCCGTCGGCCCCTTGCTCATGAGTCCGGTCCGCGCTGCGTTTGCGATCGTGCGTCCCGATCAATCCATCGATCGACGATCCTGTTCGCAAACGCCGTGGCGGCGCAATCCCCTCGGGCGCTTATGACGCGATCGTGACCCCGCCGTCGGCGACGACGATCTGGCCGGTCATGAATGTCGCGGCCTTCGACGCGAGAAAGGCGACGATGCCGCCGATCTCCTCAGGCTCGCCGATGCGGCGCAGCGGGCTGGTGCGGGTGCGCTTTTCGAGGAATTCCGGATTCTCCCACAAAGCTTTCGCGAAGTCGGTCTTCACCAGGCCCGGCGCGATGCAATTTGCGCGGACGTTCTTGGGACCCCATTCGACCGCGAGATTGCGCGCGAGCGCGAAGTCGGCGGCCTTGGAGATTCCGTAGACGCCGAGCACGTCCGTGCCGCGGATGCCGCCGATCGAGGAGACGATGATGATCGCGCCGCCGCCCTGTTTGGCCATGACCGGCGCGCAGAGGTTGGAGAGCCAGATGTTGCTCTTCACGTTCGAGCCCATCACCTTGTCGAAAGCCTCGTCCGGCAGTTCGCTCAAGGGGCCGTAGACCGGATTGACGGCGGCGTTGCAGACCAGAGTGTCGATGCGGCCCCACGTATCGAGCGTGCCCTTCACGAGGGCCTCGACGTCCTGCTTGCGCGAGATGTTGCAGGGAATGACGATCGCCTCGCCGCCCTTGTCGCGAATGCCCTTGGCGACCTCCTCGCAGGCGTCGGCCTTGCGCGAGGAGACGACCACTTTGGCGCCCATCTGCGCCATGATTTCTGCGGCCGCCTTGCCAATGCCGCGGGACGAGCCAGTGACGATGGCAACCTGACCGGTGAGATCGAAGGGGTGGGTCATTGAGGTGTCGATCGTTTGTCCCTTCTCCCCGCGCGCAGGGAGAAGGTGGCCGAAGGCCGGATGAGGGGCTGGTCGGTATGAGGAGGATTCGTCGAGCCGACTGGCCCCTCACCCCAACCCTCTCCCCGCAAGCGGGGAGAGGGGGAGAATTTACGCCGCGATCAGTCCGCCCATGGCCGACAGTTTCGCGAGATGATGGTCGACGTCGCCGAACAGCGTGTCGATCATCGTGCCGCGCTTGAAGTAGTGGCCGACGCGCAGCTCGTAGGTCATGCCGACGCCGCCGTGCAGCTGGATCGACTGCTGGCCGACGAAGCGCAGGGACTTGCCGATCTGCACCTTGGCGGCGGACATGGCGCGCGCGCGTTCGGCCGCATCGTTCTCGCTCGCCATCATCGTCGCGAAATAGGTGATGGAGCGTGATTGTTCGAGGAAGACGAACATTTCAACGGCGCGATGCTGCAGCGACTGGAACGAGCCGATGGTGACGCCGAACTGTTTGCGGGTCTTGAGATATTCGACCGTGTCGGCATGCGCGACGCCCATGCCGCCGACAGCTTCGGCGCATAGTGCGGCCATGGCCTCGTGCACGACGCGCTCGATAACCGGAAAGGCCTTGCCGGGTTCGCCGAGAACGTGGCCTGCCTCGACCTTGACTTTCGATAGCGAGATTTCGGCCGAACGCGTCGCGTCCTGGTTCCAGAAGCCGCGGCGCGAGACGCCGGGCGCACGCGCGTCGACCAGGAAGAGCCCGATGCCGTCTTCGTCGCGGTCGCCGCCGGAGACGCGCGCGCTGACAATGAGCCAGTCGGCGGCGTCGCCGTTCAGCACGAGCGATTTTTCACCGTCGAGGATATAGCCGTCGCCGTCCTTCGTCGCCTTGGTCGTAACGCAGGCGAGGTTGTAGCGCGCGGCGCGCTCGTGATGGGCCAGAGCGAAAATCTTCTCGCCGCCCGCGATCATCGGCACGAGTTCGGCGCGCTGCGCGTCGTTCGCGGCGTGGCGGATGATGCCTCCCGACAGAACGACGGTCGCCATATACGGCTCGACCGCGAGCGCGCGTCCCAGTGATTCCATCACGATCATCGTCTCGACGGGGCCGCCGCCGAAGCCGCCGTCGGCTTCCGCGAAGGGCAGGGCGAGCAGGCCGAGTTCGGCGAACTGGCCCCACATTTCGCGGGAGAAGCCGTGCTCGTTCTTGAGATAGGCCTTGCGCTTGTCGAAGTCGTACTTGTCCGCGACCAGGCGGTCGACGGAGTCCTTGAGCATGCGCTGTTCTTCGGAGAGATCGAAGTCCATGTGTGTTCAACCTTGACTGATTTGCGTCTTTGCGAGGTACGCAGCCACGAAGCAATCCATCCGCGCGTCCAGGTCAGGGGATGGATTGCTTCGCTGCGCTCGCAATGACGGTTTCGTTGCGAATGATCAAAGGCCCAGAATGGCCTTGGCGATGATGTTCTTCTGAATCTCGTTCGAGCCGCCGTAGATCGACACCTTGCGGTAGTTGAAATAGGCGGGCGCGAGCGGCGAGGCCCATTCGGGTCCGACCGGCGGCTCGTTCCAGCCGTCGTGCGTCTCCTGGCGATAGGGCGCGATGTAGGGGCCGGCGACCTCGAGCGCGAGCTCGGTGATCTGCTGCTGGATTTCCGAACCCTTGATCTTGAGGATCGAGGAGGCGGGATCCGGCTTGCCTTTTTCACGCGTCCGCTCTGCCGCCACCACACGCAGCTGCGTCATCTCGAGCGCCATCAGCTCCACTTCGATCGACGCCAGCTTTTCGCGGAAACGCTGGTTCTCGATCAGCGGCATGTCGCCATCGAGTTCGGCGGTCGCGAGCTGCTTGATGCGGCGGATGCGCTCCTTCGAGGCGCCGACGCGGGCAATGCCCACGCGCTCGTTGCCGAGCAGGAACTTCGCATAGTCCCAGCCCTTGTTCTCCTTGCCGACGAGATTCTCGACCGGCACTTTGACATCGTCAAAGAAGACCTCGTTGACCTCGTGGCCGCCCTCGATCGTGATGATCGGCTTGACCGTGATGCCCGGCGACTTCATGTCGATCAGAAGGAAGGAAATGCCTTCCTGCTTCTTGGCGTTGGGGTCGGTGCGCACGAGCATGAAGATCATGTCGCCGTGCTGGCCGAGCGTCGTCCAGGTCTTCTGGCCGTTGACGATGTAGAAGTCGCCTTCACGCTTGGCGGTGGTGCGCAAGCCTGCGAGATCGGAGCCCGCGCCCGGTTCCGAAAAGCCCTGCGACCACCAGGTGTCGAGATTGGCGATTGCCGGCAGGTATTTCTTCTTCTGCTCCTCCGAGCCGAAGGTGTAGATGACCGGGCCGACCATGCTGACGCCGAAGGCGAGCATCTGCGGCGCGGGCGCGAGCATCTGTTCCTCGAGGAAAATGTACTGCTGCACGGGCGTCCAGCCGGTGCCGCCGTATTCGACCGGCCAGTGCGGCACGGCCCATCCTTTCTTGTTGAGGATGCGCGTCCAGCGGATCATGTCTTCCTTGCTGGCGTGCATGCCGGCGACGAGCTTGTCGCGGATATCCTTCGGCAGGTTTTCCTTGAAGAAGGTTCGCACTTCGTCACGGAAGGCGATTTCCTCCGGCGTGAAACTGAGGTCCATGTTCAGCCTCTTGGTTGGTTGTGTCGTGATGATCTGTTGGTTTCACGCTGAACGCCATTCAGGCGCCGACGCGATTTTCCGGCGCCGCGTTTGCTCGCGCCGGGGCGAACTCCCGCGTCCCGTCGAACGGCCCGGTTCGGCATGCGGAATTCGTGAGACGGATCGAAGCGATTTTTCCACACCCTGTCGCGCTGTCGACCATCGTGGCGTCGCGATCGCCCGCAAAGGGCCGTTTCAGCGCGAATGTCCGACAATTTTGCAACGCATTTCCCACTT
>Ga0116151_10005456_pt1 | contig 10986 bp, 10 predicted proteins | sample AD_UKC117_MetaG_FD_89893 | JGI IMG/M metagenome (GOLD analysis project Ga0116151, IMG submission 89893) | Active sludge microbial communities of municipal wastewater-treating anaerobic digesters from Hong Kong - AD_UKC117_MetaG | ecosystem: Engineered > Bioreactor > Anaerobic > Digestate... | reverse complement strand
ATATTGACAAGAAAACATCTGCATCCATTTTATCAGAGCTGAAAAAGTGCAATGAGACCATCAGAGTGAGAACGGTCTATTGATAAATTAAAATCGATTTTTTTGAATAGGCTTTGCTGAGATATTGTTCTGTATTTTATCGCGAGCTTGCCACGCGACCACGCACGAAACAATTCATGCTGCCTTGCTACTGCAAAAAAGTTGACATTAAAAAAGTACCCGGAGCGGGAATCGAATGAATTACGAAGTAATTCATCGCGAGCTTGCCTCGCTGATCATTGGCGAAGTAATTCATCGCGAGCTTGCCTCGCTGATCATTTGCTTTACAATTCATCGCGAGCGTGCCTCGCTGATCATTTGCTTTACAATTCATCGCGAGCGTGCCTCGCGACCACGTACGAAACAATTCATGCTGCCTTGTTACTGCAAAAAAGTTGACGTTAAAAAAGTACCCGGAGCGGGAATCGAATGAATTACGAAGTAATTCATCGCGAGCTTGCCTCGCGACCACGCACGAAACAATCCATGCTGCCTTTCTAAGTTGACGTTTAAAAAGTACCCGGAGCGGGAATCGAACCCGCACGGACGTATAAGGTCCACAGGATTTTAAGTCCTGCGTGTCTACCAGTTCCACCATCCGGATATGCTGTCAATGAACTTCAAAAAAAAAGTTACCGCTTTTCAGTAGCTGCCGGTTTATGTTGCTAACCAGAAGCTTTCTACACCGGTAACTTTTACTCTGAGCGGAAGACGGGGTTCGAACCCGCGACCTCGACCTTGGCAAGGTCGCGCTCTACCAACTGAGCTACTTCCGCGTATTTTTTGCCAATTTCCCTTCTCGTTTGAAGGGATTGCAAAAGTATAAAAAATAGTGCATCTGCAAATTTTTTACTTGTTATTTTTTGTCAGCAGATTCTTGATTTCATTCAACTTGAACAGAGCCTCTACGGGTGTCAGTGAATTAATATCCGTATTCATTATTTCATCCCTTATTTGCTGCAGCAACGGGTCATCCAGCTGAAAAAAACTAAGTTGCATGGCTTCTTTGGCAGCATTATGTTCAGCTTTTTTAAGCATTTCTTTGCCATGAGCTTTTTCGAGCAATGCCAGCATCTGCTGAGCTTTGGTAATTACTTTTGGAGGCATTCCCGCCATTTTTGCCACGTGAATTCCAAAACTGTGCTCACTGCCACCTGCCACCAGTTTTCGCAGAAACAAAATTTTATTTCCCGATTCTTTGATTGCCACATTGAAATTTTTTATCCGTGCATAGCTATTGGTCATTTCATTCAGCTCGTGATAATGAGTGGCAAATAATGTTTTAGCTCTTGCTGTTGGAAATTCGTGCAGATAATCTGCTATAGACCATGCAATGGAAATGCCGTCATACGTGCTTGTGCCTCGTCCTATTTCGTCAAGTAATACCAGGCTGCGGCCGGTTACATTATTGAGAATGCTTGCAGTTTCATTCATTTCAACCATAAAGGTTGACTCACCCGAAGAAATGTTATCACTTGCACCAACCCGTGTAAACACTTTATCAACCCAACCAATTTCAGCACTCTTTGCAGGAACAAAACTTCCGCACTGTGCCAGCAGCACTATCAAAGCAGTTTGCCTGAGTAATGCCGACTTACCTGACATATTAGGCCCGGTAATCATGATAATCTGCTGTGAGGCCGGATCCAGATATAAATTGTTTGAAATATATTCTTCTCCAAGCGGCATTTCTTTTTCAAGCACAGGATGACGCCCTTCCTGAATATTGATGACGAGGCTGTCATTTACCACCGGCCGGGTGTAGTTATTCTGAATGGCTGCTCTTGCAAACGAAAGTAAGCAGTCAACCTGCGCAAGTACAGATGCATTTACCTGCAAAGGTTGAATGTAATTTTGCGCAAAGCTGATCAGTTCATTATAAAGCTCTGTTTCGAGTGCAAGAATTTTTTCTTCAGCTCCCAAAATTTTTTCCTCATATTCTTTCAGCTCAGGTGTAATATATCGTTCAGCATTTACGAGTGTTTGTTTGCGTATCCACGTTTCAGGCACTTTATGTTTATGCGCATTGGTCACTTCAATATAATATCCAAACACATTGTTGAAAGCAATTTTCAGTGAAGTAATTCCTGTTTGTTCCGATTCGCGTTGTTGCAATTTCAGCAGATAATCTTTTCCTGAATAAGCAATCTCACGAAGCTCGTCCAATGCAGCATGATAACCTTTAGCTATAAATCCACCTTTGGAAGCAAGTGCAGGTGCGTCATCGGTTAATGATTCCTGAATTTTCTGCAATAACAAATTGCATGGGTTGAGTTGTTCTGCAAATACAGCAAAGGTTCTGTTTTCAGATGTCGCAAATAAATCTTTCAGCGGAGAAATCTGTTCCAGCGAGCGTTTGAGTTGTACCAACTCACGCGGAGAAATTTTCCGCAGTGCTATTTTCGAAAGCAAACGCTCCACATCGCCTGCCTGTTTCAAACTGTTGGCAGTATTTTGCATCAGCACATCATCAGAAGTAAATGCTGCCACAGCATGTTGTCGTTCTTCAATGGTATTAAGATCTTTTAATGGAAGCAACAGCCAGCGTTTGAGCAACCTCGAGCCCATTGGTGTCACAGTAAAATCAAGCACGTCAATGAGTGTTCGTGCATTTTCATGGGGTGATGAAATCAGTTCCAGATTGCGGATAGTAAATTTATCAAGCCACACATACTGGTCTTCGTCCACCCGTGATATGCCTGTAATATGTGCCAGCGATTGCTGTTGCATTTGTCCGAGATAATGGATGGTTGCACCTGCTGCAATCACCATCTCATCCATTTCCTGAATGCCATATCCTTTGAGTGAAGTAGTCTGAAAATGCCTGAGCAAAACTTCTTCTGTGTATGCTTGCTGAAACACCCATTCATCAAGTGTGTAGGTATAAAAACCTTCACCAAAACGCTGTTCAAATAATTTGAGATGTTGTTTCTGTACAATCACCTCACTTGGTTTGAAGTTCTGCAACAACTTTTCAATATAATCATCATTGCCGCGTGCCACAAAAAATGCTCCTGTAGAAACGTCAGCAAATGCTACTCCCGAAATTTTTTCTGTGAGATGAACTACTGCAAGAAAATTATTGCTGCCAAAATCGAGTATTTTGTCATTGTATGTTACGCCAGGTGTCACTAATTCTGTAACGCCACGTTTTACAATTGTTTTAGTTGACTTTGGATCCTCCAACTGATCGCAGATGGCAACACGCTGTCCGGCACGAACTAATTTGGGCAGATAGGTATCTAATGCATGATAGGGAAAACCTGCAAGCTCCATTTCAGAGGCAGCACCATTGGAACGTTTGGTCAGTACAATACCCAGTATCTTAGATGTTTTGATGGCATCTTCCTGAAATGTTTCATAAAAATCACCCACACGAAACAGCAACAATGCATCAGGATATTTTGCCTTAATGGCATTATACTGCTGCATGAGCGGAGTTTCGGCTTTATTTTTTTCTTTTGTCTTCAATTACGGAAAATGAAAAAATTAAAACTTAACGAACTCGGACGACTTTCAGTGAGCGAGTTCAAAGACTCCATAAAGATACCATTAGTTGTCATTCTTGAAAATGTAAGAAGTGCATTAAACACCGGTTCGGTTTTCAGGACGTGCGATGCCTTTGCCGTAGAAAAAATTATTCTCACGGGGTTCACCGCACAACCACCTCACAAAGATATTTTAAAATCTGCATTAGGCGCTACCAATTCAGTTAACTGGGAATATTTTTCGGATACTGCCACTGCTATTGAGCAGCTTCGGGCTGGGGGTTACAAAATTTTTGCTGCCGAACAAACTGACTCAGGTATTCTGCTTCCTGATTTTATGCCTGAAAGCAATACGAAACTCGTATTGATTTTTGGCAATGAAGTGGATGGTGTAAGCGATGAAACCCTGCAACTGTGCGATGGCTGCCTGGAGCTTCCGCAGTACGGCACCAAGCATTCACTGAATGTGGCAGTGTGTGCAGGAATTTTTATCTATGATTTATTCAGCAAACTAAAGCCATAAAAAAACGCTCCGTTTTTGCGGAGCGTTTTTTTTATTCTGTTTCTAAAGCTTATTTGGCAACTTCAAAGTCAACCCTTCTGTTCATTCTCTTAACACCTTTTGCCAATTGTTCTTTCTTACCAAGTGAAGTTGCAGTCAGTCGTGAGGCATCTATTCCATAAACTTTCACTAAGTGGTTGAGTGCTGCTTCTGCTCTTCTCATACCCAATTTATCGTTATACTGTTCTGAAGCATCCACATCACAGTTACCTATAATGTTAATCTTCAGGTTAGGATTCTTAATCAATACACGTGCAACTGTATTCAGGCGGTCAAGTGATGCAGGCTTAAGTACTGACTGATCAACATCGAAGAAGATAGATGGTAGCCATCCTGTTGAACTGCTTGTAATTCCTTCTTTTCCGTAAGAACCTTCAGGTGCAATGGTTACACCCTGGAAGTTTACTAAGTTTCCTTTAGGAGTATTTGGCTCCATATCCTTACTGTCAGGAACTCCATCGCCATCAGCATCCAGTTCCACACCGGTTGCACCAACTTTTGCTCCTTTATTTGAGTATGGGTCATCATCTTTATAGTCAGGAATTCCATCACCATCACTGTCTATTGCAGTTCCATCACCATAAATTTTCACACCTTCAGGTGTTGAATTGTCTTTATCAAATAAGTCAGAAACACCGTCTTTGTCTTTATCACCTGAAATAACATCAATACGGTTTTTCATATCTGAAAGGTCGTTGTAAACCACTTCCATTGGGTTTACCCACTCCATCATAGCTTGTTTCTTACCGAATGTATAGTTTAATGCGATTTGGAAGAATGACCAGTTGTCAGTTTCAGTTTTTGAATCATATACCTGATCAACTTTATCGGTAAGCGTTTTATTGAAGGTGTACATCAATCCGGCATCAAATCTCTTGAACTGGTATTTCAGTCCAAAACTTACAGGAATGATTCCTTCTACAACATTTCCTTTTTTCACATACTTTGTTCCATTGTCCAAATCTGTAACGGTAGGTGCAAACTGAAAAGCTCCAACTCCGATTTCACCATAGAAGTGAACACGTTTGTTGCGTTGCAGGAAACTGATGTTACCGATAGTGTAATTGATGTTAAAACTACCCTGTAAAACAGTAGATTTAAATTTAATATTTCTGGTAACTCTGTTAGGTCCGGTTACAGGATTAGGATAACTAAATGTAGTTTTATCCTTCTGGCCTGAAAGAGTAGTGTAATTACCTCTGACATTCAATTGAACTGAATGGGTTAATTGGTAACCAACTTTCAACCCAAAAACAGGGTCATGAATGTTCTTTAAAATACTGTTATTGTCCTTGGTATGGTCATTCAAGTCGCCCTGAAACCAGTTTAATCCACCGGTGAGTCCAACAGACCATTTGTCAAAATCCTTCTTGTTGGGAAGACTGTAATTTGAAGATTCCTGCGCAAAAAGCAGCTGACTTCCAGCCAATAAAAAAGAAGTAATGAGTAGAGTTTTACCTTTCATCTTATAGAGTGGTTTAATAAATTATCTTAACATTTCAAGGTGCAAGTATAATACAATGATTTTAAATACAAAAATTTAATTTTTATCTGAAAACGAAGGCTTTCAACAGTCAATCAGCCTAACTTAAAACCCGTTTTTCTGATTTCAGCCAAAATATGTTCAAAATCATATTTATTTTTGACAAAATCTAGTTCATTCGTATTGATTTTTAGTATTTTAATTGACTTCGGAGGCCGTTTTAAAAAGGAGCTATAAGCTTTATCAATGCGGGTCAGATATTCATCCTTAATATCCCTTTCATAACTTCTGCCTCGCTTCTTAATGTTTTTTTGCAACTGTGGTACTTCCTTATAAAGGAACACGATTAATTGAGGACTTGGTAATCCTGTATTCAACATCTGAAAAAACTGTTCAAACAATTTAAATTCTCCTGTTTTAAGATTGGATTTGGCAAAAAGCAGAGTTTTATGAAACATATAATCACTTACCACCGGAAAAGGCAGAGTATGTTTAGAGAAAAATTCTTTCATCTGCTTGAATCGGGCTGCCATAAATGACATTTCAAGCGGGAAGGCAAAAATTTCGGGGTTGTTATAAAATTGTGGCAAAAAAGTATTCTCAGCAAACTCTTCTAGAATAAGATGAAAATTAAACTCCTTTGCAATTAGTTTGGCAAGTGATGTTTTGCCTGCACCAATGTTTCCTTCTATTATTAAATATTTATTTCTGTACATGTGAATTCAGTTTTGTCACTGCCAGTAAGTCGTTGCATTCGTTGAGCAACTGACGTATAGTTTTATGGAGTTGAGGATGTATCAGATCGGGTACAATTTCATTCAGAGGTTCCAGTACAAACCTGCGATTTGGGATTTCAGGATGAGGAATGGTTAAATACTTATTTTGTGAAATTTCAGAACCGTAAAATAAAATATCTATGTCAATTATGCGAGATTCCCAGCGCACTTTCCTCTCTCTTCCCATTGAGGTTTCTATGTGCAAAATTTTGGTTAGCAGTTCGTCCGGTGATAATTTCGTTTCAATCAGTAATGCCTGATTCAGAAATGCCGGTTGTTGTGTATTGCCCCAGGCCGAAGTTTCATAAACAGCCGAATATTTTTCAACCTTACCGATTTCAAAGGCAATGGATTTGGCGGCCTGTTGCAGATGATGTAAGCGGTTGCCCATATTACTTCCTGTCAACAATATGGCTGAGTTCGGATTTAAATTATCAACGTGCAATTCTATTTTTTTAGCTTTGCAAAACTAAATTATAGTTACTTAACATTTATTTCAATGAAACAATTCTTCAAATATTTATTGGCTTCACTTACTGCCCTGTTTCTTTTTTGCATCATTGTCTTTTTCATCTTCGGTGCCTTATTAGGTTCTGCTTTTCAGAAAGAAGTGGCAACTGTTAAATCTAATTCAGTGCTTAAAATTGAATTCAGTCAGCCTTTGGACGAACGTACTGATAACAATCCATTTAAAAACCTGAATCTTGCTTCGCTCAAGCCATCTAATCAACCGGGACTGAACGACATTACCAAATGTCTTGAAAATGCAGCTGCAGATGCAAATATTAAAGGAGTTTTACTCAATCTCAATTATCTCGAAGGAGGATATGCTTCCATACGTGAGTTACGTAATGCGTTGATTGAATTTAAGAAATCAAAAAAATATGTCATTGCTTATTCTGAGGGTTATTCTACTAAAGCTTATTATCTGGCAAGTGTGGCTGATAAAGTTTACTTGCATCCGCAGGGAGCTGTTGATTTCAGAGGACTTTTTACACAGTTGGTATTTTTTAAAGGAGCCCTTGAAAAACTGGAAATTGAACCTGAAATTATCAGACATGGAAAATTTAAAAGTGCCATTGAACCATTTATTCTGGATAAAATGAGTCCTGAAAACCGTGAGCAAACTTCAACCTATGTAAATGCAATTTGGGAAACATTGTGTTCTGAAATTGCTGAATCGAGAAATATATCACGTGCAGACTTAGAGAATATTGCTGACAGTCTTACAGCTGAAAATGCAAATGATGCATTGAAGTTGCGTCTGGTTGATCAGTTAACTTATCAGGATGAACTGGATAAAATTATTGCAACACGTAATGGCGATGAAAAAGACAAAATCAATTTTGTATCACTCGTAAAATATAAAGATGTTCCTGCTCCTAAATCAGACAAAAAATTCACTCAGGACAGAATAGCTGTAATTTATGCTACCGGTGAAATTGTAAGTGGCAAAGGTGAAAGAGGTCAGATGGGATCTGATAATATTGCGGCAGCCATCAAAAAAGCACGCGAAGACAGCAAAGTGAAGGCTATTGTATTACGTGTAAATTCTCCCGGTGGAAGTGCACTTGCTTCCGATGTAATCTGGAGAGAAACCAAATTAGCCAAAGAGGCAAAACCATTTATAGTAAGTATGGGCGATGTTGCTGCTTCAGGTGGATATTACATCAGTTGCCTGGCCGACACCATTGTCGCACAACCCAACACCATTACCGGTTCCATTGGTGTGTTTGGTCTGCTGATGAATGCACAAAAACTGCTGACCAATAAACTTGGACTTACTTTCGATACTTACAAAACAGGGCCTTATGCCGATATGGGTTTACCAACCAGAGCACTCACACCTATGGAGAGAGAAAAAATTCAGAAAGGTGTAGAAGAAGTGTATGATACTTTTATCTCACATGTTGCCGAAGGTCGCCACATCACTAAAGCTGATGTTGACAGTATAGGTCAGGGTAGGGTATGGAGTGCTGTTGATGCGAAGAAGATTGGCCTGGTAGATATGTTTGGAGGATTAGACGATGCGGTAAAATTAGCAGCAAAAAAAGCAGGTGTGGATAATTATCGAATCAAAGAACTTCCGGAACAAAAAGAACCTTTACAGGAGTTTCTTGAAGAATTGAAAGGCGAATCAGTAAGTGTGATGTTGCCGGACTATATGAAAGAAAGCCTCAACACCATGCGCTATATTCAGCATATTAGTCAGAAGGATAGAATTCAGATGCGTCTTCCTTTTGGAATAGTCACCGATTAACCAACCTTGGTTGATCAGTTACTGACTTATTACATTGTAATCTTTACAGGAACAAGGTCGTTCACACTTCCTCCATTGACTATTATATCACGAAGTATGGTAGAAGACAATGGTGCATGCTCAGGACTTGAAATAACAAAAACAGTTTCAATGCCACCCAGTTTACGGTTCATTTGAGCTATTGCTTTTTCAAATTCAAAATCACTGCTGTTGCGCAACCCGCGTATCAAATAAGCAGCATTTCTTTTTTTACAAAAATCAGCAGTAAGCCCCGAATATTGTTCAATAGAAATTTTTGGTTCGTTGCCGAATACTTCCTTAAGCCATTGCAATCGTTGCTCAGTTGTAAACAGATATTTTTTATCTGCATTCACCCCAACAGCCATAATCAGTTTGTCAAACAGAGGCAGCATGCGCTCTACTATTTCACGATGACCATTATGAATTGGGTCAAATGAACCGGGGAATACGGCAGTTTTCATTGTACAGTCAATTTATTTTGATGCGAATATACTGAAAGCTACGGCACCATATTTTCTTGTTTCGTCAGCTTCGGGGTTTGTAACAGGCTTCATGTTACTGCTGTGTTCTATTATCAGCAATCCGTCAGTTTTGAGTAAATGATTACTGAATATAATGTTTACTAATTCTTTCACCGGTGAATTTTCATAAGGTGGGTCGGCAAAAATGATATCATATTGCTGATGGCAGTTTTCCAGCCACTCTAAAGCATCAGAAGTTATTACCTGTGAATTATCTGCATTAAGTTTTTTTAATGTGGATATAATAAATGCAGTACATCCTTTGTGATAATCTACAGATGTAATATCCTTAACTCCTCTTGAAATAAACTCATAAGTAATATTGCCGGTTCCTGAATATAAATCAAGTACTGTGCAAGAAGCTAAATTTTTTTGGAATGAAAGAATATTAAACAGTCCTGTTTTGGCAAAATCAGTTGTAGGACGCACCGGAAGTTCAAGAGGTGCTTCAATTTTTTTGCCTCTGAATTTTCCGCTGATTATACGCACAGAAACTGATTATACAGACTGAAATGATAGTAAGGAATGACATCTTCAAAACCATAGCTGTAAAAACAAAATGCAGGACGCTGAGTAAACTGCGTGTTTCTTATGTATTTACGGATGAGAGTAAGCAATGCAGAATTCTTTTCTATGGTTCCTGCAATATTTAAAGTGTCAGTTTCAGGATTTAATTCAAGTTGTTCATATACAAACACCAGATAATACATAAAGTCTTCAGGTGTCTGAAAGTTAAACCTGTTGTAGTATTCAAGATCCCCACCGGTGGCAACCACCATTTCAAAATACCTGTTCTGAACATTGATAGTAACTACTTTGCCTGTAGTGTTTTTATGTTGAGTAAGCAAACCTTCAATCAATGGTGTAGCACCATGGAAGACGGAGAGATTAGAATAATACGAGGTGAAAAAATGATATAATTCCTTTGGTACTGCATACAGGTTTTTTGCTGATATCCGCCTCAGGTTATCATATAAAATCATTTCGTTATCTTCTTTAGCATGATTGATACTGAACAAAGTTTCCATTTTATCTGCATCAAAGAAAACATCAGGCAGTAAGGTGTTTTTAAACCCGCACAAACTCAGTGAAACACTGTCGTAACGATTATCAAGGAGCGTTTTATTTTGTTCTATAATACCAAGAATATTCTCATGCAAATCGCGTGTCTCCATAGGATACGGAAACCGGTAATCAATCAAGGCTACAAATTTATTTCTGTCGGTATCTAAAACTGCTGCTGCGAAGAAATCCGAACCGCATTGCAAAAATAAATTCATATTTCGCGACACATCAGCATTCAACGACTCGTCTATGACTGAAATCCATGCGTCACTTTGTTTTTCTGCATTCATGTTGCAAAGGTAGGTTATAATGATAATATTTTATAAGGCTTAAAAACAAAAAAGACTGCTTGTACGAGCAGTCTTTTTTGTGTCGAACTACAAAGAATTATTCTATAACAACTCTCTTATTCACTGTTCCCTTGTTGTTGATTGCTGAGAGCACATAAACTCCTTTAGGCAACATGCTTACATCCATTGTTGCTGCATTTATACCTGTAATGTTATGGATATTGTTTTCTTTCACCAGTTTTCCGGTAATGTCTGTCAGAACAATGTGTGTAGTACCTTGCTCTGTTGCATTCCACTCTATGGTGATGTAGTTGTCTGCAGGATTAGGATAAACACTGAATGCTGATGCCTGACTGTTCTCTTCGCCAAGACGACAGTTGTCAAGTGCTACTGCCTTTACTTTTGAGGCACTTCCGCATGCATTGGACGACATCAGTATCACATTGCCTGCTGCAGCACCCCAGGTTACTGTTATATCATT
>Ga0116151_10005455_pt1 | contig 10987 bp, 9 predicted proteins | sample AD_UKC117_MetaG_FD_89893 | JGI IMG/M metagenome (GOLD analysis project Ga0116151, IMG submission 89893) | Active sludge microbial communities of municipal wastewater-treating anaerobic digesters from Hong Kong - AD_UKC117_MetaG | ecosystem: Engineered > Bioreactor > Anaerobic > Digestate... | reverse complement strand
CCAGCTCATCGCGGATTCTGTCGTAGGCAATCCAGTCATCCGCTGGCGGGCCGGCCTCTGTCACCGATGCCAGTGCCCACATTGAGATGTCCACAGGTTCGGCGGCGGCGGCCGGCTCAGGAACCTCGGTGGCTTCAGGAGCTGCGGCAGCTTCAGGGGCCGCAGTAGGTTCTGTCATCGCAGTGGGTTCAGCGGCGGTAGTATCGGCAGGTTCGTTGGATGTTCCGCAGGCCGACAGAATCGACGTCAGCGCAATCAGCAAAACGAGGAGAAGCGTTGTCCACTTCTTCATGTTCTAATCTCCTTTAACGAGTTGAATGGGGGTGTACGAGTAACGCCGTGCAGAGAGTGCGCACATGATCATTTCATCTAGAACTCCTTCTGTGGAACCAGTCTCAAGTCCGGCGCCGGGACGAATGTCATCATTCCTTGACGCCTCCTACCAACGAACCTTTCGTGAAGTAGCGCTGAATCCATGGATACAATAGAAGCATGGGAAGCATGGTGATGAGCACACCCGCTGCTTTCAGCGACTCAACGGAAGTTGTACTAAACGCGTTGTATTCGACGAACTCATTCAGGCTGGATGAGATAAGAATGTTGCGCAGCAGAACAGGCAGAGGTATCAGGTTGCCGTCGTTCAGATACAGGATGGGTGTGAAGAACTCGTTCCAGAAGAAGACGGCGTAGAAGAGTCCAATTGTCAGCAGGATCGGCTTGGAAAGCGGCAGGATCACGTGCCACAAGACCTGCAGCTCGTTGGCTCCATCCAGCCGGGCCGCTTCCTTGAAGTCATCCGGCAAGCCTTCAAAGAATCCCATCATGACCAGCGTGTTGAATACGCTGAGCGCAGGCGGCAGGATGACGGCGAGAAAGTTGTTCTGCAGCTTCAAGCTGGTGACTAACAGGTAGACAGGAATCAACCCGGGGTTGAACAGATAGGTGAACAGCACGATTGCCACGATCAACTTGCGGCCGGGCAGGTTGCGAGCGGACAGACCGTAGGCGAGCGGGATGGTCAGCGTCATGCTAATGGCGACACCGAGCACGGTGATGATCACACTGTTGCGCAGAGCAATCGTAAACTGAGTATGCCCCATCAACTGCGTGAACGCTTCAGCCGTCCATTTCTTGAGTGGAAGGAAGAACGGAACACCCTCGGTGATGTAGGTATCAAGCGGCACGAAGGCCGTCACAATCACGCGCCAGAACGGAATCAGGATAATGAGCAGGACGGTCGTCAGGAATATGCCGACACCGATCTGAAACCATCTTCCGTCACGGGTTTTGCTTTGCAGCATTGCAGGAACCTCAGAATAGACCTTGTTGCGCCACGCGCTTGGCGACACGGTTTGCAACGAGGATCAGGATCAGCCCGATCACGCCCTTGAAAAACCCAACTGCGGTCGCAAGGCTGAACTTGAACTGCAGAAGACCTTGACGATAGACCCAGGTGTCAAGGATGTCACCCACGCTGTAGACCGGCACCGAATACAGAACAAAAATCTGGTTGAAGCCTGCCTCGAGGATATGCCCCATGCGCAGCAGCGTAACCAGGACTATGACAGGCACGATGCCCGGCAGTGATATGTGCCAGATGCGCTGAATCGCGTTGGCGCCATCCACTGCCGCCGCCTCATACAGTTCAGGATTGATCGCCAGGAGCGCCGCAAGATACAGGATCGTGCTCCAACCTGTCTCCTTCCAGATGTCTGAAAAGACAACGACCCAACGGAAGTACTTCGGCGAGGTCATGAAGGCGATCGGCTGCCCCCCGAGCCGTTCGATGATCTGATTCAGCAGGCCGTCGCCGGGTGAAAGGATGGACAAAAGGACGCCGAACATGATGACCCACGAAAGGAAGTGCGGCAGGTAGATCACGGTCTGCACAAACGTGCGGTAACGACGCAGTACTGTTTCATGCAGGGCGAGCGCACAGATGATGGCAACGGGCAAACCGAGCAACAGCTTTGCCAGGCTAAAGAAGATCGTGTTTGTCAGGAGCTGGCTGAAATAGAACGAGTTGACGAACGTTTGGAAATGTTCGAACCCTACCCACGGACTGCCCGTCACCCCAAGCAGCGGTTTGAAATCCTTGAACGCGATCTGGGCGTTCCACAGCGGAATGTACTTAAAGACCAGCAGGTAGATCAGGGTGGGCGTCATCAGCAGATACATCCACCGCATTCGCCACATGGAATGTGCCACTGCCCGAACGCGACGGCCCAGAGAATGCTCCGAGGTTGACCTGGAACCTGCTGCCACCATATCTGTGCTTCCTGCGACGTTGCTCATGAGACGACCCTTGTCCGCATAGGAGTTTTCGAGTTGCTGGCTGGCCGCCTTGCCGGCCCGGTGCTACACCGATGGAGGAGAATCGGTGATTCGACCGGGAACCGACCAAGGCGGCCTTATTCCAGAGAGCCTGGGAACGTCACGCTGGCATGCCGGCAGGCCAATCATGGCGTGACAATCACATTTTACCGGATCTGGCTTGGACAATGGCGAACAGGTGTTGGATTCTTCCGACCCCTGGGCATCGCGCACATAACACACATGCCTGTAGGATGGGGGCCTTGTGCCCGTTCCGGGAATCCCCGAACGCCCGCGTGGGGCTATCCCACGACAGGACGCGGCGGGCGGATGGGCTAGCCGGCCAATGTGGCGCGGTACTGGCTGGGGGATGCGCCGCAGACGTTGCGAAACACGCGGCTGAAGTAGGCGGCGTCGGAGAATCCGACCTGCCGGGCAACGGAGCCGACCGGATCGTCGGTCAGGCGCAGCAGCTCCCGGGCGCGGATCATGCGGTAGCGGTTCAGGTAGTCCCAGGGCGTGATCCCCAGCTCGCGGTGGAAGATGCGGCTCAGATAGTCCTCGCTGGCGCCGACCGCGTCCGCGATCTCCCAGCGCGAGAGACGCCGGGCATAGTTTTCGTGGATGTAGGCGATTGCCTGCTTTGCCAGCGCGCTGGTCTCCGCCGGCAGGGTGTCGCTGCCGAACAGGGCCTGATGGAGAGAGGCAATCAGCTCCTCTTCCGACAGCATATCCTTGCTGTGTACCGTCACGGTGGCGTGCCGCTCCAGCCGCCTGACGTCGTCCATGGTCAGTTGGCGGCTGCTGAGGATCACCACCGGTATCGAGCGGGTCTCGTCGTGCGCCCGCATGTGATCCAGCACCTGGAACCCGTCGATCCCAGGCATCATCAGGTCGAGGATGACCAGATCGGGCCGTTGGACACCGAGCATTGCCAGCGCCGCGTTGCCGTCAACCGCTTCGTGGATCACCAGATCGGGCATGCCCTCGCTGACTGCGGCGCGCACCATCGCACGCGCCTGCGGATCGTCGTCCACGATCAGCACCGAGCTGTGGGCGCCGCGCGGAACCGCCGGTTCCAATGCCTTCCAAAGGCTGTCGCTGGATGCCGATTTGACCGCCAGACTAGTCAGGCCCGCCGCCGTCCCGCCCCTGGTCAGGCGCTGATATAGCAGGAACGGCGTCTGGCTCAGAAGCGGATGGTTGTACAGGCGACGCATCATCGACCACCGATGAATGCCGCCGTCGTCCATGTCCCAGGCGACAGCCGCCGGCGCGCCTTCCTCCAGCAGCGGGCACAGGTCCGCCTCAGGTTGCAGACGTACCACGCTCAGCTTCCGCTTGCGGCAAAACTCGACGACGTCGGGGGGCGTCATTTGGGCCGACGAGACCAGCCACAACACCGGCAGGATCGTCGGCGCGGCCGGCTGCGGCGCTTCACCTTCGGCCAGCGGCACGAAGACGTGGAAGGTGCTGCCCTTGCCCGGCTCGCTGTCCAGCGCCATCCGCCCGCCATGCAGGGCGACCAGGTGGCGCGTGATTGACAGGCCCAGGCCGATGCCGCCATACTGCCGGTCCGTCAGTTCGCCGGTCACGAACGGCTCGAAGACATGCTCGCGCTGATGGGGTGGAATACCCGCGCCTGTGTCGCTGATCCAGATATGCAGCTCGCCGCGCTCGACATCCGCTCCAAGCACGATCGAGCCGCGCTCGGTGAAACGCCGGGCGTTGCTCAGCAGGTTGAGCAGCACCTGGCGCATGCGCACCGGGTCAATCTCCACCGCCGGCAGGCTATCCGGCACATCCAGCCGCCACTGCACCGCCTTGCTTGCCGTGTCCTCTTCGGCCATAGCGACAAAGGCATCTTCCAAAAGCGGACGGGGGTCGAGAAGGCTGGGATACAGGTCCAGCTCGTTGATCTCAGCCCGCGACAGGTCGAGCAGGTCGTTGATGATGCGCAGTTGGTGCTGCGCGCTGCTCTGGATGTGTTGCAGTTCCCGCGCCAACTCGGGGGGTGGGGCGGACGCACGCGTGCTCGGCGTGTTTAGCGCGCGTTGCGTGTGCCCGATGATGATATTCAGCGGGGTGCGCAGTTCGTGGCTGACGTTGGCCAGCAATTGCGTCTTGATCTGGTCGCCCTTCTCCGCGGCGATGCGGGCCTGATAGGCCTCGCTAAGGAGCAATGCACCCTTCAACGCCGTGCTGATGTGGCCGCGCAACCCTTCGTACACTGAGCCGTCCTGCGGTCCAACCTCGAACAGCACGAAGCCAATCTGTTCGGCCTGGAAGAATAGGGGCTGGACCACCATACTGAATCGGCGGTCGGGAAACAACTCGGGCGGGGCCAACTGGCGCGACGGAAAGCGCAGGCCGGTCGGCGGCAGGGGAACCCGTTGGCCGTCGCGCAGCGCCGCCGCGAGCCGGGACCACTCCAGCGGTGCGGTCGGATCTTCATAAAGGGCCAGGTAGCAACTGGCGATGCCAAGCCTGGGCAGGCTGGCGATCAAGGCGTCCGCCAGGCGATCCAGGTCAAACGTGGTGATCAGTGACTGGCCGAACTCGCGCAACAACTCGGCGCGGCGCTCGGCCCGGAACTGGCGCGCGACGTGGGCGCGGTGGGCGCCGTCGCTGATGGCAAGGCGCGCCTGCCCGAAAAGGTTCTCGGCAACCAGAAGCCCGCGGTCGTCGTAGTTTGGCAAGGCCCACCGCCGCATCTCGGCGATGGCTGCGTGCCAGGCCACCGCTTCGTCGCCATCCAGTCCGCGCTGCTGCAGGATGCTGTCCAGCGCGGCGGTGAAGCGATGGTGCTGCGGGTCCGCCATGTCGTCGGCAAACCCGGCGACCAGTTGCTCCGTCCACGCCAGCGCCAGATCCTGATCGCCCGTGATGCGGTAGATGTGAGACGCCAGGCTCGTCTCGAGCTGGGCAGCCCTCATATCGGGAGCTGCGTCGCGCGGGGCGCGGGGCGCGGCGGACGCCAGCGCCAGGGAGCGCGACGGACAGCCGCACGAGCGCCGCACCAGCAACTGCGACTCGAGGACGACATGCTGCGCGACCGGCTTGCCGTTGCGTAGCGCCATCAGCGTCTCGACGGCGCGGCGGCCCTGTTCGTAGAACGGAAGCGCGACCGATGTCAGGGGCGGCCGGGTGAGCTGGCTCTCAGGCAGCGCGTTGAACCCCACGATGGCCACGTCGCTGGGAACCCGTATGCCGCGATCGGCCAGCGTTCGCATCGCTCCCAACGCCAGCAGGTCGCTGGCTGTCACGATGGCCTGGAAATCCTGGCCGGGCTGCAGCCGCCGGGTGTCGAGCAGATAGCCCATGGCCTCGGCGCCCTTTTCCCAGTTGCTGGGAGGGGCGATCAGCGCCGGATCGTAGGGGATGCCTTCGTCGTTCAAGGCGTCGCGGAACGCACGAAAACGCTCCTGGGCGTAGTGATGTCCTTCCGGGCCGCGCAACATGGCCAGCCTGCGATAGCCGTGGTCGCGGACGAGGTGCATGACCGCCGAGCGCATGCCCTGATAGCTGTCGATAGAAATCGCCGGCTCACCGGCCGCCGACGCCGCCAGACCAACCACCGGCAGATCGTGGAAACGGCGCTGAAAATCAGCCGCCTGGTAGGGGGGATCAGACCCGCCCACCAGGGAGGTGGTCCAGCTCACCAACCCGTCCAACAGGAGCGGGTCGAGCAGATCGTAGAGGATGTTGCGCTGAGCCTCGAAATGATCGACCGCCTGAAGCCTGCCCCCGGGAAAGCAGATCAGATTGAGATCAGCGTCCTGCGCCGCATCCAGCACGCCCGGCCAAAGGGTGCGCGCAGCACCGGAGTTGATGTTGCCGGTCAGAAAACCAATGGTCGGTCTGCCCGAAAGACTGCGCTGCCAGCGCCGGTTACCAGCGGACACATGTTGCTTCTCCCTACCCACTGCCATCACTCCAGTCCAGGTCCATCCCCGGCCAGCGCTCCAAGCCCGTTTGCTTCTCTGTCGGCTGAAAGCCCAACGACTCGTACAAGCGCGCCGCGTTGGTGGCCTCTTTGGCAACGATGACCAAGGTGTGCAGGTCGTACGCGGCTTTGGCCTGCCTGCCCGCTGCGACGATCAACGCGCTTGCAATCCCGCGGCGGCGGAAGTCGGGGTGTGTCCCGACGGATTGATAGCGGCCGACGCCCTGGTCATGAAAAAGCCCCAAATCTGCCACCAGTTGCTGGCCGGCAAATGCGCCGTACCAGTCGCCAAGGGCGGAGTCGATCATCTCCCGGTAGCGAATCATCTGCCGCTTGCGGAATTCGCGATAGCTGCTCTCTTCATGCTCGAGGTCTCGGGACGCGACCTGAACCTCGATGACCTGCTCCCACTCGGCTTCTGTTTTCAACGCGCGGATGCTCACCGGCGCTGCAGGCCTGGCAGGGCGACGCGGCTCGCTGCACGTCAGAACGACGCTGTGGTTCCTGCGAAAACCGGCATCAAGAAATGGCTGAATGACGCCCTCCTCGCCATCGACCGTATCCCAACCGAAGACTTGATGTTCCGCCTGGGGCGGGACGCCAATTTCAAGCGCGAACAGATCGAGCCACTTGCTGCAATCGCCTTCTCTGGGCGGTTGCGAAAAGAACAAGAAGTTGCCCCAGTAGAAAGTTGGATTGGTGGGTGTGCGCAGTACCAGATAGGGGCCGCGATCGATGATCTCGCCGTCGAAAGCGAGGAAGATCAGATCTGTGCGATAACCTAACGATTTGACGTTCATGATGACCCAGTAGCGCGGCGATTGTAGCATCCCGCCTGCTGGCTGTCAACGCACGTGAGCGACGGCGGTGCGAAACGTTTCGTCGCACTGCCGCCAGAGACTTCAAGTCGCAAGCTGTTGAAGCCAGTCAACGGCAGCCTGCCGCGTTTCGAACAGCCCGAAATGGCCCTTGGGCATTTCGTCGTCCACCATTTCGCGGAATCGGCTGCTGAATGTCACGCTCCCTGGCGGACAGACGACCGCCAGTCGAATGTGATAGGTACGCAGCTTTTGCAGGACAATTCCGGCTTCTCCCGAACTGATGTCGAAGAAGGCCAGCGGCAAATTCGCTGCGTAGAGCAGCGCAGCGCTGGCTCCTTCGGAGAAACATGCTTCGATCAGACGGTCAACATCGCCGGCGTTCGCCAGAGATACTTCACCAGGGATGCCTTCGACAAATGTCATGTCGTTCCCGGCAATTAGCGTGAGTTTCATTTGTCCTGGTTCCAGCGGAATGGCCTGGACCGGTGCGTCCATAGCCCCATTCATGTACTGCTCGGCCGGCTCGCGCCGCGCCGCCGCCAATATCTTCTCCACCACGTACTCGGGGCTATCGACCACGATGTTCGCAGGCGCTCCCTCTCTTTGACTTTGACGAGTTGCCCGGTCGCCCAGCGAGTTCTTGCCGAAATCAGTTGCAGTCATGCGCGGTTAGACCGTGATCACCCGAATGTTGGCAGGCGCCAGCTCCACCCGGGCGGTTTCCGACAGCATGTTCAGCGCCGTTTTAGTCGCCGCGTAGGCCGCCAGACCGGGAATGTGCATCGCTGTAATCCGGTTCCTGCCCTGCATCAGATTTCGCAAAGCGCTGGCGCACGTTTCAGACCAGCGGTCTTGCGGAATCGGCAGTTTGCGAAGTCCGCCGATCTTGCCTGAGCAATCGCCGATTATCCTGAGTATATCTCGCAGTCCGGGTAAGTGAAAGAAAAGCCATACCAGCGCGAAAGCAGTTGCATCGGCGCCTCGCCGGTGTCGGCCCACATGGCGAACGGCACGCCATCGATCTCATTGCGTGTGATCCGCACGCGGCGCCCCAGCCATTCGTCTTCGATCTCACCGCCTGAAGGAATCAGCTTGACCGGATAGAATTTGCCCTGATTGAGTTCCTTCGTCAACCCCAACCCCTGCTCGCCTTCCGGCAGACGCGGATCGATTTGCTGGTGCATCGTAGAACGGAAATTCGGAGCCAGCATCGTTCCTTCGTTGGTGTAGCGCATGCGCTTGCCGAGAAACATTCGCATGATGCTACCTCTCAGGGATTGATGGCCCGATTTGAGCAGAATCGTGTCTGGATGAGCGGCAACCTCAGCGGCGACGTTGGTGATGTGGACCTGCCAGAAATCTAGCCGGCGCCCTGCCAGCGGCCCGTCAAAGCATTCTCCGGTGATGTGATCCCACAGACTTTTCGTTTCCTCGTCGCGCATCACTGCCAGCCCGTTGGCAAGGCCAGCCACACCAAACCAGTGAACGGTCCCGTCAATGACCGGTGTCAGACCGACACCGCTGTTGCAGGGCGCTCAGTAGGTGACGAGATAGGGTTCGCCTGCCAACTCGCCTTGAACGATGTGGTGATACATCACCTCGGAGATCAGCACGGCCCGCCGTTGCCCGTCGCGTTCGAAGGCCAGTAGTTCGACGTCCTCTTTCAGTTGCGCGTCAGCCAACGAATATTGATGTTTTGCCTGGGGTCGAAACGGATCAAACTTGAATCCTTTTGCGGTTACCTTAATCTTGCTGCGATCAATTCTGCTCATCATTGGTCTCCATCTTTGTGCTGGAACTGGCGAATTTTCGTCTGAAAGAATCTACCCATGCCCCGCAAGCTCCGCATCGCGGTCATCGATTGGCCTTGCCGCTTCGATGCCGTAGCGCGGGATGCGAAACTGCGGAGCGCTGGGATTGCCCTTGAAACGCTCGTGGACCGCGTCGTATCCCACCTGGCTGAACGGGCAGACTGCCAGGCAGACCGCGCAGCCGAAGTTCTGGTTGAAATAGTCGCGGCAGGCACCGTGGTCGATGCTCTGCATGCCTCCATCGCCGCGCGGCCGGGGCTGGTCGAAGATCGCGTCAACCGGGCACTGGCGAACGCATTTCTTGCACATCGCGCAAAAATCTCTGACCCACAGGTGCTCGTTCTCTGTCTCGATCGGCAGGTTGGTGATGTTGGTGTAGATCGTGTTGATGCGCAGCCGTGCCCCCTCGTCAGGGGTAATCAGCAGGCCGTGATAGCCGATGGCGCCGAGCCCGGCCAACTCCGCCAGGTAGACATAGTCGGTCAGTCCGCCCAGCGCGGTGCCCGGGTAAGCCGCGAAGCCGTTGCTGCGCATGAATCTCGCCAATTTGTTGCCGATCACCGCCAGGTTTTTGTAACCAGTGGCCACCTCTTTGAACGCATCATAGCTTGGCGCACTGGACATGTTCTCCTTGTCCATCTCCACCGTGAAGATGACGGCATACTGGCAGGGAACGCCCTTGTCCCTGAAGATCGCGTTGTTTGGCACCTTGACATAGGCGATGTCTGCCGCGCCGGCCGCGCGCGCCATGGATTCCAGTTCAGCCATGAAGGCGGCGTCAGCTTCGGCGCGGGTCGGCTGAAACGTGCCGTCGTACAACTTGGAACAACGGCGCATCTGCATCATCAAGGGCAACATCACCGGTAGCGCCGAGAGCATCTGCTTTGGCGTCATGTTCGCCATTGACATCTTTTCGCGGGGCACATTCTTGCTGTCAAATGGCGTGCGCGGTTTCGATTCCGGCGCAGGCTGCATCAGAGTCGGGAAGTTGTCCAACTCCTTATCGAACGTTGCCAGCATTGTATCCAGCGAAGGTCCGCCGCCATTGGCGGTTGTTCTTCCTGTCATGGCCTTTTGGAAAATTCGTGTCATGAACGTCATCTTCTGCCGGTTTCCTTTCTTTGGCAGGCCCATGAGGATTTGACAAAAACCTTATTGTTAGTACACACTAACATCATCATAGCATAAGCATATTTGTAAGTCAATACTTGCATACGGTCAACCAACAACAACGGATATCAAAGACGGAAGGTGGAAGAGGAGCAGCAGAATGCCGAAAATCGTTGAGGACGAAACGATCTATCGCGCCACCGTGCAGATGGTCATCGAACGCGGGTATGCCGGGGCTACGACCAAGCAGATCGCCGAAGCAGCCGGAACCAGCGAGGTGACGTTGTTTCGCAAGTACGGCAACAAGGCGCAGTTGGTGAAGCAGGCCATCGCGGCGACTCTGGAGCAGATGGACATTGAGTCGACCACATTTTATTCGGGCGACGCGGCGGCTGATCTGCTGCGGGTCGTGCAGCGCTACCAGGAAACGGCCGACAAAAGCGGCCAGTTTTTCGCCATCGCTATGACGGAGATGCCGCGCTATCCCGAGTTAGCGGACGTGCTGCACAAACCGCTGAACGTGATGAGCAGCATCGGAGCGCTACTGGCGCGCTACCAGGCGGAGGGTGTCCTGCGAACCGAGCACCCGCTGCACGCCGTGGCCGCGCTGCTTGGCCCGCTGAACAGCGCCACCATGATACGCGCAGCATCGCTGGAAGACGCGCTTCCGCCCATTGACCTGCAGAGCCACGTAGCGCTGTACCTCAACGGCCGCATTCGATCCTGACCTCGACCTCTGAAGCCGGACTTTTCAAAAATACTCCCATGCGACGCATCACGATGACAGCCATTTAACGGGCCAACATCGTGAATTGCGACCTGCCGCACCCCTGTGTTACCATGCTCGCCATGGCAACACCCAACCGCTGGCGCAAGCTATTGCCGGGCCTTTTGCTCGCCATATTCAGCATCCTGTTTACCGTTCTGCTGTTGGAATTGGGCGTCCGTCTGCTGCATCTGGCGCCGCCCGCTGAAGGAACCGGCTG
>Ga0116151_10005454_pt1 | contig 10989 bp, 9 predicted proteins | sample AD_UKC117_MetaG_FD_89893 | JGI IMG/M metagenome (GOLD analysis project Ga0116151, IMG submission 89893) | Active sludge microbial communities of municipal wastewater-treating anaerobic digesters from Hong Kong - AD_UKC117_MetaG | ecosystem: Engineered > Bioreactor > Anaerobic > Digestate... | reverse complement strand
TCTGGGACAAGGGCATCGCCTGGTTGAAGGACGCGGGCGCAACGATTCATGAGATTTCGCTTCCGCATACCAAATACGCGCTGCCTGCCTATTACATCGTGGCGCCTGCCGAGGCCTCGTCGAACCTGGCGCGCTATGACGGCGTGCGCTACGGGCTGCGCGTCAAGGGCGAGGATCTGATCGACACCTATGAGAATACGCGAGCGGCGGGTTTCGGCAAGGAAGTCAAGCGGCGCATCCTGATTGGAACCTATGTGCTTTCGGCAGGGTATTACGATGCCTACTACCTGAAGGCGCAAAAGGTGCGCACGCTGATCAAGCGTGACTTCGATAAGGCCTGGAGCGATGTTGACGTTGTCTTGACGCCGACCACGCCCAGTCCGGCGTTTGCGCAGGGCGAGAAGACCGGCGATCCGCTGGCGATGTACCTGGAAGACATCTTCACGGTGACAGTCAATATGGCGGGCCTGCCCGGCATTTCGGTGCCCGCTGGCTTGTCGGGAGAAGGCACCCCGCTCGGGCTGCAGCTGATCGGCCAACCGTTCGATGAGGGGACGCTGTTTCGTGCGGCCAAGGTGATTGAGGCTGCGGCCGGGCACTTCAGTCCGGCACGCGCGTGGTGGCTCAAACCGTGACGTGTGTGAAGGTATTCAAAAAATTCGCGTTACAACGCAATCGATTTGAAGAGTATGGCGCGGGTTCGTTGATCATCATATTGGTGGTGCGGTCTGATTGGTGCGACAACCTCATGATGCAAATGCCTGGAGGTGGAGATGCGTGACGATCCGGCGTCGGGCAAGGCTCCGAAAGACTGTTTCGAAATGCACGATGTGCGCGCTGAAATCGATCGCATCGATCGCGCGCTGGTCGATCTCATCGCGGAGCGGTTCGGCTACGTTGATCGTGCCTGGCAAATCAAACAGGATGGCACGGAAGGCGCAGTCGTGCCCTGGCGGATCCAGCAAGTCATCGATCGGGTGGTAGAACGAGCCGTTCAAAAAGGCGTCTCGCCCGCCCTTGTCGAAGCACTCTGGAGACAGATGATCGGCTGGTTCATCCAATATGAAGAGGAGCGCCTTACTCAGCACATTGAAAAATTGGGACAGGAGAGCCCCAAAGGTATGCCGGCAGTTCATCGGCAAAAGGGTGATGGCAGCACTGAAAATGACAGCTGATTTGTTGGGGCTGTGCCAATAGATATGTTGAATTGGTTTTTGCGGCAAAATGTCCGAATTATGAGTAACGATTTCCGATAACTTGAGCTGTCCTTTCTCATGAGGAATGTTGCAAGCGTCGTGTGTCGTGATGGTGACGTTCGCCGCCTTGTCCGACCGCGGAGAATGAAGCAGGTTTCTCGATCATTACACGCATTGTTTTGAGTGCGCATTGAAGCTGTTGTGGCGGGAATGCGAGCTTCAGGGAATATCGATGTCGCATATTATTCGTAAAACGATACCGAACGCCATTTTGCAGATGTTTGATGCTTATCGGGCCAATGATGCGGTTTTGCTCGGCGAAGCTTTCGAACCACACGCGCTTCTGGTTGCATATGTGGAGCCCAGATTGCTCAAGCTGATCGGGGTTAGCGAGCCGAGAAAGCCGGTGCGACTGCGTGGCAATCTGGAGATTACGAAATTTTTGGCGCAAGAGTTTGCGGCGATGCAGATCATACATACCGAGATCCACAGTGAGATGAGAGTTGGGCATGGTCTGTCGATCATCTGCGATTACGAGGCGAAATTCCTGGCGACCGGTCAGACAGTCTCGGCGCGCTCTTCGGGTATCTACACACTTTCGCAATCGGGACGAAAGGTTGAAACCTGCCGGGCCGTCTGCTCTTTCATTACTCCGGGATGGGGCCATTTCTTCAATTGATCTATCGCATGATCGCATTGGCGAGCGTGCTCGTGCCTCGCCTTTGATGTGCGCGCCATGCGTTACCAATGCGCGGGGTTTTGACCCAACAGCCATGAACAGGATTTGGCTTGTTGTTTTGAGCTGTTGGTCACGGCTCTACCGCTCAACACTTCAGCTCAACATGCACTCTCGATTTGCGCATGTTTTTCACGCTGAACCGCTGCACACTTCAGCTCAACATGCACTCTCGATTTGCGCATGTTTTTCACGCTGAACCGCTGCACACTTCAGCTCAACATGCTCAGTCAGTCGATGTGGTCACCTGCGAAGCGCCACGCGCCTTCGACCGGGCAGTGCAATGCGCCGTGCGATATATCCAACCCATGATGTGTTGAGGGGGTGGCGCATTTTTCAAGCCGCAGTCTGTTTTTTTGGAGAGGGCTGGACATACCGGGCGCTTGGGAACATAATGTGAACATGCGTGGTGTCACTAAGTTTATTGGTCGTGAGGGGACGCTGCTTCGTGGGGATCTGATTTGATACCAGGGTCGATCGGATCGCAAAGCGCTCTAGCTCTTCGGTTTGTCGCACTTTCTTCTTCCTTCGATGAACCGGGGCCACTTCGCCGGAAAATGCTTTAGCCAGGGGCCGGGCAACGGGCGAAAGTGGTGGACAAGCGATCCGGGTTGGCAGTCCTGGCAAGCATCGATAGCCACGGCGAGCTAGGGTCGTGCGCAGATTCGAAGGCGCTGCCAGACCGGCACTGGATTGGCTTGCGCTGCGGCGGGCTGCAGGAGAATGATGTAGCCTCAACAGGTGTGTGCAAGGCCTGGGGCAATGCTGGCTCCACGCGGCCAGAGGCGAAGGAGTTCGATATGGCTGGTTCCGTCAACAAAGTCATCCTGGTGGGCAACCTCGGGCGTGATCCGGAAATTCGCCACACCCAGGACGGCCGGAAGATCGCCAATCTGCGCGTTGCGACCAGTGAATCCTGGCGTGACAAGACGTCTGGCGAGCGTCGCGAGAAGACCGAGTGGCATTCCGTGGTGATCTTCAATGATGGCCTGTGCAATGTTGCCGAGCGTTACCTGAAGAAGGGCTCCAAGGTCTACATCGAGGGCCAGCTGCAGACCCGCAAGTGGCAGGATCTGGCAGGTAACGATCGCTACTCGACCGAGGTGGTGCTGCAGGGTTTTGGTGGCACGCTGACGATGCTCGATGGTGCGCCTGGCGGTGGCGGCGGACGCGCAGCGGCGCCTGCGATGCAGGACGGCGATCAGGCCGGCTATGGTGCTGATGAGGGCGGCGGCTTCGGTGGTGGCTACGATTCGGGTTACGGGTCGGGTTCGGCTCCCGCGCGCGGTGGTCGTGGCGGCTCCGGCGGCAACAAAGGTGGCTTCGACAAGAACCTGGATGACGAAATCCCGTTCTAGATCGCCTTTCTCACGAGGGCACGGCCGTCATCACGCTGGCGCGCTTTTCGATCCGCAAGGAGGCAGGCGAAGAGCGTAGCGGTGGTCAATTTGGCCGCCCATCTGTCACTCATCTTCTTTGAGCGGCGGATCATGGGTTTCTCGCGGATTTAAATTTCACGAGCGGCGACGGTTTTTCTTGGCTTTGCGGGTTCGGGCGGCGCCCGATTGCGGCGCGCTTGGATCCAGTTCGGCATCGATTATCACGCTCTCGCGTGGCTCACCATCATCGCTCACGAAGAACTTGGCAACCGCCATTGCAGTGCGCTCGTGAGGCGCTTCAATGCCCGCCATCGGTGTTCCATCAGCTTCATCGCCATCGCCGGTATGGGCCGATTTGGCCGCGACATCGGTGACCGTGATGTGGGAGCGCAGCTCGATCGCCAGGAGGATGGCAACCAGTGCCATGACGAGGCCAATCGCGATCGATGCCAGACCGTCGGCCCAAATATATCCGCCAAGGTGCGCGGCCATGATGCCGGCCAGAGCGACGATAAGGCCGGCCATGGCCGCGATGTTTTTCAGCACATCGCTAAAGAGTGCGGGATCTTGCCTGTCTTTGAGCGCATCGAAGAGAGAGTTGCCGGGCGCGCGCACGCCGATCCTGCCGATGGACTGAAGAGCGCCATAGGCGCTCACGACCATGGCTGCGGCCAGCACGATGTAATTGAAGTGGGCGTCGGTCAGCGGCAGCGGAGCGACAAACTTTTGAACGCCATCGTAGATCGAGACGCCCGCACCCATTGAGTAAAGCAGCACACCGACGAGGAGGCCCCAGAATGCTTTTTCGCGCTCATGCACAAAAGCGTGCGCGTCTGGTCCGGTGTGATCCAGGCGCCGCGAACGTCTGAGCCCGGCATGCTGGAGGGATTCACTGAAAATGCCGATGAGCGTGTGGATCGCTTCGGAAAGCATCGCCGACGAATTGGTCCATGCCGCTGCCACCAGTTTTGCAACGGCGATGGCGAGGTTGGCGCCGAGCATGAGCACGATGCCTGTCGTTGATTGAGGCCCGGCCACGTGCATGTCCTTTGCTGCTTGCCGCTCTACCTGTTTTGACCACTTGGGGTCCGGACCCTAATCGTCGGGCCTTAAGCGCGCCAGCGGTTTTGCTCCTGTTACCTAAAGTTCCAATTTTCATGCCTACCGCAACGGCAGAATCGCGGCGTGCTTTCGGCCGACAAGAGTTGAGCAGGGGGCCCGTGACGCCAAGAAGGCCCCGCCCGCAGGCGAGGCCTTCGATTGGTTGTGTTGGAACCGTGCCCCTCGCGGGAAGCACCGTGGACTTAAAGTTACTGCTGAGGTTTGGGTGCAGGTTGTGCGGCCTCTTTGGCCTTGTCGTAAGCTTCCTTCGCGGTTTCCTTGGCCGCGTCGTAGGTCTCTTTTGCCTTTTCCTTGGCTGCTTCGTACGCTGGACCAGCCTTGTCTTTTGCCTTTTCATAGGCGTCTTTTGCCGTCACGGCGCTCTTGTCGGTCAGCTCCTTGGCCTTCTCCATAGCGCGGTCAAGCAGCGACTTTTTCGGCTTGGCGCGCTGGAAGGGCTCGACGGCCTTGAGCAGTTCGGCGTTGACGCCAGGAATGGTGACAATGGTCTTGCCATCCTTCTCGATGAATTTCAGGGCGGAGAGTTTTACACCGACCTTCTTTTCTGCAACGCCGAGGAAGCCGCCGGTGCCCATCACCACGCCTTCTACCCGGTTCCAGTCATTGAGCACGAGATCCTCGATATCGCCGATGATCTTGCCGTTCTCGTCCTGCACTTTGGCTCCGATTAGCAGATCCTTGGCCAGATATTGCTCTTCGCTCTGATGGTCGATGAACAGGCTCTCAGGCGTCGCCTGCTGGGCAAAGGCCGGTGTGGCGACAACCAGACTAAGGGCGATGAGGGAAATGAGCGTGGTCTTCATGGGTCCAATTATCCTTCGTTCAGCAAGCGCCCTATGGCGCCGAAGACAAGACTCTTGCGCGAGACTTAGAGCCGTGGAGGCACTTAATATCACCCTGTGTCGAGAACAAGTCAGAGGCATTGCGCCAAATTCGTTCTGTTCAAGTAGGGCAAGTTTCACAAACTCCATGAAATTCTGAGGAAAAAGGCATTTCCACGGCTGCCTGGACGCCTCGTTATCATTGCGCCGCGAAAGCTCTTTTTGCTAAATTGCAGGGAACGAAAACAGCAGCACAGGCGTATGCGAAAGCGCACGCCTGCGGTTGGTGCATGCCAAATTCCAATTTCCCAAATTGAACTCGAGGCGAGACCCAGTGGCCGATAACAGCGACGACAACAAGCCCGACGGTGGAGAGCCCAGCGACATCCGACCGGTCTCGATCACCGAAGAGATGAAAAGGTCGTACCTCGAGTACGCCATGAGCGTCATCGTCTCGCGCGCCCTGCCTGACATCCGCGATGGCCTGAAGCCGGTGCATCGCCGCATCCTCTACACGATGGGCGAGATGGGGCTCAACTGGAACAAGGCCTACAAGAAGTCGGCGCGCGTCGTCGGCGACGTGATGGGTAAGCTGCATCCGCACGGTGACAGTGCCATCTATGAGGCGCTTGTGCGGCTGGCCCAGGACTTCTCGATGAGCCTGCCGCTGATCGATGGCCAGGGCAACTTCGGCTCGATCGACGGCGATCCGCCAGCGGCGATGCGCTACACCGAATGCCGCTTGAAGAAAGTTTCAGAAGCGCTGCTTGATGATCTCGACAAGGAGACGGTTGATTTTCAGGAGAACTACGATGGCTCCGAGACTGAGCCCGTGGCGCTGCCGGCAAAGTTTCCCAACCTGCTCGTCAATGGTGCCGGCGGCATCGCCGTTGGCATGGCGACGAACATTCCGCCTCATAACCTTGGCGAAGTCATCGACGCCTGCCTTGCCCAGCTCGATAATCCCGAACTTGGCATCGACGACCTGATCGAGATCGTGCCCGGCCCCGACTTTCCAACCGGTGGCATGATCCTTGGCCGGGCCGGCATCCATGCCGCCTACCACAAAGGCCGCGGTTCGATCATGATGCGTGCGCGCGTCGAGATCGAGGAGATCCGCAAGGATCGCCAGGCGCTGGTCGTGTCCGCGATCCCCTATCAGGTCAACAAGCGGGTGCTGATCGAGAAGATCGCCGACCTCGTGCGCGACAAGCGGGTGGAAGGCATCTCCAACATCTGGGACGAGAGCAACCGCGAGGGCATGCGGATCGTCGTCGAGTTGAAGCGCGATGCGGTGGCCGAAGTGGTGCTGAACCAGTTGTGGCGCTACTCCGACCTGCAGACCTCGTTTGGCGCCAACATGCTGGCGATCAATGGCGGGCGCCCCGAGCAGCTCAACTTGAAGGATATGATCGAGGCCTTCACGACCTTCCGCCAGGAGGTTGTCAGCCGCCGCACCAAGTACCTGCTCGGCAAGGCGCGCGATCGCGCTCACGTGTTGGTGGGTCTTGCCATTGCGGTCGCCAATATCGATGAAGTGATCCGCCTTATCCGCACCTCGCCAACGCCCGCTGAAGCGCGCGAAGCCTTGATGGCGCGCGATTGGCCGGCCAAGGACATGGTGCCGCTGATCCGCCTGATTGCTGATCCGCGTCACATGGTTTCAGAGGACGGCACCTACCGCCTTTCCGAGGAGCAGGCGCGCGCGATTCTTGATTTGCGCCTACAACGCTTGACCGCTCTTGGTCGCGACGAGATCGGCGATGAGTTGAAAAAGATCGGCGTCGAGATCGCCGATTATCTGGAAATCCTGTCCTCGCGGGCGCGCATCATCGACATCGTCAAGGATGAGCTTTCGAGCATCAAGGAAGAGTTCGCAGTTCCACGCCGCACCGAGATCGTCGATATCGAGGGCGAGGTCGAGGACGAAGACCTGATCCAGCGCGAGGATGTCGTCGTCACCGTCACCCACAAGGGCTACATCAAGCGCGTGCCGCTCTCCACCTATCGGGCGCAGCGGCGCGGCGGCAAGGGACGCTCAGGCGCATCGACGCGTGAGGAAGACTTTGTCACGCAGATGTTCGTTGCCTCCACCCACACGCCGGTCCTGTTCTTTTCTTCGCGTGGCATGGTCTACCGGATGAAGGTGTGGCGTCTGCCCGCCGCCACACCGCAATCGGTCGGCAAGGCGCTGATCAACCTGCTGCCGCTGGAGCAGGGGGAATGGATCACCTCGATCCTGCCGTTGCCCGAAGACGCGGCAACCTGGGGGTCTTTGGAATTGATGTTTGCCACCCAATCGGGCAGCGTGCGGCGCAATGCGTTGTCCGATTTCGAGAACATCAACCGCAACGGCAAGATCGCGATGAAGCTCGACGAAGGCGATCGCATCGTCAAGGTTGCGATCTGCTCGGGCGATGACAATGTTCTGCTGACTTCGGCCAACGGTCAGTGCATCCGCTTCCCCGTCGATGATGTGCGCGTCTTCAAGGGCCGCGATTCGACGGGCGTGCGCGGCATTCGCCTGGATGAGGGTGACCACGTCATCTCGATGACGATCCTGCGTGCGGTCGAGGCGACACCGGCTGAACGCGCCGCCTACCTCAAGCAGGCGACCGCCTTGCGGCGTACCGAGAACGCTGAAGGCGAGGAGAACGGTGGGGCTGAACTGGCGGAGGCGGAGGAGGGCGCCGACGCAGCGGCCGATGATCTTTCCGTGGAGCGCTTCCAGCAGATGGCGGATGCCGAGCAGTTCGTCCTGACGGTTTCGCAGCACGGTTTTGGCAAGCGATCCTCGTCCTACGAGTACCGAACAAGCGGTCGCGGCGGCAAAGGCATCGTCGCCATGGTGGTCAATGACCGCAATGGCCCGCTGGTAGCGTCCTTCCCGATCTCAGGTGCCGACCAGATCATGCTGGTGACGGACGCTGGTCAGCTCATCCGTTGCCCGGTCAACGATATCCGGATCGCGGGGCGCAACACACAAGGCGTGCGGATCTTCAAGACCGATGCGGAAGAGCGTGTGGTCTCGGTCGAGTGGATCCCTGAGGACAGCGAATCGGACGTTGACGGCGAGGGTGAGCATGATGACGCCTAATGCCTGTCTTGCAAAAGTGTGCCGCGGTGTTGTGAGTCACAGCAGGTATCGGAGATTGGGCCCCGGTCGCGCCAAAAGTATACAGTGGTTTTGCGGCAAAGAACGCGGGTGAGATAAAAGATTGGATGGTGCACTCGGTTTCTTGAGATGCGAACCCAATGCTCCGGTTGACGACGAGCGTCGGGCATGCGCCGTCTACCGCCTCCACTTTGTCAAACGTCTGTCCGTCATATCGGCAAAAGCCCGCATCCATGCCCGCCCGTGGCAGCGTGCGCTCAACGAGCGAAACACCATTGCGCATGTCCACCACCACTGGCGCCTACGTCGGCGGCAGTGTCGGGATGCGAGCATGGCGTGACGTTCTGTCTGGTGTACGAATTCAGTTTGTTGTTGTCGCCGCCTCACCTGCGCTGTGCAGTGAGTTGATTGTGCCGGCGACCGGTGACATCTGGCACAAGGCCGAAAAATCTGGCGCGTAGGCTCTCCCTCGGCCGACCAGTCCCAGGACGCCAGAATGGCGCAATCGCGACATGATGCGCGACAGGGTATCGGCATTGAGCGACAGGTAGTCGGCCATGTCGGTTCGCGATAGCGGCAAATCAAATGTTCTTGCGCCTTCATAGCTGCGCGTGCCGACACGGTAGGCAAGCTCGATGAGCATGGAAACGACGCGCTCCTCACCGCTCAGCGTGCCGATTGTCGCCAAATGCAGAAGCCGCCGTGAATACTGGTTGGCCAGTGCACAATCGATCCAGCGGCGCGCCTCGCGATCGATCTCCAATATGCCTTCAAGTCGCGCCAGTGTGATGCGCATGACTTCGCCCTGACGCGCTGCCACGAGATTGACGCCCGAAACGTCCGGAATGAGCGCCCCCTGCACGACGTCTCCTGGATAATAGATATCGATAATTTGTCGGGTCGTGGGCTGCGGGAGGCTCTCCAGCAGCAGCACGCCCTTGAGCACGATGTAGACGTGCTCTGCGTCTGGAGTGAGTGCCAGACGCTGGCGCGGCCTGAGATTGATCGTGACGCCGGGCTTTATCAACCCTTCGGGCGGCTGAAAACTCGAAGAGGCAGTCTTGAAAGCTTCGCAAATCATCATCGAAAATTGCCTGTTCCGCTCCGGAGGAATGACCTTGATGGCAGTAGGATCACGGGTTCGGCCGACGCCGATGAGTTGGTCGAAATGCGATCCGCGTTGGCGACGCAGTGCAATGCCAAGGTCGCCCTACAATCAGCAGCTGTGTCGACGCTGGCCTTGATGGGGATCAACAATCGGCTCGGCCAATGCAAAATCATCCAGTTCAATGAACCGCGGGTTGAACCTGTGTCGCTTAGTAGACACGGCGTATTTGAGAGCAACACAGATTATTTCATGTCGTTTTTTCAGAGCACGCCGCAAGTTGTTGATTGAGATCAAAAATAATTGCGACACTTCTGCAACGCTCGATGAAGTTGATGTCTCTTGCTGATGCTCGTCAGCGGCTGGCCGGCTTAGGTGCTCGTCTGTAGGTCGAGAAATCTGAAACATAGTCATATGGGCATCGATCGGGTTTCAGAGATGAGCCGAGGAGATGTCATGACGAGACACTTGGGGGTTGAAGAGATTTGGGGGTTGAAATGCACGTTCTGAAAAGTGTGATCGCCGCAGTGGGCGCATTTGCGTTTATGGCGGTCAGTTTGACCAGCACCGCTTCGGCTGGTGACTACAAGGGTGACTTTATGATTCGCGCTGGCGTTTCGGTTGTGATGCCTGATACGGACGCCAAGGTGTTTTCCAATGGCGGCTACCTGGGCCCTGCCTATGATGCTGATGTTAAAAACAAGTGGATCCCGTCGGCGACGCTGACCTACTTCTTCACCGACAACCTTGCCGCTGAGCTGTTCTGCTGCTTTTCCAAACACGATATAGACGGCAAAGGCGCGCTTGCAGGTGCTGACTTGGGTGACACGTGGATCTTCCCGCCGATTGTCACGCTGCAATACCACTTCACCGGCATGGGCCGACTCAAGCCGTATGTTGGTGCGGGTGTGCAGTGGATTCACTTCTTCAGTGAGGGTCGCTCGCCTGACCTGGGCGGCAAACTCGACCTTGACGATGCCTTTGGATTCGTCTTGCAGGCTGGTATTGATATCGAGATCGGTGGCGGCTGGTATCTCAATGCCGACGTGAAGAAGTCCTTCATAGACACAGATGCTTCGTGGAAGGGAACGCCATTTGCTGCCGACGTTGATCTCGATCCGTGGATCATTTCCGCCAATGTCGGCTATCGCTTCAACCTGTCGGACATCTTTGGTCGTCGTGAGGCGTCTTATGAGCCGTTGAAGTAAGCGATTGCGCCGTCTGCTGTGATCGGGGTGCGCGATCGTGCACTTGGATTGTCAGGGGCTGGCAATGATTACGGCCCGGTCGTAAGACCGGGCCAATTTTCTTTTTTGGTGGACGGTTGGCTCAAGACAAACAATGCGGGTTCATTGTCACAGGCGGCTCACATCTCACATGATTAGGGTCCGACCTCAATAGCAATGGGTCCGCAAGATCGTCAGACGAGGCGAAAGAGGCAAGTGGACGCAGCGCTGGACATGCAGAGCATATTCAAGCGAAGACCACGCCGCATATTTCGCCTCGTCTGGCGAC
>Ga0116151_10005447_pt1 | contig 11000 bp, 11 predicted proteins | sample AD_UKC117_MetaG_FD_89893 | JGI IMG/M metagenome (GOLD analysis project Ga0116151, IMG submission 89893) | Active sludge microbial communities of municipal wastewater-treating anaerobic digesters from Hong Kong - AD_UKC117_MetaG | ecosystem: Engineered > Bioreactor > Anaerobic > Digestate... | reverse complement strand
GGCTGGGGCGGCTACTGGGCCTGGGACCCGGTGGAGAACGCCTCGTTCCTGCCGTGGCTCACCGGCACCGCCTTCATCCACTCGGTGATGGTGCAGGAGCGGCGCGGGATGCTGCGGGTCTGGAACCTCTCGCTGCTCTGCGCCACCTTCGCCCTCACCATCCTCGGCACGTTCCTCACCCGCTCGGGGGTGCTCGACTCGGTGCACGCCTTCAGCGACTCGGGCATCGGGCCCATGCTGCTCGGGTTCTTCGCCCTGATCGTCGTGGTCACCGTGGGCCTGGTGGCGTGGCGCGGCGACCGCTTGCGCTCGCCGGCGCGGATCGACTCGCCGGCGTCGCGCGAGGGCGCCTTCCTGCTGAACAACATCGTGTTCGCCGCCTTCGCCTTCGTGGTGCTGCTGGGCACGGTGTTCCCGCTCATCGCCGAGGCGCTCGACGACGACCGCGTGACCGTCGGCGTGCCCTACTTCGAGCGCATGACGATGCCCATCGGGCTGGTGCTGCTGTTCCTGATGGCGATCGCCCCGGTGCTGCCGTGGCGCAAGGCCTCGGCCGAGACGCTCCAGACCCGCCTGCTCTGGCCCGGGTGGGTCGGCGCCGGGGTGCTCGTGTTCGCGGTGGCCGCCGGGGCCCGCGGCCTCGCCCCGCTGCTGGCCTTCTTCCTCGCCGGGTTCGCGGCGGGCTCCGCGCTGCGCCAGCTCGTGCTGGCCACGCGGCGCCAGGGCGCGCGAGGCCTGCTCGGGCGCACCAACGGCGGGATGATCGTGCACCTCGGCGTGATCATGATCGCCGTCGCCTTCGCCGCCTCGAACGCCTACCAGGTGGAGCGAGAGGCTCGCCTCTGCATCACCCCCGAGGCCGGCTGCCCCACCACGGTCACGGTGTCGGGCCACGAGATCACGTTCGTCGGCATCGTCGACAACTCCACGGCGGCGCGCGCTGAGCTCGGGGCCGAGCTGGCGGTCGACGGCAAGGTGTTCGCCCCGGCCATCCAGCAGTTCCCGAACGGCAGCCAGCAGATCGGCAAGCCGAGCGTGAAGAACACCCCGCGCGACTCGGTCCTGCTGGCCCTGCTCGACCTTCCGCAGGGCTCGGGCCCCGAGGCCTCGGTGCGCGTGCGCGTCATCGTCCAGCCGCTCATCGTGTGGCTGTGGATCGGCGGCGCGGTGATGGGCATCGGCTCGATCCTCGCCGCCTTCCCGGGCCGGCGCCGCAAGCCCACCGACCCCACCTCCGCGCCCGCCGCGCTCGATGCGCCGCCGGCCGCGCCGGGCGACGAGCGCGACCTGGTGGGGGTGGGCGACCGATGAGCGACGACGCGGTCGTCGAGCCCCGGCGCTCGAACGCCGTGCGGTGGACCGCGCTCGGCGTGGGCGCGGTGATGGTGCTGCTCGTGGTGCTGCTGATCGTGAGCAAGCAGGCCGACGAGGGCAGCGGAGCGAGTGCGGTGGTGGGCAAGCAGGCGCCCGCGCTCGCCGGCGACGCCCTCATCGGCCAGCCCTTCGACGTCGGCACCAACGACCGCTGGCTCGTGGTGAACTTCTTCGCCACCTGGTGCGCGCCGTGCGTACAGGAGCACCCCGAGCTGCGCAAGCTCGCCGAGGACGGGGCGAAGGACGGCTCCATCCAGGTGGTGAGCGTGGCCTACGACGACGAAGCGTCGGAGGTGGAGGACTTCTTCCGCGAGCGCGGCGGCGACTGGACGGTGCTCGACTCCGACGACGGCCGCACCGCGCTCGACTGGGGCGTGGCCAAGGTTCCGGAGTCGTTCGTGGTGGCCCCCAACGGGCTGGTGGTCGAGCGCCTCCAAGGCGGCGTCCGCGCCCGGGAGGTCGAGGACCTCATCGCCGCCTCCACCGAGCAGGGCTCGTGAGCGCATCGCCCTCGCGCTCGGCCGTGGCCCGGTGGGCGCCGTGGGTCGCGCTCCTGCTGGTGGTGGTGGTCGCCCTGGCCGTGGGGACCCTCGCCCAGGACGACCCCACCGACGCCGAGCGCGCCCAATCGATCGCCGAGACCATCCGCTGCCCCTCGTGCAAGAGCCAAGCGGTGGCCTCGTCGGACACCCCGTCGTCGAAGGCGGTCCGCCAGCTGATCGCCGACCGGATCGAAGCCGGCGACACCGACGAGGAGATCCGCGACTACGTCGCGTCCCGCTTCCCCGACCAGGACCTCCTGCTCGACCCCAGCGGGTCGGGCTTCAGCGCCCTGGTGTGGGCGCTGCCGGCGATGTTCGTGGTGGCCGCCGTCGCCGGCCTGGCCATCCGCTTCGCCGGCTACCGCACCCCGGGGCTGGCCGCCACCGACGCCGACCGGCGCCTGGTGGAGGAGGCCATGGACGACGAGCCCGATCGCGGCGAGGACGGGCCGGAGGACCGAGCGTGAGCCCGGCGGCGGCCAAGCTCGACCCCGACGCGCTCGCCGCGCTCGAGGAGCAGCGCGACTTCCTCCTGCGCTCGATCGCCGACCTCGACCGGGAGCTCGAGGCGGGCGACCTCGACCCCGACGACCACCGCACCCTCCGAGACGACTACACGGCCCGCGCCGCCCAGGTGATCCGGGCGATCGACGCCCAGAAGGCGGGCCTGGCCGAGGCCCGGCGGCCCCGGTCGGCCGGCCGGACGCTCGCCATCGTCGCCGGCATCGCCGTGTTCGCCCTCGTGAGCGGCCTCGCGGTCGCCAGCGCCCTGGGGGCCCGCAAGGCGGGCGAGTCGGCCTCGGGCGGCGTGCAGGTGCAGCAGACGCCCAGCCAGCGGGCCAACGCGTGCATCCCGAAGATGCAGTCCGACCCGCAAGGCGCCCTCGATTGCTTCAGCGCCGTGCGCGAGGACGACCCGAACAACCCCGTGGCCATGACCTGGACGGCCTGGCTGCTGTCGAACGCCTCGCAGCAGGTGGACGACTCGGGCGAGCGGGTGCTGCTCGAGGGCCAGGCGGCGGTGCTGCTCGACAGCGCGGTCGAGGCCGACCCTCGCTACTCGCCGGCTCGGGCGTTCCGGGCGATCGTCGCCTACCGCAACGGCCGCTACGAGGACGCCAAGGGCTACCTGGCGGACTTCAGGGAGAACAACCCCTCCGCCGAGGCCCAGCAGATCATCGAGCAGCAGGGCCTCGAGGCGAAGATCGACGCCGCCCTCGCCGAGCAGGCCGGCTCCACCACCACGTCGACCCCGGAGGGCTAGCCCGAGCCGCCCACCGGGGGCAGGCCGATCGGGTTCGGGTAGCGCAGCACCCCGGCCCCGCTGACGGCCGCCGCCGGCGGGCGCAGGGCGTCGAGCACGGCGCTCGCGTCGGCATCGGACCAGGCGGCGAGGGGCGCCGCGGCGAGGCGGTCGGTGGTCGCCTCCACGTCGCGGCGCAGCTCGGCGCCGGCCGACCGCAGGCGGCCCCGGCCGTCGACGAGGCCGCGATCGGCGAGGCCGGCCACCGCTGCGGCCCAGTCGTCCTCGGTCCAGCCGCGGGTGCGCTGGAGGTCGACGGGATCGCTGCCGCGCTCGGCGGCGATCAGGACGTGGGCCTCGAGGCCGCTCAGCTCGACCGCCGCGAGCGCGGCCACGTGGCCGTCGCCCCGGTGCTCGCGCAGCGTCGTGCACCGTTGCCACAGGGCGGCCACCGGGTCGTCGGGCGGGGCGAGGTCGCGGTTGGCGGCGAAGAGCGGTCGGCCGATCGCCGTGGCGGCGGCCACGGCTCCATCCAGCGACTCGGCCACCGCCGTCGCCGTCGCCTCGATGCCTGGCGCGGCGCGCCGGAGCGTCTCGGCCGCCGCGGTGGAGCGGACGTCGAGGGCCGCCTCGGGGGCCACCAGCTCCCAGCAGCGAGGCACCCACCGGCGCACGAACGCCGGCGCGAAGTTGGCGAAGGTGGCGTCGACCGTGCCCGGCGCCACCTGGCCGAGCGGGGCGGCGCGCAGGGCGAAGTAGCCGACCCAGAACCCGTCGAGGCCGGCGGCTCGAGCGGCCACCTGGGTCTCCTCGCCGAAGTAGGTGACGGCGTGGAGCGTCTCGATCCGCAGCCAGAGCTCGCGCGCGAGGGTGCGCTCCGCGCTCATCGGACTCGGTCCGGGGCGGCGACGGCGACGAGGCGGACGATGCGGCCGTCGGCCACGTCGCACTCGTAGCGGGCGCCCTTCTTCGGGGTGGACGGCCCGACCAGCTCGGCCCCTCGGCGGACGGCGGCGGCCACGATCTCGGGGATGACGTCGCCGTGGCTGCACGCGGCGACGGTGCGGCCCTCGCCGACGGCGGCGAGCAGCACCTCCAGGGCGTCGGTGCCCCAGGCGCCCTCGGCCAGCTCGGTGCGGTCGTCGACGGTGCGGCCGAGCGTCGCGGCGAGGGGTTGGAGGGTCTGCGGCAGCGCACGTAGCGGCTGGTCCACAGCAGGTCGATCCCGGCATCGGCCAGCGCCGCGGCGATGGCTGCCGCCTGCTGCTCGCCCCGCTCGGACAGCGGGCGGAGCTCGTCGTCGTCGGTCCAGTCCGTGCGGCTGCCGGCGTGGGCGTGGCGGATCAGGTGGAGCGAGGGGGCCATGGCATCGTCCGGGCGGGGGAGGAGGGACCGCCTCAGCCTGCCCGGTCGCCGAGGCCGGCGGCCAGCGAGCGGAGGTGGTCGATGGTCACGGGCAGGGCGGCGATCGCCCGATCGATGTCCGCATCGGTGGTGGACCATCCGACCGACAGCCGCAGCGACCGGTGGGCGTCGACGCCCATGGCCTCCAGGACGGGGGACGGCTCGAGCGATTCGGAGCTGCAGGCCGAGCCCGAGTGGGCCGCGACGCCCGCCCGGTCGAGGCCGAGCAGCACGCCCTGGGGCTCCACGCCCTCGATGCCGAGGCACACCAGGTGCGGGAGGCGGTGGTCCGGGTCGCCGTAGGCGGCCACGCCGTCGATGTGGGCGGCCGCCGCGCGCACGCGCTCGGCCTGCGCCTCGTTGCGGGCGACCTCGTCGGCCATCGTCGAGCTCAGCTCCTCGGCCGCCGCGCCGAGGCCCACGAGGGCGGCGACCGGCTCGAGCCCGGCGCGCCGGGCCCGCTCCTGGTCGCCTCCGAGCAGCAGCGGCGGGAGGCGTAGGCCCCTGCGCACCAGGAGCGCGCCGGTGCCGGCCGGGCCGCCGAGCTTGTGGCCGCTGAGCGAGAGGAGGTCGGCGCCGAGCTCGTCGAAGGCGATCGGCGCCCGGCCCACCGCCTGGGCGGCGTCGACGTGCACCAGCACCCCTCGCTCGCGGCAGGCGGCGACCACCTCGGCCACCGGTTGGGTGGTGCCCACCTCGTGGTTGCCCCACTGCACGTGCACGCAGGCGGTCGACGGCCGGACGGCGGCGAGCACCTCCTCGGCATCGACGCGCCCCCCGCCATCGACGCCGACGACCGTGACGTCGCCATCGCGGCCGGCGCTGGCCCGCACCGCGGAGTGCTCGACGGCGGTGGCCACGTGGTGCACCCGCCCGTCCTGGGCGATGCCCTTGGTGCGGCCGCGCTTGCCGGCGCCCCACACCGCCGCGGCGATGGCCTCGGTCGCGCTGCTCGTGAACACGACCTCGCGCGCGCGGGCGCCGAGCAGGGCGGCCACCTGCTCCCGAGCCGTCTCCAGGGCGACCCTCGCCGCCATGCCCTCCTCGTGGATCCGCCCGGGATCGCCGACGAGGTCGGTCAGGGCGCGGACCATCGCCTCGCGGGCGACCGGTCGCAGCGGCGAGGTCGATGCGTGGTCGAGGTAGGCGCGTGCCATCGGGTCAGGCGGTGGCCCGGAGGACGGAGCCGTAGCCGCGCCGGTCGCCGAAGCCGGCGACGAACTCGCCCTCGTGCCAGGCCAGGCGTCCGTTGATGACGACCGTGGGCACGCACTCGTCGTGGCGGCGCACCAGACGATCGAGCCCCGGCATCCCGACCATCTCGTCCTCGTCCATGGCCACCAGCCGCTCGTCGAGCGTCGTGGGGTCGATGACCACGAGGTCGGCCCGGCGGCCGACCTCCAGGTGGCCCGCGTCGATGCCGAGGTAGTCGGCCAGCTCGCCGGTGACCCGGTGCACGGCCCGCTCGCGGCTCATGAGCGTGCGCCCCTCGCGCTCGGCGTCGAGCACGAGGCGGAGCAGGTGGAGCGGGAAGTCGTAGTACGCCATGTTCCGCAGGTGGGCGCCGGCGTCGGAGAACCCGATGAGCACGGCCGGATGGTCGACCACGTACTCGAGCTCCCGCAGCCGGTCGTTGCCGACCACGGTGTACCAGCGGAGCGCGTTGCCGTGCTCGGCCTGGAGATCGAGGAAGCACCCGAGCGGGTCCTGGTTCCGCTCGGCGGCCACCTCGGCGAACGTGCGACCCACGAGCGCCGGGTCCGGGGAGGCGATGATGCGCGGCTCGGCGAGGTCGCGGTGCCACGCCTTCGACGCCAGCTTGTTCGACCACTGCCGACGGAACATCTCCCGCCACGCCGGGTCTTCGAGGAGGGCCTTGCGCCGGTCGAGGTCGGTCTCGTGGAGGGCGGCGGTGCCGGCCCCGAGCTCCTCCATCACCGGCACCTCCATGCCGTCGACCCAGAGCTCGAACGGGAGGGGGAGCGACTGCCACCGCAGGTCGCCGCGCAGGTGGTCGTTGAGGAAGCGGGTGATCTCGCCGGCCACCTTGTGGGTGCCTCGCATCGCGACCGAGTCGATGAGCGAGATGATCATCGTCTTGAGCCGCTTGCGGCCGATGCCGGTGGACATCGCCGCGATCAGGGGGATGTTCCAGCGGCCCTGGAGGTCCGGGACCATCTGCAAGATGCGCTCCCGCTCGCGAAGCACTCGGGCGAAGTGCCGGTACTCCTTCCACGTGGCGTAGACCGAGGGCGTGCTCTTCGAGCGCTCGCGGTCGCCGTCGAGCTTGTCCCACGGCAGCGTGTTGAAGCTCATGCCGAGGTAGCCGGCGTCGAGGGCGTCGTGGAGGTGGCGCGTCATCTCGGCCAGCTCCCTGGGTGTGGCCCGGGCCTCGTCGTCGACCGATCGGCTGAGGCCCATCACCGATGCCCGCACGGCCGAGTGGCCGAACATGGCGGTGACGTTCGGGCCGAGCGGCAGGTGCTCGAGGTGCTCGAGGTACTCGGCCGGGGTCTCCCAGTCCTTGATCTTCTCGAGGAGGGGGAGGACGGTGTCGCGGGGGACCGCCTCCACCCGGCAGAACTGGTCGGCCAGGTCTTCGGGCGTGCCCATGGCGAACGACAGGCCGCACGACCCGACGAGGATCGAGGTGACGCCGTGGCGCACGGACTCGCCGAGCGCCGGGGCGATCTCCACCTCGGCGTCGTAGTGCGTGTGGAGGTCGATGAAGCCGGGGGTCACCCAGCAGCCCCTGGCGTCGATCACCTGGGCGCCCTCCGGCGCCTCGAGGTCGAGCCCGATCGCGGCGACGACGCCGTCGCGCACCAGCACGTCGGCCCGGAGCCCGGGCCGCTGGCCGGATCCGTCGAACACCGTGCCGCCGCGGATGAGCAGGGGAGGAGCGAGCTCGTCGGCCATGGGGGAAGGCTACGGGCGCGCCGACCGCTCCGCCCACCGGCGAGCGAGCGCGAGGGAGAGGGCGAACTGACCGTGATCTCCGTCGGCCCGCCACCGACGATCGCGGTCAGTTCGCGTCGTGGGAGGCGGGTCAGCCGGAGATGGCGGTGATGCAGGCCTCGGCGCCCTCGGCCCGGCTGGCCTCGGTGAGCGTCTCGGCATCGCCGTAGAGCTCGCCCAGCATCCCCTTCACCATCCCGCGGTCCACCGCGCAGATCACGGGGTGCTCGATGGCGGCATCGCCGAAGGGGCAGTGGTTCGAGATGATCCGCAGCTCGTCGCCGTGCTGCTCGGCGTGGGCGGCGAAGCCGTGGGCCGAGAGGGCGTCGGCCACGGCGTGGAGCGCGGTGCGGAACGATCGCTGCACGTCGCTCGCCTCGCCCATCGCCGCCGCCATGGTGCGGCCGTACTCGCGCCCCACCTCCTCGGCCATGGCCTCGGCCTGGTCGCGCGGCAGCAGGGCCAGGGCCTTGCCGAGCAGCGTCACGAGCACGTCGTCGTGGCGCACCGGCAGGTCGAGCTCCACGGCCTCGCCGTGGGTGCGGTAGCGCTTCGAGGGTCGCCCGGCCCCGGGCGAGCCGGGTGGGCGGGCCGTCGACACCTCGAGGTGGCCGCCGGCGGTGAGCTTGTCGAGGTGGTGGCGGGCCACGTTCGAGTGGAGCTCGAAGCGCTCGGCCACCTCGCTGGCGGTCACGCCCTCGGGGTGCTCGTGGACGAAGAGGTAGATCTGGCGCCGCGTGGGGTCGCCGAAGGCCGACGTGATCGCCGTGACGGCCGAGCTGAACTCGGTCGGACTGAGGGTCTCGCGGGCCACCTCGGTATTCTACCTACGCCCGTAGGGGAAATCCCCGAGCCCACCCACCACGAGGACCGCCGTGCCCAACGACGCCGAGATCATCGACGCCCTCCGCCCCGTCGAAGACCCGGAGCTGCACCGCAGCATCGTGGACCTGGGCATGGTGAAGGGTGCGGTCGTGCACGGCGGCAAGGCCGAGATCGCCATCGCCCTCACCACGCCCGGCTGCCCGTTGAAGAACGAGATCAACAGCCGCGTCCGGGCCGCCGTGGGCGCCCTCGACGGCGTCGAGGAGGTCGAGGTCGTCTTCGGCGCCATGAGCAAGGAGGAGCTGGCCGGACTGCGCCAGCAGCTCAACGGCGACCCCGCCGCCACGGCCGGGTCGCAGCCGGCCCACGGCCACGCCGAGGGCCGCGCCATCCCGTTCTCGCAGCCGGGGTCGAACACCCGCGTCCTGCTCATCGCCTCGGGCAAGGGCGGGGTGGGCAAGTCGTCGGTGTCCACCAACCTGGCGGTCGCCCTGGCGGCGCGGGGCAAGAGCGTGGCGCTCGTCGACGCCGACGTGTGGGGGTTCTCGATCCCGCGGATGCTCGGCATCGGCCAGCAGCCCCAGGTGATCGACTCGATGCTGGTGCCGCCGGAGGCCCACGGGGTCCGCTGCATCTCCATGGGCTTCTTCGCCGAGGAGGACCAGGCCGTCATCTGGCGGGGGCCGATGCTCCACAAGGCGCTCGAGCAGTTCCTCACCGACGTGTTCTGGGACGACCCCGACTACCTCCTGATCGACCTGCCGCCGGGCACGGGCGACATCTCCATCTCGATCGCCCAGTTCCTGCCCCGTGCCGAGGTGTTCGTGGTGACCACGCCCCAGCCCGCGGCCCAGCGCGTCGCCCAGCGCGCCGCGGCCATGGCCGACAAGGTCAACCTCCAGGTGCGCGGCGTGATCGAGAACATGAGCTGGTTCACCGGCGACGACGGCACCCGCTACGAGATCTTCGGCGCCGGTGGTGGCCGCGAGCTGGCCGAGAAGCTCGAGGTGCCGCTCGTGGGCCAGGTGCCGCTGCTGCCGGAGCTCCGCGAGGGCTCCGACACCGGCCACCCCATCGCGGCGGTGGCGCCCGAGAGCGAAGCGGGCCGGGCCTTCGCCGCCATCGCCGAGGCGGTCGACGTGGAGCTCGCCCCCAAGCGCCGCTACAGCGCCGGGCTCAACCTCATCGACTCCTGACCCTCCTTCGCCTCCGTCCGGGCGGAGGAGACACGCCCACCCCCTACGATGGCCGCCGCACCGCACCACCCGCCGAGGAGACCAGCACCGTGGACGTTCGCATCGGGGTCAGCCAGACCGCCAAGGAGCTCGACATCGAGCTCGCCGAGGGCGCGGACGTCGACGTCCTGAAGGCCGACATCGACCAGGCGCTCGCCGACGGCTCCACGCTGTGGATCACCGATCGCAAGGGCCGCCAGGTCGGCGTGCCCGCCGAGAAGATCGCCTACCTCGAGCTGGGCAGCCCCGACGAGGCCCGGCGCATCGGCTTCGGCGGCTGACCCTGCGCCATCCGTCACCCGGCGTCTGCACCTGAGCCGGACCGGGGAGGACCACCCTCGATGACCGCCCTGCTCGATCGCAAGCTGCTCTTCGTCACCGGCAAGGGCGGCGTCGGCAAGTCCACGATCGCGGCGTCGCTCGGGCTGCTCGCCGCCGAGCAGGGCAAGCGCACCCTCGTGTGCGAGGTCGACGCCAAGGGCAACCTCGCCGATTTCTACGAGGCGGGACCCACCGCCTTCGCGGCGCGCGAGCTGCAGCCCAACCTCTTCGCCATGTCGATGGACACCGAGGAGTCGCTGAAGGAGTACCTGAGCCTCCAGCTGAAGATCCCGCTGCTCGCCAAGATCGGGCCCCTCGCCCGCACCTTCGACTTCATCGCCAACGCCGCGCCCGGGGTGAAGGAGATCCTGACGATCGGGAAGCTGGCGTGGGAGGTGAAGGAGCGCCACTACGACCTGGTGGTCGTCGACTCGGTGGCGAGCGGCCACATCGTGGGCCAGCTCACCGCCCCGCAGGGCATCAACGAGCTGGTGCAGGTGGGCATGGTCCGCAACCAGACGCAGTGGATGCTCGACATCCTCCACGACCCCCGCCAGACCGGGGTGGTCATCGTCTCGGCACCCGAGGAGATGCCCGTCGCCGAGACGATCGAGCTCGCCGACCGCCTCGAGGCCGAGACGGAGGTCGACCTGGCCGCCGTCGTGGTCAACCGGGTGCTCCCCGAGCTCTTCACCGAGCGCGAGGAGGCGCTGTTCGAGGCGCTGCGAACGCCGAAGCGCATCGACGCCCTCACGACGGCGGTGGGCGGCGACGTCACCCCGGTGTTCGACGCCGCCGAGCTGGCCGTCACCCTGCGGCGCACCCGCGCCGAGCACCTCGCCACGCTGCGCGACGGGCTCGACCCGGCCATCCCCCTCGTCTACGTCCCGTACCTGTTCGCCCGCAGCCACGGTGCTCGGGCCACCCGCCAGGTGGCCGAGCTGCTGGCCGAGGAGCTCTGATGGCGGCGCGCAAGGCTCCCGAGGCCGAACGGGCCCGCTCGCTCGAGCAGCTGCTCGCGGCGAAGGAGATCGTGATCTCGTGCGGATCGGGCGGCGTGGGCAAGACCACCACGGCGGCGGCGGCCGCCGCCATGGC
>Ga0116151_10005446_pt1 | contig 11001 bp, 16 predicted proteins | sample AD_UKC117_MetaG_FD_89893 | JGI IMG/M metagenome (GOLD analysis project Ga0116151, IMG submission 89893) | Active sludge microbial communities of municipal wastewater-treating anaerobic digesters from Hong Kong - AD_UKC117_MetaG | ecosystem: Engineered > Bioreactor > Anaerobic > Digestate... | reverse complement strand
GCGATGGCCGCCTGCCCCGAAGATGTGCCGTGGCAGCGGGTGATCAACGCCCAGGGCAAGATTAGCGAACGCCCCGGCGCACAGCGCCAACGCCATCTGCTGGAGGGGGAGGGCATTGTCTTTGTCAACGATAAGGTTGACCTGAAACGGTATCAATGGCCAGGTCCAGGGCATGAAGATACGCCACAACAAGCTACGTTGTTTTAATCTCTACGCTTGCTTCACTAGAAAGGCCAATGATCAATGAGTGAAAATGAAAAAGTCAAGGGACCGGCTGCGTACTTTCCCTCCATCGAGAAAAAGTATGGCCAGCCGATCAGCCATTGGCTGGAGTTACTGGCGTCACTAGGCGACCGCAAACACATGGAGATGGTTGCCTGGCTAAAATCGGAACATCAGCTGGGTCATGGGCACGCCAATGCGCTCGTCGCCTATTACCTTGCACAGCGGGATGCGAAAGCGTGAGATGAGGTGGAGGTGTTGGCGATGGCAGCTGGCTATGGGGGTGAGCGTTGGGTAGGCTTAAGTCGGTGTGGGATGTTTGGCGGTGTATATCGTTACAAGCAGATTTGGCTCATTATAGAAAGCATGAATCAGTATATCACACACACAACACTGGCGGCGTTTGTTCAGCGGCTGAGAATAAACATGAGGTTAGCTTCAAGCGTGCTTGCATTCTCCAAAGAAATTGAAAAGCAGAGCAGGAGACGCATACAATGCAACGCATCAAACAGATTGGATCTTGGGTATTCCTGCTACTTTTGATTGCCCTGGTTGTTGCCGGCGGTTCATTCCTTTGGGGCGCGTATATGCTCCCCCCGCACCGGCAAGTCAGCAGTACCCTTGCCCTGCTCTACGAACAGGATCAGGCAGCGCGCCAGGCCGGCTTTGCCGATCTGAAAAGTTTCCTTACCCTGACGCTCGGTGATTGGCAACGGCTGCAAAAAGTGCGGCGCATGGTTGATGCACAGCTGCTCGCTACGACGCTGGACCATTACCACGCCGCACTGCTCTTGCAACACGGGCATGACCCCAATGACTTCCGCCGTGCGCAGCAACTTGCCGAACAAGCCGCGCAAATGGGTGAACCACGCGGCATCAAGCTGAGTGCATTGGCCGAGGATCGTTACCTGATCAGCATGGGACAACCTCAAAGGTATGGTTCGCAGTTCGTCTGCACGCCACCACAAGGCTGGCAACTGCAACCGGTTGGTCCAGCCGTGACTGATGCGGATCGCGAACAAAAGCAGATGCCCCCGCTTGCTGAACAACGGGCAAAGGTCGCCGAAATTCAAACGCTCACCAGTGGTCAATGCGCCTTGACCGCCGATACGATGCACGAAATTGCGCAAATGATGGAAGAGTAATGAGGGATGCCTCACAATTAGTGCTTTCATCAATAGGACTGATAAGGGGATTGCACGATCGTCTACTGGCGGCAATCTTCCTATAATCGTGGGGGTGTACCGGGAACTTATCATGATCGCTGCAATCGAAGAACGAGCACACCGCATCCTCGTCCAATCGCCTGGCGCGGTTGTGAACTATCGCTTGCGGCGCGATGTGCTCCGGCAGGCGCCTGACGCGCATGAGCTGCACGATGCGCGCAAGAAGCTACAAACGAGCGCAACCATCCAAGCCGTGCGCGCCGCACAGTGGGCGGATGGCAGTTGGGGCGCATTTCATTCGAAAGCGACAAAACGCAAGCAACCGATCCCGACCACCGAAATTGGCGTGGAGCGCGCGTTGGCCTTGGGGCTCGATGCGTCGCATGGGGTGCTGGAACAGGCGGCTGCGTACATCGTGGATGTCATGGAGGGCAGGCGGTCGTTTCCCGATCATCAAGAGCGAAACGACCGCTGGCAAACCGGCATGCGCCTTTTTCTCGCCGCAACCCTCGCCCGCATGCAACCGGCCAACCCGCTCCTGGCGACAGACCGTGCGTTGTGGCACACCATCGCCCAACGCACCTTCCAAAGCGGCACCTACCGCGCCGAAGACGAAATCGCCGCCCATCGTGAACTGACCGGCGCGACCGTCAAAGAGAGCTATCTTGTGCTCAATGGCCGCTATCAACTCACGCTGTTGGGCTCGCAACCCGGCCTCCTCTCAACCAAACTGGAAAACGCATTATTGCAGTGGCTGTGGGCAAGGCCCGCCGGCATAGGCTATTTAGGCATTCCACTGAGTGAGCCGCCGCCCGATCAGCCGGGGGAAGTGGACCGTTGGTTGGCTTCGTTGGAATTACTCGCACGATCATTTCCCGGTTGGGTGCAAGTGGCACAACCCGCCATCGACTGGCTTTGGGCGCAGCAGAACGCCGCGCGACTTTGGGATTTCGGCCCGCGACCAGCATCCATTGCCAACTTGCCGCTGTCGGACAGTTGGCGGCGCAAAGATCAGCGCGTCTTTGATTGGAGCACCAGGGTGCTCACTCTGTTGAGGAGCTATAGTGATCCGGTTGCGTCAGCTGTACAATCCGTTTGCAAGGAGACGCTGAATGAACACTGACGCCAAATATTTCACGCTACCTCTCGATTCCCTGCGCGCGATTGGCGGCTGGGCCGCGGATTGCGCAGAACGGGCGTTGCCGATTTATGCGCAGCACGCCGGTGCCGATGGCCGCCCGCGGGCGGCCATCGACGGCATCCGCGAGTTTGCCGCAGGGGGCAAGCGCGCGGCGCGGCTGCGCTCCCTGGCCATGGCCGCCCATGCCGCGGCCCGGGAGATTGACGATCCGGCGGCGGCGGCCGCCGCGCGTGCCGCCGGCCATGCCGCGGCCAGCGCCTACACCCACCCCCTGCGCGATGTCCAGCAGACCAAACACATCGTCGGCCCCGCGGCCTATGCCGCCCTCGCGCTCGAACTCCACCACCCCGCCGACCCGACCATCGCCGACCGCGAGGTCGCCTGGGCGATCGCGCACGCGCCCGCGGAAGTGGGCGAGGTCCTGCGAGAGATGCCGGCGCGGGCGCTGGGGAAGAGTCGGGTGGATGGGCTGCTTTATACGTTGGATGCGGGGATTCGGGGACAGACTCCGCCACACGACACCTAATAACTGTGTCAATGCGAGTATATGGGCAACGTAGATTCTTCGGCACGCGTTGTACCTGTAGGTGATTCGTCACTTCCATTTTACTATCGATTCCCGCCGGGAATAAGTGATTCTTGGGCAATGCACAAACAGCTAGTCACTATTAGCAAGAGTTAAAACGTGCCGAATGTCATATGCAATGGCTCTCTCTACCTGCGGGACAGCAGTTATAACAACAGTATTTATTGCTCTAGATTGGTGTTGGGGGCATAAAATGATAGCGGTAACCGTGTGAATCAGTTGTCTTCCCATTGGCAGTTGACAACTATGGCTTTACGTGACGCTTCTATTTCTATTTGGGAAATAGCTTGTTCATTCTGTTATTGTTAAGTACAATAAGGCTTCTTTACAAAGATGTGGTTTGCAAAAAATTCATGTTATTCCATCTATCATCTGTCCTAAACCGTACTTACCAATGTATATATATAAGCTAACTCAAATCGAATTTAATAATGGTGACAAAATTCAACCAGGAAATCTTACTGTCTTTATTGGTCCTAATAATGTTGGAAAGAGTCGCACATTAAAGGATATAGTGCAAAAAACTACGAAAAGACGTCCACCGTCTGCCATGCTCGTTGAAGATGTTGAATGGACCATTCCTAATGACTTACAACAGTTACGTGATTCTTACGCTTTAGAACGATATCAAGATGAAAATAGTAACTGGATCTTTCGTACATTAGCACCTGAACTCTTTACAGAACGCCAAGTTAATGCTTCTTTTTGGTCTAATGATGAACAAGTTTCTTCACACTTGTCTGATAGATTACAATTTGCTGAGCATTTTGGTGTTGCAATGGTTGCATTCATTACAACTGAAAACCGACTTCAGCTAGTGAAAGAAGCACCTAGTTCTGCCCATGAAAGGCAGGAAGTAAACTTACTACAGGCACTATATAATGCGGGTAGTAAGTTAGAGACCGAAATACAAGAAGTAGTGAAGCTTGCTTTTGGAAAAACAATCAAATTGGATTTTACTGTGCCACAACGACTGCTTCTTCGAGTTGGTGATGATTTTGGCTTACTTCCACCAGATCCGAGAGATGCTAGACACCATATGCTTGAGTATGAAAAACTAGACGATCAAGGAGATGGTATAAGAAGTTTCGTAGGAATCACTACTGCTCTGCTGGCAACAAAACGAAATGTGCTTTTGATTGACGAACCGGAGGCTTTCCTGCATCCACCCCAGGCCTTTCGAATAGGCGAGTTTATTGCAACGCAAGCAAATAATCAGCGTCAAGTTCTTTTAGCTACACATAGTGTCGATCTCTTACGGGGCATTTTGAGTAAGACAACAAATGTAACTATTGTCCGGATTGACCGAAGAGAGCAAACGAATTATTTCAATACGCTTGATCCCAACCGCCTACAAGAGCTGGTCAATGATCCATTATTGTCTTCAGCCCGTGTTTTGGATGGTTTGTTTTACTCTGGGGTAGTTGTCGTAGAAGCTGATAGTGATGGACGTTTCTACCAACTTGCTTCTAGTAAACGGCGGAATGATATGGACTTATATTTCGTCAATGCGGATAATAAACAAACTGTTCCAAAAATCACGACCTTATATCGTGATATGGGAGTAAGGTGTGCAGGAATCGTTGATTTTGATGTGTTAAATAATTCGACAGAATTTCAGAAGCAGTTAGAAGCTCTAGCTTTAGATGAAAAGACCATTGCTGCGCAGCTTGAAACCCGAAACGAAATTGCGAAAGTGGCGAAAGAATTACCTGCTGATACTCGGCTAAGTAAGGTCAAAGAACAGTTAAACGAGTTGTTTAGTTCACTAACCCTGTTAGAAAATGGAAATTTTGCCACTAAAGACGAGGCCGAAATCGAGAAGAATAGATGGTTAAATCAAGCAAACAATCGTATGAGGGAAATTTCAGATTCGACAAAGCCTTGGAAGGAATTCAAAGTCAAGGGTAAAGCAGCTTTACCCGTGGAACTGCAATCTAAATTTGATTGCTTATGGAAAGTTTGTTCACAAAGAGGGCTGTTTATCAACCCATGTGGTGAGCTTGAGTCAATGCTGGTACACAGAGGTCTGCCTTATACAACTGACAAACGAGATTGGATTACGAGGGCACTATCATTACTTCCTGCACTTGTTGTTGATGATGAGGAACAGCCCTGGCTATTTATCAAATCGATCCAAGATTATATAGCGGGTAAAGATAAGTAGTGGTAATCAAACTCTACAGCTTAAATATGCGAATTACTGCGGAAACATTCTTCACCGATGCTGTTGCAGTTACATCGCTTGGTGAGCCGTGGATTCACTTATCTTACCGAGAGTTTGTTGCGTTCTTTCGCAAAATACCAGTACTGACCGAATCTGATCTGATCCTCGGAGCTTATTTCACCTATGGCTGGATGCCAACCATGTTACGACTACGAGGCGATCTGGCTGAAGTTACCCAGATTGCCAACAAAGTGCGTACAGCAGAAGGCATCACCAAAGCTGAATTTGCAACATTTGTGAGTGCGATGAACGGCAGTGTAGTCGGCGCATCGAAATTGCTTCACTTTATCACTCCAGAGTGTCACGCTATCTGGGATAGCAGAGTGTATCGCTACCTCTATCGACAACATCCTTATCACAATCGTGTAAACTCTCCTGACCGCTACTGGAATTATTTAGCATTTCTTGACACACTTACAGCTGACCAAAGATTTGCCATGTTTAAGCATCGTGCCGCCGAATTAATGATGTTCACCAAAGGGGAAGTATAGCCACAATGACCCGCAAAACCCAAGGCGTCTACGACCTCGTCCAACTGGCGCTGCAACAAATTGAACAGCCCTACAGCGAAGATGTAATCGAAGAGGTCTGCCTCATTATCGAAAACAATAGGGAGCTGTTCCGCAACTATCTACACCTCAGCGATGACCTCAAACACTGGGTGGTCAACAACTGGATCGGCCAATATACCAAAGATCTCACTGGTGGCCAGACGATGCGGCTGGTTGATGCAAAACGCAGCAAACTCATCACCGGCTACACCAGGCTCTCCTTTTAACCAATCCGTAATTGAAGCTGCTCTATGCATGGAATCGAGCTATCCCGACGGTTTTTTGACGAACATGTTTACCCGCTATTGGCGAGTGAGTTTACGCGCTGGTTGCCGGCGCTCTCTGCCGGCTTACTCGGCGAGGGGTCAGAGGTGCTCGGCTTTGATGATGCGATCTCACAGGATCACAACTACTCTCCACGCGTGGTGATTTGGGTCGCAGATGATCACTTTGCGCAAGTGGGCCAGGCGCTACAGCAACGGCTACTGGCAGCGGCCCCAAGTCACTACATGGGCTATCCCTTGCTTGATAATAATTTCATCCGCTGCATTGCGGTGGTGCCGCGTGAAGGCTTCTTTTATCAGCATTTGGGTGTCGCTGCCTTCCCCACGACGAACCAGGCGTGGCTCAAGTTGAATGAACAGCGGTTGCTGGAGGTGACGGCTGGGCCGATCTTTTATGATCCGCAAGGCCGGTTACAGGCAATCATCGCACAACTCGCCTTTTATCCTGACGCCGTCCGCTATTTTCTACTGCGCCAGGGGGTTGTCCGGCTATCGGAAGTAGGCGCAATTGAACGTACCATTCGACGTGGGGACTACATTGCAACGGCATTATATCGTGCGTGGTTTGTCTACTTTGCCGTGAAGTTTCTTCATCTGCAGCAGCGGCGCTACTGTCCCTATCGCAAGTGGATGGGGCGCAGCCTCACCCAATTGGGCGCGGAGGGTCAGCTTTTAAGCGCCAAGCTGGAAACGTTGGTTCGCACATCCGATCTCGACGCCGTGAGCGCCGAAATAACGGGGATCCTACGCTTTCTTGGTGACCTGATGTTGCAGGAGTTGGGGGAGGCAGATTACAGTCTGTCAGTAGAGAGCGACTTGTGCTTGACCAACTTTCATTGGGATATCCTCTTGGCGGCGCTTGATCGGCAGATACCCGAGGAATTGAAAGAACTCTCCCCCTTAATTACGCCGGTGACATTTTGGGGCGACTTGTTCGATTTTGCGGGACTTGGTGGGGATTTCGCGACACTCTTGGCCCAAAATCTCCAGTTTTTACAAGCGCGCGCGAGCCAGTAGGGAGAACGTCGGCATGAAAGTATATGACAATGCTACTGAGAATGCAGATACCCCGACTTGGGTTTGCGGCCACTGGAATGGTTCACCGCTTGAAATTGGCATGGGCCTGCGCACGGAAGTCGGTGCGCGTGAAGTCCGCCACCATCACCCATACTGCGAATATTTTATTGGGCTAGAAGGAACAGCAGAGTTCGAGGTAGAGGGTTCTGTGGTCGAACTGCGACCAGGGTTGGTGGTGATGGTTGAACCGGGTGAGTGCCATCGGCTACTATCCGTTGATGAGGCCGGCGCACGGTGGATCGTGATCAAGGAACAGTCCAGGCCGGGGACGAAAGATATCTCAGGCTGCTAGCAATGGTCAAAGAGGTGACTGTCACTGTCCAAAACAAAATTCGTACAGCAGACTACCCCGTGGACAGTGACAGTCACCTAGATCGCGAAAAAGGAGCATGGATACATGAGTACATGGCCGGCCGATTATCAGGAACAGCTCTCCGGCACAAAGTGTAGCCTGTGCGCAGAAGGGCGACCGGAAGAAAGTGGTTCACGGATTCGGTTTTACTCTAGCGAAACGGCAGATGCGTATCTGCATAGCCACGGTGTGCAGCGTGGCTATGTGGTGGTGATCTGGCGCGGACGTCATGTGGTGGAACCGACTGACCTATCGGACGAAGAAGCGACAGATTTTTGGCGTGACATGATGCGTGTCAGCCGGGCAATGCAGGAGGTCTACCGCCCCCTCAAGATGAATTATCAACTGCTTGGCAATCGGGTTGCCCACTTGCACTGGATTCTGCCCCCCCGCTTTATCGACGACATTGCCCCCGGTGATCCGCTGCCAGGCGCAGGCTATCATCCCTTTCCTGAAGACGAGGTGCGTCGGGATGTTGCGGCTTTGCGCGAAGCACTACTGCGCGTCAGCATGTAGAAAGAGTTCGCTGTGACCTTAGTTTATGATGAGTGACTGTTCCCCCAGATTGTTAAGGGCGGTGAGGATAGTCACCGCCCAGTGGCAGTGTATTGTGCACAATACAGCTAACCGTAAGGGCAACCCATCAGTTTTTTGACTCATCAAAGTAATTCAACGGCGGGAGCAACGTGTTTTAATGGACGGACGTATCGTGGTGCTGATTATCCCTGTGTTGATCCTGTGGGCAATGCGTGTACCCAGTCACTACGCCAACCCAAGCGTGGGCAGACGGATTAGGATAGGAAGAGCGCTTGCGTTGCTTGGCGGCAGTCGGAGCGCTCATGTCAATGCCTACGCCTTTGGTTGGCAACTGGGGAATCTTAGCATCATCGTATGGTACGTTGGGCTGTGGATGTCGGGCGAGAACTATTGGCAACAAAATGCCTATGTCTTTTCAATCTTACTTGGTACGGCAACGGGATGGATTGCACAAAAGGTTCTACAAAAGGTTGCACAAACCCGATGATGATTCCTCGTTGAACGCAACAATTTTGCATTATACAAGCTGCGCAAAAAACTTGGATTGAGTAACAGGATGAACATTCGACCCGTCCACACCCATGAAATCCCCCAAATCGCGGCCATCCACGAGCGTACTGCCACCGTCGCCTACGCCCACATCTTTCCCGATCAGCCTTTCCCCCGCTCAGAGACGCTCAGCCGTTGGCAGACTTTCTCCGGCCAAATTCTGGTTGCGGAAGTGGAGAAGATGATCGTTGGCTTCGCTGCATTTGACGTAGAAGAGTTGCATGCTCTCTATGTCCTGCCGGCATATCAAGGCCAAGGGATTGGTCATCGGTTGCTGACGGCAGCAGAGGCGGTCTCATCACTGTGGGTGCTGAAAGAGAATCATGCCGCCCGCAACTTTTACGCGGTACACGGCTGGGTGCCTGATGGAACGGAGCGGATGGCGTTTGGGGTGGTGGAGATGCGTTATCAGCAGTTGGCTATGGACAAGCTTCCAGGGACGAAAACACAATGATCGAACTCGAAACCGAACGCCTGCTCCTCCGCAAAGGCCGTCCAACGCCACCCACCCAAGCCGAGCTTGAAGCGGACTACCACCGCTACGTGACCGGCTTTGCCGATCCCGATGTCACGTTTGCACTCTATCAAGATGTCATCCTCGGGTCGTATTATAAAGACAAGGAGGGTGGCCCCTTTGGTTACTATACCATCTATCCCAAGGGGGGCGATTATTGGATCGGCCACTGCCCGCTAATCCCGCGCCTCTGTACACCGGCAGAAGTCGCTCGGTTCCGGCCAAATGGGAACGCAGTTGCGCCCTACCAAACGTTAGAGGTTGAGATCGGCTGGGCGTTGATCATAGAAGCGCGCGGCCAAGGCTTTGCTACTGAAGCGGCCCGGGCCTTGCTCGACTATGGCTTTCAGACGCTACGCGTGCAACGGATCGTCGCCTTGACCGAACGGGAGAACCCAGTGTCGATCCGGGTGATGGAGCGGATTGGCATGGTTGTTGATCAGCGCGCAGAGAGCGATCAGGTTATCGGATGTATTGAAAACTTAGCCATCTTTAGAGCCAACCAGTAAGGAGGCCATGACTTGCGAGTTGCACTTTTTTCGGATATCCACGGTCATGTTACCGGCCTTAGTGCCATTATTATGCGTCTCAAGCAACTGGGCGGTGCCGATCATATCTATGCGGTCGGTGATATCTTGGGGGGTGGGCCTGGAACAGAAGATGTGTTGGACCTGCTGCTTGCACATGATGTGAAAATGTTGATGGGCAACTGGGATGAAGTCTTTTGTGGTCTGGATCAACATCTCAATAAGATTATGCCACAACACCACGAGTCGGTCATCCGCACGTATGAGTGGATGATTGGGCGGTTATCTCGTCCCTATCAGAAACTAATTGCCGAGTTGCCGTACGTTCGAACATTGCAGCTAACTCCACAGCACAAACTGTTACTCTGCCATGCCACACCAGAAAGCACAACGGCACGCGTTTGCCAGTGGGATACGCCGGTGGGTGATCTGCGGCAAGCCTATAGCGATCTAGATGCAACCATCATCGCCTATGGACATTATCACGCCCATCATGTGCGGCAACTTGATGGCAAAATGCTCATCAATGTCGCTGCCGTAGGATTGGGTTGGAGTGGTCTAAGTGCCCTGACGCTGTTGGATGCCAGTCAGGATGATCTGGTAATCCGCCAGTACCAGGTGCCATATGATATCAGCGAACACCAACGATTGGTGCAAGAGCGCCAAATGCCGGATAATCCGTCTATTTGGTATTGGTAATGGACATGGTTAATTTGCTTTACGTGGTTGAACCGGCATTGCGCACAGTTGTACGGGATGCCGCCCGCCAAGTTGCTACGCCATGATATGTCCATTCTCTTCCGTCACTTTCGTGCTTTCGCTGCTCTGCCTTGCCTAGAAGGAACCCCAACTATGACCGATGTTGCCGCCAATTCTGTGATCTCCTTACCAACCCCAACGCTGCAGACCGCGCGCTTGCGGTTGCGCCCGTTCACCGCAGCCGACGCGGACGCCATCTTCGCGCTGCAAAGTAACCCCCGCGTCTTGCGCTATTGGGACGCGCCCCCCTGGAAGGAGCGCGCGCAGGCCGAGCGCTTCCTTGCCCGTTGCCAGCAGATGGCGCAAGAAGGCAGCGGCGCGCGGCTGGCTATCGAGCGCAACATCGACGGTACGTTCATCGGCTGGTGCACGTTGATGAGTTGGGACCCAACGTATCGCAGCGCAATGTTGGGCTACTGTCTCGACGAGCCGGCATGGGGTCAGGGCATTGCTACCGAGGCCGCAGGTGCCTTGTTGCAGTGGGCCTTCAATGCGCTGGACCTCAACCG
>Ga0116151_10005441_pt1 | contig 11011 bp, 8 predicted proteins | sample AD_UKC117_MetaG_FD_89893 | JGI IMG/M metagenome (GOLD analysis project Ga0116151, IMG submission 89893) | Active sludge microbial communities of municipal wastewater-treating anaerobic digesters from Hong Kong - AD_UKC117_MetaG | ecosystem: Engineered > Bioreactor > Anaerobic > Digestate... | reverse complement strand
CAGCAGCGTGTACATCACCGGCAGATCGGCCTGGAAGGACAGGGCAAGCTGCGCATACACCAGGGCCACGTCGATGCTCTGTTCGTCGGTCATCGAGGTGGCGAGCGAGAACATGGCCTCCGCCGCGCCGGCCGCTGGCGTGCCGATGAACGGTTTCGGCGTGTCGCCGGCCAGCGAATGGGCCAGCGCATCGGCGACCAGCGGGTTCTCGTCGCCTGCGTCGATGAAGGCCCGGTAAACGGCCTGGGCTTCGGCCGGGCGGCCGTGGCGCTCGAGGAAATTGCCATAGGCCTGGACGACGCGCAGCGACGTGCCCGCCTGCTGATAGGCCTTGCGATAAGAGGCCTCGGCGCGGATCGCGTTGCCCAGATAGTCGGCGATCAAGGCCGCGTGGAACGACTTGAAATTGGCGAAGCTCTCGTTGATGTCCAGCCGGTCGAGCGCCTTGAGGGCCTCGTTCAGTTCGCCTTCCCCAGCGTAGGACCAGGCGGTGAGAAGGGCCGACGTCAGCTCGCCGACGGGCGTATAGGCGGCTGCCGTGAAATTCCGGCGGGCATCCACATAGTGGCGGATCCGGAAGTCGCGGATGCCGAGCACGATGCGCGCCATGCGTTGCTTGCTGTTGAAGGCGAGGACCTGGATGGCGCGCTCCTCGGCCGCGGCGATGTCACCATCCGCCAGCTCCAGCAGGAAAACCCGCTCGATCAGCAGGGGATTGTCGGTATCGGTCTTGAGGGCAGTGCCGAAATAGTCGGCAGCCAGTGCGTTGTCGCGCTCGCGGGACGCAGACCGGCCCGCCAGGTAGCTGCCGGAGAACGAGATCTGGTCTCCCCCTTCGTAGGCTTGGGATGGCGTGGCGAAGACGAGGGTGCAGACAAGTCCAGTGGCGGCAAGTGCTTTCAAACGCGGCATCGGTTTCCGTTTCATACATGGGGCGGCAAATTGCCGGACCGGTCGATTCATTCGCCCAAAATGGGGTGTTTTTAGGATTGCCGCAACCGCAATCGCCAACGGCCGGTTTGCCGGCCTCCAAAACGCCAAACGGCGCGCCCCTTGAAAGCGCGCCGCAGGTCGACGGATGTCGGGTCCGTCACTGGCTCACGAAGACCTTGCCTGCTTGGGTCAACTTGGTCGGCTGGTCGAGACTTTCCTCATCCCAGTTGAGGTTGACGAAGAGGGTCGCGGTGCCATTCATGTTCAGCGTGTCGACGATCATCGGGAAGTACTCGGAGTCCGAATTCATGTCGCCATTGGCCCACACCACCAGTTTCTGGCTGGGTGTATAAACGCCGCCCCGGATATTCACGCCACCCTTCGAGTAGATGGTGTTGGTGTTACCGACGCCGGTGGTACGGTCCTGCAGGATCGCCCAACCCTTCCAGGCATAGGCCGGATCGGTCGCAGTGGTGTTGTCGTTGTTCGGGCCCGTCAGTTCGACGATCGCACCCGAGGTGATGTCGACATTGCTCGAATTGCCGGTGAGGTAAATGAGCGTTCCATCTTCAGCATGGATCTCCGAACCTGCGTCAAGTTTCAGGTCACCATCCTTCAGGACGTAGATGCCCTTCTGCAGCGTGATATGAGCGTGAGTCTTGCCTTCGATGCCGCCGCAATAGGTGCCTGGCGGCAGGGTGTAGGAACTGTCCTTGACGAAGGCGCCGCTCGAGGTCGAACCTTTCGAGCCGGAACCGGATGACGGCAGACCCATCTGCGCCGCGGTCATGCAGGAGCCGGCGGTCGGCAGGGCCATGACGTAGGACGAGTTGTTGTAGGGATCATCCACCCAGGCGCCCGTGGACACCGGATCGGGATCGAAGCCCGAGCCCGCCCAGCCACCGCGCGCGGTGAAGGATGCGGCATAGGCCTCGGCGCTGCCCCAGGTGCGGATCGCCGTCGTGGCATTCGAATTGGCGTGCACCGAGCAGGTCGCCATGAACTTCGAGTTGCCCTGGAAATAGATCGACTGCGTCTGCGTCGGGTTCATGGCCAGCAGGCAAAGATAAGAGTCTTCGCTGAAGGCGACCTTGGACTTGACCTTCAGATCGACATCGTAGTTCGAGCTGTCACCGGCCTGGTTGCCGAGACTACCGCCGCCCACTTCCGCGTTCTTGTTCTTCAGCGCGCCGAGCACGTTGATGAAGGAGCCCTTGACCTTGGCGTTGACCTCGACGTCGATGGTGTTCGGCCCGGGGGTCACCGTCGGGGTGCCGACCAGTTCGATGTCAGAAACGCGGGCGACAGAGGCGGTGATGTAGTTGGTCGCGATCTGAACGCGCTGGGAGAGCTTTTCGGATGACGTCCCCGAGACATTCTGGGCAGCTGCCGCTGCCAGGGCCGCCGCATCGGCGACGTGCTGGAGCTCTTCGGAAGCCCGGACGGCGCGCATGTAGTCGACGGCGAGGCCGACGGAGCCGATCATCGGGATTGCTGAAAGCGTGGCGATGATCATCGCGTTGCCGTTTGTCGACCGCAGGAAAGACGCCAGGCGGCGGCTGAGGGCTGTCGTCACATCTGCAATTGCCATTGGTGTAGATCCTTCTACTGGATTTGTACCTGGCAAATTCGCAGCCAACTTCTGTCAAAGCATTTCGGCCATCTTTCAAATTTTATCGGTCTGTCGGAATCTCAATTGCCGGTCCGTAATTTGGGGCAGACGGTTACCGGCTCCTTTCCCCATTTCGCCCAATTGAAGGCTCCAAAATACAAAACCGGCGGGCATTGCGGCCCGCCGGTTCGATTTCGGAGATTACTGGCTGACGAAGACCCGGCCAGCCTGCTTCAGGTAGATCGGCTCACCGAGATTCTCGTCTTCCCAGTCGAGGTTGACGAACAGAGTCGCCGTGCCGTTCATGTTGAGCGTGTCGACGATCATCGGGAAGTAGCCCGAGTTCTCGTTCATGTTGCCATTGGCCCAGACCACCAGATGCTGGGCAGGCATATAGGCACCGCCTTTGATATTGACGCCACCCTTGGAATAAATGGTGTTGGTGTTGCCGATGCCGCTGTCACGGTCCTGCATGAGGGCCCAGCCACGATAGGGGTAGGTGCTGTCGCCCGAAGAGCTGTTGGTCTTGTTCGGACCGACGAGTTCCACCACGGCGCCTGAGGTGATGTCGATGTTGCTGTTGTCACCCGTCAAATAGATGAGAGTGCCGTTGGGCGCATGCAGTTCTGACTGCGAGTCGATCTTCAAATCACCATTCTTGATGATGTAGATGCCCTTCTGCAGGTTGGCGACGCCATGGGTCGAAATGTCGATGCCGCCGCAATAGACGCCAGGCACCAGGGTCGTGGTCGTATTCTTCACCTGCTTGTTGGTTGCCGTGCAGGTGGCGCCGACCGTCGGCATCGGCAGGTAATGGGAGCTCGACGGATCGGCCACTGGGTCTTTCACGAACGGCGCATAGCCCATCGGATCGGGCGAAAAGCCGGAGCCGGCCCAGCCGCCGCGCGTGGTGAAGGAGGCCGCATAGGCTGCGGCATTGCCCCAGGTGCGGATGGCCGTGGTCGCGTTCGAATTGGCGTGCACGGAGCAGGTGGCCATGAACTTGGAATTGCCCTGGAAGTAGATGGCTTCCGTCTGGGTCGGGTTCATCGCCAGCAGGCAGAGATAGGCGTCTTCGCTGAACCCGACCGTCGACGAGACATGCAGGTTGATGTCCTTGGAGTTCTCGCCGGCCTGGTTGCCGAGACTGCCGCCGCCCAAATCGGCACTGCCATCCTTCAAGGCGTTCAGCACGTTGATGAAGGAACCTTTTACCTTCGCATCGACCGTGATCTTGATCGAGTTGGGGCCGGTCGCTACAGTCGGTGCACCAATCACCTCGATGTCGGAGACATTCCCCACTGAGTCATTGAGATAGTTTGCAGCGATGGTGGCGCGCTGGTTCATCTGTTCGGATTGCGTACCCGTCACGTTCTTGGCAGAGGCTGCTGCAAGTGCCGCGGCATCGGCGACGTGCTGCAGGGCCTCCGAGGCCCGCACACCGCGCATGTAGTCGACGGCCAACCCGACCGATCCGATCATCGGGATTGCCGCGATGGTGGCGATGATCGTGGTATTGCCCTGCGCCGAGCGCAGGAAGTTGGCGAAGCGGGTGATGATGCTTGTCTTCAGGGCTGCGAGTGCCATCGGTACCGTTCCTCGGTTTTAAGAATTCGTGCACCAACGATTGTTCGCAGCCGCTTACCACCTCCTTGCAGGAATATCTTCAATTCGAGTCATTGCGCAAATCTTGCGGTGATCACGCCCCATGAATCACGCCATGGTTATCAGCACGGTGAAATTTTAGAAAACTTCAACCGTAGTCCCCGCCCGCCGAGTTCTAGGCACTACAGGCCTACATGTTGGGATAGTTCGGCCCCTCGCCGCCCTGCGGCACCACCCACGTGATGTTCTGTGAGGGGTCCTTGATATCGCAGGTCTTGCAGTGCACGCAGTTCTGGTGATTGATCTGGAAGCGCGGCGGCTTGCCGTCCTCGCTCACCACCTCATAGACCCCCGCCGGGCAATAGCGCTGGGCCGGCTCATCCCATTGCGGCAGGTTGACCGCGATCGGCACGTCCGGATTCTTGAGCTTCAGATGCGGCGGCTCGTCCTCTTCATGGGCGGTGGCGGAGAAGGCGACATTGGTCAGCCGGTCGAAGGAGATTTCACCGTCAGGCTTCGGGTAGGCGATGGGTTTCGCCTGTGACGCCGGCAGCAGCGTGTCGCAGTCCTTCTTTCCGTGTTTCCAGGTGCCTAGGCCGAAGCCGAAGATCTGGTTCATCCACATGTCGAGGCCGCCCAGCGCCAGTCCGCCGATCAAGCCCAGCTTCGACCACATGGGTTTCACGTTCTTCACGCGCTTCAGGTCCTGATAGACCCAGGACTTGCGGTAGGCTTCTTCATAGGACGCCAGTTCGTCACCTGACCGGCCGGCCTCAATGGCGGCAACCGCCGCTTCCGCCGCCATCATGCCGGTCTTCATGGCATTGTGAGAGCCCTTGATGCGCGGCACATTGACGAAGCCCGCCGAGCAGCCGATCAGCGCACCGCCGGGGAAATAGAGCTTGGGAACGGACTGGAAGCCGCCCTCGGTGATGGCACGCGCGCCATAGGCGACGCGGCGGCCACCCTTCAGCACCTGCTCGATCAGCGGGTGATGCTTGAAGCGCTGGAACTCCATATAGGGGAAGAGATGGGGGTTGGTGTAGTTCAGATGCACCACGAAGCCGATGGAGACCAGATTGTCCTCCAGGTGATACATGAAGCTGCCGCCGCCGGTCTTCAGCCCCAGGGGCCAGCCCATCGTGTGGGTAACCTGCCCCTGCTTGTGGTTCTCCGGCTTCACTTCCCAGAGTTCCTTCATGCCGAGGCCGAACTTTTGCGGCTCGCGGCCTTCCGAGAGGTTGAACTTGGCAATGATCTCCTTGGCAAGCGAGCCGCGCACACCTTCGGCGATGAAGACATATTTGCCGAGAAGTTCCATGCCGGGCTGGTAGTCAGGCTTGGGGTTTCCATCCTTGCCGATGCCCATCACGCCGGCCACCACGCCCCTGACCGAGCCGTCCTCGCGGTAGAGCACCTCCGAGCAGGCGAAGCCCGGATAGATCTCGACGCCGAGCGCCTCGGCCTGCTGGGCGAGCCAGCGGCACAGGTTCCCCAGCGAGATGGCATAGTTGCCGTGGTTGTTCATCAGCGGCGGCATCAGCATATTCGGCAGACGGACGGCGCCCGAGGGGCCAAGCATATAGAAGCGGTCCTCGATGACCGGTGTATTGAGCGGTGCGCCCTGCTCTTTCCAGTCGGGAATCAACTCATCGAGCGCCACCGGATCGATGACCGCGCCCGAAAGGATGTGCGCGCCGACTTCGGAGCCCTTTTCCAGAATGCAGACGGTCAGATCGGGTGAGAGCTGCTTGATGCGGATGGCGGCCGACAGGCCCGCCGGTCCGGCTCCCACGATCACCACGTCATACTCCATCGCCTCGCGCTGGATCTGCTCCACAGCCTGAAACTCCGTCTATCGGTTGCCCCTCGGGGCCTGTTATAGTGTCGGGAGGTCCGGACACAAGCCGACAATTGGGACATGGCAGGCCACCAAAACGACATGACACCGCATGATGCCGCTACAGCGCTCGGCTGGCTGGCCGAGATGGGCTGTGACGAGATCATCGCGGAAACGCCAGTCAACCGCATGGCACCACCGACCCGACCTGAGACGCCGGCGCCGCAAACTGCACCGGTCATGCCGGCAGCTCCGGGCCAGCATCCCGCACTCTCCTGCCAGACCTTGGATGACATTGTCGCCGCGCTTTCCACTTTCGATGCCTGTCCTCTCAAGAAGACGGCGGCCAACCTGTGTTTTGCCGATGGCAACCCAAGGGCCAGGGTCATGCTGGTGGGCGAGGCGCCGGGCCGCGACGAAGACCTGCAGGGAAAACCGTTCGTCGGCCGGTCCGGCCAGTTGCTTGACCGGATGCTCGCCGCCATCAACCTGTCACGGCAGGCGGAAGTGCCGGATCAGGCGGTCTACATCACCAACGTGATCTTCTGGCGTCCGCCTGGCAACCGGACGCCAACGGAAGCGGAAACCACCATGTGCCTTCCCTTCCTGCATCGCGCCATCGCGTTGCAGAAACCTGACTTCATCGTCTGCCTCGGGGCCACGCCAGCCCAGAGGCTCACGGGCCGCAGCGAAGGCATCCTCAAGATGCGCGGGCGATGGCTGGAGGCTCATATAGGCGGACGCACCATTCCATTGCTGCCAACGCTGCATCCGGCTTATCTCCTGCGGCAGCCTGCGCAAAAGCGGTTGGCATGGCGGGATCTGCTGGCACTTCGCCAGATGCTCGATTCGCACTGAGCGGACCGGATCGGCTGCTCCAGCGTTTGCGAATCAGCCCCGGCGCACCCCCCCGAAAGTGATTCGCTGGAGATTGATTCATGCAATCCAAAGTACCCCCTCATCTGCACCTTGAGGTCAAGATTAGCGGTATACGGACGAATTTCGTAAGGGCACATCGGGCCTCTGATGCCCCCTTTTTTTCATCTTACGTCAAGATTTCAGCACCCTTTATGCTATTGTCTTCATTACATTTTTCTTGTTCTGCCGAAGTGAATGGTGTTTGATAGCAAACGAACACAACACACACAGGCCGCGATACCAGACAGCAGGCGGGCGGTTTGGAGATCGGGCGGCGAGGGGCTGAACCACATGAGTGATGCCAGAACATTTATTCCAGTGAAGATCGCGATTCTGACGATCTCAGATACGCGGACGCTCGAAAACGATGTGTCGGGCCAGACCCTCACAGACCGGATTGCCGAGTCCGGGCACAATCTATCCGCGCGTAAGGTCGTGAAGGATGACGTGCGCGCAATCCGCCACGTCATTCGTGACTGGACCAACCGCAACGATATCGACGTGATCATCACCACCGGCGGCACCGGGCTGACGGGTAACGATATCACGATCGAAGCGGTGCGGCCGCTGTTCGAGAAGGAAATCGACGGCTTCGGCACGCTGTTCCACATCATCTCCTATCCGAAGATCGGAACGTCAACGATCCAGTCGCGTGCATCGGCGGGGATCATGAAGGGCAAGTACATCTTCTGCCTGCCTGGCTCGCCGGGCGCCTGCCGTGACGGCTGGGACGGCATTCTGAAGCCGCAGCTCGACTATACGCACAAGCCGTGCAACTTCGTCGAGATCATGCCGCGGCTCGAAGAGCACCTGAAGCGCGCTAAGTCCTGAACCCACCAGATTCAAGTCCTCGAGCGTCTGTTGTCACCGTATTGTGAGCGTTAATGTAACACCGTGACTTACATTTGATCGCGCCGGAGCGATCGCACCTTACTCATTGATTTGGCTGGCACCTTTTCTCTCACTCCTGTCACCTGGCTTGATTCGATTTCGTCATCCGGATGGATAGATTTGGGACATCAGAGATGCGGTCTCCGCAGCTTTGAAATCAACAAATGAGCCATCCGGCGCGCCGGATCGAATTTCAGGAGATCAAAAATGAAGACCATCACTTTGTCGCTCGTTGCCCTGGCAGCCCTCTCTGGCGTCGCTTTCGCCAATGACCGCGCTGAACAACACACTGCCGCCTGGCGCAATGTTCACTGGGGTGCCGTGTGGGCCACGCATCCTCTTGTGAATGAGGAAATGACCTATAGCGACACCGAAGGCTTTGCCGCCATTCCGCTCGACTCCAAGGCGCAGTCTGACTTCGCGCAGCGCAAGCTGCGCGGCGAGAACTTCGACAACGACAACTGATTTTCGCCTCATATACCCGCAAATTTCAGGAGGCCGCGTCTCAGCGCGGCCTCTCTTCGCGCTGGAAGGGGCCAATGCCCGACACGATGGCGAGGCCCAGAAGGATTACAGCCCCGCCAAGCATCTGTGCCGGTGAAATGCTTTCACCAAGGACGAAGAATGCGGTGATGATGCCCACCACCGGCATCAGCAGAATGAAGGGTGCGGCATCATCCATCCGGCATTGCTTCAGCAGCGAGTACCAGCAGATATAGGCGAGATAGAAACCAACAATGCCGACAAACGCCAGGGCCGCCCATTCCAGGGGACCTGCACTCGTCAGGCTCTCGACCTGCCCGCGTTCGATCACCAGTGTCGCCAAGGCCAGTTGCGGCACGCCGCCCAGGGCATTGGCCTTGAGAATTCCCACGCCGGTATCGCGGCTCCATTTGCGGGCCAGCACCTGGCCCAGCGCCCAGAACAGCGCGCTCAACATGATGAATGCCGTGGGAACCAGTGGCGGCGGCACTTCCGGCAGGCCGATGACGATCGCAACGCCTGCCGTGGAGAGCGCCGTGCCGGCGATCTTCCGCGCGTCCAGGCGTTCCTTCATGATGAGCCAGTCCAACACGATCGCGATGGGGATCTGCAACTGCAGGACAAGATTGGCAACGGTTGCCGGTACGCTGCGCAAGCCCCAGAACAGGAAAGCGCCCTGGATGGTGACGGCAAAGGCCGCGATCACGACGATGGCGGCCCACGGCGTCTTGAGGCGCTCCCGATGGGTCATGCTCAGCACGACGGCGATGCCCGTGTAGACCATGAGCATCATGAACAGTGGCGGGAAATGGGTAACCGCCGGTTTCGCGATGGTGAAGCCTGTGCCGAAAAACAGCGGCGGCAAGAGTGCAAGGAGAATCTGGCGGCGGGTCATGGCGCGAACATGGCGAAACTCCTCTGCGCCGACAATCTCGTTCTTGAAATGTTCCTTTTGTGGTGCTAGTTTCATTGCATGCCAACGCTGATCGACAAACGACAGTCCACTGGACTTGATCCGGCCGTGCTGGGTGCCGGACGGCTGTCGGCGCTCGATCACCAGACGCGCGGCCGCGGCGCGAAGCTCAACATGACCGGCCGCTTCGAGCGCTATAACCGGTCGCTGTTCGATGATGGCTGGCAGAGCCTCGAAGACCTGCCGCCGTTCCGCACCGAGGTCTTCGAAGAATCGCCCAAGACCATCATCACGCGGAACGAGTCGCCCGACATCTCCTTCGACAGGTCCATCAATCCCTATCGCGGGTGTGAGCACGGCTGCGCCTATTGCTATGCGAGGCCGACCCATGCCTATATGGGGCTGTCGCCGGGCCTGGATTTCGAGAGCAAGCTGTTCGCCAAGCCCAACGCAGCAGAGCTTCTGCGGGCCGAACTGCTGGCCAAGGATTATAAGCCGCGCACCATCGCCATCGGCACCAACACCGACGCCTATCAGCCGATCGAACGCGGCCACCGGATCACGCGCCGCGTTCTCGAGGTGCTGTCGGAGTTCAATCATCCCGTCGGCATCGTCACCAAATCGGCTCTGGTGACCCGCGACATCGACATTCTGAAACCGATGGCGGATCAGGGGCTCGTCAAGGTGGCCATCTCGATCACGACGCTCGACGCCAAGCTGTCGCGGGCCATGGAGCCGCGCGCCGCCACACCCGGAAAGCGCCTGCAAGCCCTCGAATTGCTGTCGGCGGCGGGCATCCCCACGGTGGTCATGGTGGCGCCCATCATCCCTGCCGTGAATGACAGCGAGATCGAAGCGATCCTCAAGTCCGCGCACATGGCTGGCGCGCGCGAGGCTGGCTATGTCATGCTGCGCCTGCCGCTCGAAGTGCGCGACGTGTTCAAGGACTGGCTCGAGGCCGCGTTGCCGGACAGGGCTGCAAAGGTTATGTCTCTGGTGAAGTCGGTGCGCGAGGGCAAGGAGAGCGATTCAACCTGGGGCCGCCGCATGACCGGCACCGGCCCCTATGCCTGGACCATCGGGCGGCGCTTCGAACTGGCCTGCCAGCGGCTCGGCTTCAATGCGAGCCGCCTCAAGCTGGCAACCGACCTGTTCAAGCGGCCGCCGCAGCCGGGCGAACAATTGAGCCTGATCTGAAGGAGCAGACATGAATGTGCGGCAGCAGAAATCGGAGGCCTTCCAGAAACTCCACGACGGGCCCAACGCCTTCGTGATCGCCAACGCCTGGGATGCCGGCAGCGCCAGGCTTCTGGAGACTCTGGGGTTCAAGGCCATCGCCACGACCAGTGCCGGGCTTGCCTATTCGCTGGCAAAGCCCGACGGCCGCAACGCCGTCACCCGCGCGGAAGCCCTCGACAATGCAAGGGCCATCGTCGAAGCGACGTCGCTGCCGGTGTCCGCCGATCTCGAAGGCGGCTACGGCCTGACGCCTGAAGATTGCGCGCTGACCATCCGGGGTGCGATTGAAGTGGGTCTCACGGGCGGTTCGATCGAGGATTCGACCGGCCATGCGGCGGCGCCGATCCATGACATCGGCCTTGCCACGGAGCGGGTCAGGGCCGCCGTGGAAGCGGCCCGCACCTCCGACGTTCCATTTCTGCTGACGGCGCGTTCCGAGAATTTCCTGCATGGCCGCGCCGATCTGGCCGATACCATCCGGCGGTTGCAGGCCTTTCAGGACGCCGGCGCCGATGTTCTGTTCGCGCCGGGTTTGCGCAGCGCCGAGGACATCCGGGCGGTCACATCCTCCGTCGAT
>Ga0116151_10005439_pt1 | contig 11012 bp, 6 predicted proteins | sample AD_UKC117_MetaG_FD_89893 | JGI IMG/M metagenome (GOLD analysis project Ga0116151, IMG submission 89893) | Active sludge microbial communities of municipal wastewater-treating anaerobic digesters from Hong Kong - AD_UKC117_MetaG | ecosystem: Engineered > Bioreactor > Anaerobic > Digestate... | reverse complement strand
TTATCAGTGGTTCAGGCGCAAACGGTAAGGATTACCGGAACAGTTACTAGTTCCGAGGATGGAATGCCCCTTCCGGGTGTTTCAGTATTTGTAAAGGGTACTACTGTTGGTGTTACTACTAACATTGACGGTAAGTACGAAATTAATGTTCCTACAACAGCAGAAACTGTTACTTTCAGTTTTGTGGGTTTTAAAACACAAGATGTTGCAATTGCTGGTCGTTCAGTTATTGATGTAGTAATGGAATCTGAATCTGTTGAGATGCAGGAAGTTGTTGTTACTGCTCTTGGAATTACTCGTGAAAAAAAATCTTTAGGGTATTCAGTTCAAGAAGTAAGTGGTAATGATGTTAATCAAGTAAAGTCCGATAACTTTGTTTCTCAACTTTCTGGTAGAGTTGCTGGTATTCAGGTTAAATCTAATACAAACTTTGCAGGATCTAACAATGTTATTATTCGTGGTTCGGCATCGCTTACAGGTAATAACCAAGCGTTATTTGTTGTTGATGGAGTTCCTTTTGATAATTCAATAACAAATAATAGTGGACAAGTATCTGGAAGAAATGGATATGACTATGGTAATGCTGCTTCGGATATTAATCCCAATGACATCGAATCTATTAGCGTTTTAAAAGGAGCTGCTGCTACAGCTCTTTACGGATCTCGTGCTGCCAACGGTGTTATTTTAATTACAACTAAAAAGGGAAAAGCAACAAAAGGTCCCCAAGTAAGGGTAAGTTCTACTTATATGGTTAGCTCCATTGACAAAAGCACATTCCCTGAATATCAAAACAAATATGGTGCTGGTTATGGAAAGTATTATTATAGTGGTCCCGGAACTGATGATCCAAGTGATGATGATAGTCAATATTGGGGTTTTGAATATTATGGAGATGTAAATGGTGATGGTATAAAAGATTATACAGTTCCTTATTATGAAGATGCTTCTCGTGGACAAGCATTTGATTCTAATTTATTGGTTTACCAATGGGATGCTCTTTATCCGGAATCCCCCAACTATTTAAAAGCTACACCATGGGTTGCAGGGAAGAATGGTCCTGATTCTTTTTTTCAAACAGGGGTATTGAATTCTGAAAATATTGAAATTTCTGGAGGTGATGAAAAAACAACTTACAGGTTGGGCTATACTTATTTTGATCAAAGTGGTGTAATGCCTAATAGTTACCTTACTAAAAACAATGTTGTTTTTACAGGATCGCATGAACTTTTAAAAAACTTAAAGGTTACTTCATCTGCTAATTATATAAGAACCAGTGGAAAAGGACGTCCTTCGACTGGTTATTCCGATAATATCATGTCTTCGTTTCGCCAGTGGTATCAGGTAAATGTCGATATGAAGGAACTGAAAAAAATGTATGATTTAACTCATCAAAATATAACTTGGAATCCTAATGCCTACGATGATACATCTCCAGCTTATTGGGATAATCCATATTGGATTCGTAATGAGAATTACGAGAACGATAGTAGAAGTCGATTGATAGGTTACGTACAATTTGATTGGGAAATTATGGCCGGTCTGAAAGCAATGGGGCGTTATGCTATTGATACTTATAATGAATTACAACAAGAGCGTAAAGCTATTGGTTCTGTTGCAGGCGAATTTGGAGTAGGACGTCCAGATGTTACATCGGGATATAGCCGTTTTACAAGAGATTATACTGAAACTAATCTAGATTTTATGCTTACATATCGGAAGAAATTTGCAGATATGTTTGATTTTACGGCATTATTAGGTTCCAATGTTAGACGAAATAGCGCTGAGACTGTGTATGCTTCTACTAACAACGGATTGTCGATACCTGGAGTATACGCATTAAGTAATACAAAAGATCCTATGGATTTACCAGAGGAAACTTTAACTAAGATTGGTGTTAATGGTATATTTGGTAGTGTTTCATTGGGAATGCTTGATACTTATTTTATTGAAGGAACGTTGCGTCGTGATGTATCATCTACACTTCCAGAGTCAAATAATACATATTATTATCCGTCTATTTCAGGGAGTATATTATTCTCGAATATTTTAAAACAAGATTGGTTAAGTATGGGAAAGGTAAGGTTAAATTATGCCGAGGTAGGTAATAGTGCTCCAGCTCTTAGTGTTAAGGATACATATTCTTCAAATACTCCTTTTAGTGGAAATGCACTAGCCACGGTTCCTAATACTAAAATGAATTCAAAACTTAAACCAGAGCGTCAACGTGCTCTTGAAGCTGGTTTAGAAATGGGATTTTTGCAAAATAGGGTTGGCTTTGATTTAGCTTTGTATAAAAATAATAATGTTGACCAATTAATGCCTGTTTCTGTATCGTATACTACTGGTTATTCAAGTAAGTGGGTAAATGCAGGTGAAATTGAAAATAAGGGTGTTGAATTAGCGCTAAGAGGAACTCCAATAAAAACTCAAAATTTTCAGTGGGATATTAATATCAACTGGTCTAAAAATGAGAATAAAGTTGTTAAACTTTATACCGATGAGTATGGAAATAAAGTAACTAATTTAGAGTTAGCTTCTTTACAAGGAGGTGTATCTATTAATGCTACTGTTGGTCAGCCTTATGGAACAATTCAGGGTACTGATTACGTATATACCAATGGCAAAAAGACTGTAGACCCTGCGACTGGAAGATATTTAAAGAGTTCAGCAAACAATGTTGTTATAGGAGATATTAATCCTGATTGGAATGCTGGAGTAAGAAATACATTGAGTTATAAGAGTCTTTCACTTAGTTTTCTGATTGATATGCAAAAAGGAGGGGATGTATTCTCTCTTGATTTATGGTATGGAATGGGAACAGGCTTGTATAAGGAAACTGCTGGGAAAAATGATTTAGGAAACAATAAGCGAGATCCTATAGTTTGGAATGATGTTAATAATAAAACACAAGAAGGAGGTTATGCTCCAAACAGCGGTGGTGTTATTGAGGATGGTGTATTACCCGACGGAACAAAAAACTGGGTTCGTCGTAATCAAGAGAATTATTATGCAATTGGTTGGACAAAGGATCCAAATAAAAGATTTATTTATGATGCTTCATATATTAAACTTAGAGAAGTTACTATAACGTATAATTTGCCGAAAAAATTTGCAAATAAATTATATGTGGCAGGAGCCTCAATAAGTTTAGTTGGCTCTAACCTGTGGATTATTCATAAAAACCTTCCTTATGCTGATCCAGAAGCTAGCCAAGGCGCTGGTAATGTTCAAGGGTGGCAATCAGGGGTAATGCCTGCTACTCGTAATTTTGGAGTAACTCTTAATTTACAATTTTAATTCAATTAGAATATGAAAAAAACTTTGATACTTTTCACAGTCCTGCTTTTTGTCTTTACTAGTTGTAGTGACAATTTTGAGGACTTTAATACTGATAGAAAGCATCCTGATGTAGTTCCAGGGGAAGTTCTATTTTCTAATGCACAAAAAGAGTTAGCTGATTATGTAAGTAACGTAAATGTAAATATTAACATATTTTCGTTAATGTCTCAGTATTGGACAGAAACTACATATACAGATGAAGCAAATTACGATTTAGTTAATCGAAACATAAGTGCAAATATTTGTTCTAGGGTATACTTGAGAGTATTAAAAGATTTAAATGAGGCTAAGACTTTAATTGAAAATACAGAAGTGGCAAGTATTTATGCAAAGCAAAAAAGCAATAAATTACAAATTATTGAGATTTTGAGCATTTATGCATGGCAACACTTGGTTGATGTTTTTGGTGCAGTTCCATATACACAGGCTCTTGATATTAATAATGTTTATCCTGTTTATGATTCGGGGGCTGACATATATAGTGACTTATTTACTAGGTTGAATACAGCATTAACCAACTTGGATAATAGTGCGGAAAGTTTTGGTTCTGCAGATTTATATTATGGAGGAGATGTATCGTCTTGGATTAAATTTGGTAATTCTCTTAAAATTAAGTTAGCGATTATGGTTGCAGATGTTCAAGATGCTGTAGCACAAACGGCAATAGAAGCCGCTTACAACAATGCATTTACTTCTAACGATGACAATTGTTTGATGTCTTATTTAACATCATCACCGAATTACAATCAACTTTATGCTGATTTAGTAGCTTCTGGGCGTCATGATTTTGTTCCTGCAAACACTATTGTTGATGAAATGAATACATTGAATGATCCTCGAAGAGATGCATATTTTACATTGTATAATGGTGCTTATATTGGAGGTATTTATGGATATGCAAATTCATACAATGTTTATTCGCATATTTCTGAAGTTATTCAACAACCGGATTTTCCTGGTATTATGATGACTTATTCGGAAATTTGTTTTTATTTAGCTGAGGCTGCCGAAAGGGGATATAATGTAGGACATAACGCAGAATATTGGTATGATGAGGGAATAACCGCTTCTTTCGACTTTTGGGGTGTAAGTGATGTTTCTACTTATTTAACCAATCCAGATGTTGCTTATACTACGGCTGCTGGTACATGGAAGCAAAAAATTGGTATTCAATCTTGGATTGCTAATTATGTTTGTGGAATAGTAGGTTATAATAACTGGCGTAGGTTAGATTATCCTGTTTTTAATTTACCTGAGACTGTAACAGATTATTCAGATATTCCAGTAAGATTTACATTTCCTATTAATGAACAAACTTTAAATACCGAAAATTATAATGCTGCGTCATCGATGATTGGAGGTGATTTAATTAGTACTAAAGTTTTTTGGGATGTACATTAATTTTATATTGAAATGAATAAAAAAAACCGCCTTCGGGCGGTTTTTTTTATTGTAGTGGTTTACTTGACACATATTACTATTTCCTATAAATTTGATTTGGATTTATATACTTGTCATTCTACCTAATTTATAATTTTTGCAAATTATTTTTTATGAAACAAAGTCTGTGTGCTGTTCTCACAGCCTTTTTTATTACCCTAAATGTTGGGTTGTGGGCTCAAACTGTGCGAATTACAGGTACTGTTATTGATGCCAGCGAGGGTTATCCGCTGCAAGGGGTAAGCGTAACTTTGGTGGGATCTGTAAAGGGAACCGTTACCGATCCTTTTGGTCGATACGACATTGAGGTTCCTGAAATAGCTAAACGGGTTCGTTTTAGTTATATTGGCTATAAATCTCAGGAAATAGAAATATCTGGGCGAAGCGTTATTGATGTAGAACTTATGCAGGATGTGATAGAAGTGAAGGAGGTCACTGTTACTGCATTGGGTATAATGCGTGCCGAAAAAGCTACTGGTTATGCCATTCAAAGTGTAAAGGGCGAAGACGTTATTCAGGCTTCGGAACAAAATGTTGTTAATTCGCTACAAGGTAGAATTGCCGGTGCAACAATAACAAACTCTTCCGGTGCAGTGGGGGCTTCAACCAGAATAGTCCTTAGGGGTGTGAATTCTCTGAATACCGATAATCAGCCAATATTTGTTATTGACAATGTTATTGTGAATAACAGTAATTTTGGTAACACTTCTACAGAGGGGGTAAATCGTGGAAGTGGAATTACCGATATAAATCCAAATGATATTGAAAGTGTAACAGTACTTAAGGGTCCAAATGCTGCAGCACTTTACGGTTCGAGAGCTGCTAATGGTGCTATCCTAATTAAAACAAAATTGGCTAATGCAAATAATGATTTTGGTGTTTCGTTTAACAGCACTACTACACTGGAAAGGCCTTTACGTTTACCCGATTTTCAGAATGTTTACGGGCAAGGAACCGGAGGTGTTTTCGAATTTGTTGATGGAAAAGGTGGAGGTATTAACGACCACGTGGATGAGAGTTGGGGGCCTAAACTTGATATTGGATTGATGATTCCACAATGGAATTCTCCCATCGAAGGAGGCATTCGTCAGCCTACGCCATGGGTGTCCTATCCTAATAACGTGAAGGATTTTTTTGAGGTTGGAAAAACCTTTACAAATAATGTGGCAATAGAAAGCGCCGGCGATAATTATTCGGTTCGGTTTTCTTACACAAATACAGAACAGTCGGGAATGATTCCCAATACAGACCAATCTAAAAATGCGGTAATGCTTAATACTACAATATCACCGCATAAGTATATTGCTTTTAACGCGAATTTATCGTATGTAAATACGCATAGCGGCAACATTCCTGCATATGGATATAGTACGCAAAATGTAATGGAGCAATTTATTTGGTTTGGACGGCAGGTTGATATTGCTGATTTGAAGAAATATACATATTCTGATGGTTCTAAGCGGAATTGGAACTATAGTTATCATAATAACCCCTACTTTACATTGTACGAAAACCTTAATGGTTTAGATCGTGACAGGGTGTTTGGACAAGGTAGTGCAACTGTTAAGTTTACCGATTGGATGAATCTAAAGTTAGGCGCATCAATCGATAATTACAATAATTATAATACGGCACGGTCGGCATTTGGAGATATAGATAGTCCGTACGGGTACTATGGAGAATCAAAAAAAACATTTCGTGAGTTGAATACAGATTTTTTACTTACAGTTAACAAAAAAGTATCCGATAAGGTAGGTTTCAGTTTTAACGCTGGAGGAAATATAATGAAGCAGTATTCGCAAACGCTTCTTTCGTATGCAACCGAGTTGGCTGTTCCTAATATTTACAACTTACAAAATGCGAATGTGCCTATTGTTTCGTCCAATGTCATTTATAAAAAGCAAATAAACAGTTTATACTACAATGGGCAGTTTGTTTTCAATAATGCCTTATTTTTCGATTTTACGGGAAGAAATGATTGGTCGAGCACTTTATCCAAGGGAAAGAATTCGTATTTCTACCCCTCGTTTAACATATCAGGCGTTCTAACGGATTTATTCGACATACAAACTCGTACACTTAGTTTTGCGAAACTGAGGGCAGGTTGGGCTCAGGTAGGTTCCGATACCGACCCGTACCAGTTAGAATCGGTTTATAAATTCGATCAGGGATGGAATGCCTCTACTAAGTTGGCTACAATATACATTCCCGATAATTTAGCAAATAGTAACTTAAAACCTCAACGAACAAATTCATTGGAGATTGGAGCCGATTTAAGATTTTTTCTGAATAGAATAGGAATTGATTTTACTTACTACAATCAAAAAACATACGACCAAATTATAAATTTACCAATTACGGCAGCAACTGGCTATGTTTCGAAAATTGTTAACGCTGGCGAAATTCAAAATTCGGGAATAGAAATTTCTTTAAATGTTGTTCCTGTTAAAACCCGAACAGGTTTTGAATGGAATACAACCATCAACTACTCGTTAAACAGAAATGTAGTTAATAAGTTAGCCGAAGGACTTGATAAGTATGTTCTGGGTAATTATTGGAGTCTCGATGTTATTGCAAAGGTAGGAGAGCCAGTAGGAGAATTATATGGTTATGACTTTGCGAGAAATGCTAATGGTAAAATTATTTATGTTGATGGATTACCCTATCAGGGGCAAATGCGGTCGTTAGGAAATTATACCCCCGATTGGGTCGGTAGCATTAGCAACGAGTTTAGGTATAAAAATTTATCGTTTTCGTTTTTAGTTGATATGCGATTTGGAGGGGAAATTTATTCGATGACTACAACTTGGGGACGATATGCAGGAGTATTAAAGGAAACTTTAATTGGGCGTGAAGGGGGAATTGTTGGAGTGGGTGAAATGCTTAACGAAAATGGTGAGTGGGTTGCCAATAATGTAGTTGTTACAGCCGAAGAGTATAACAAGGCAGCGTATAACAACAATATTGCATATTCAAGCATTTTCGATGCTAGTTTTATTAAGTTACGCGAAGTAAGAATAGGTTATACTATTCCTAGACTAGGGAATTCCAATGTGAAAAATGTTTCTTTTTCCATTGTTGGACGGAATCTCGCGCTCTTATATACACGGGTTCCGCATATCGATCCGGAAACGGCATTTAGCAATGGAAATGTTCAGGGCTTGGAATTTGGACAATTGCCCTCGGCACGTAGTGTTAGTTTAAACATTGGTTTTAAGTTTTAATCGAGTAAAACGGCGTATATGTTTAGCGTTAAAAAAGGTTTGTTTTTAGTTGCGGTAATTTTTGCTATTACCGGTATTTCCTGTTCGAAGTTGGAGGACGAGAATAAGGATCCGAATTCTATTAGTATTACCGAAGAGCATCCCGATATGTTGCTTACTCACTCCATTGAAGAGTTGGGCGATCTGATTTTTGATGTTTGGTTGGGACACGAAATTGGATCGTGTTGGGTTCAGCACATGGCAAAAGTGCAATATACCGACGAAGATAGATATGTTCCTCGTAACGATGTTATTAATGATATTTGGACGACATTATATGCGGGACCTGGAATTGAAATTCAGCGAATTATTGATATTGCAAAGAAAAATGGACACGATAATTATCAGGGTGTTGCATTGGTATTAAAAGTTTATTTGTTTTCGGTACTAACCGATTTGTATGGCGATATTCCTTACTCGGAAGCGTTTAAGCCCGATAGTACGCTAACGCCGAAGTACGATACTCAGGAAAGTATTTACAGCAATTTTATGCAGGCGTTGGAATTGGCAAATACTTTACTTAAAAATGATGGACAAGTTGTTGATGGAGATATTTTATTTGATGGCGATATCGTGAAGTGGAAGAGGTTTGCAAATTCTTTACGGTTACGATTGTTATTAAGAATGTCCAATAAAATGGATGCTCAATCCTTAAAAAGCGCAATTTCATCAATAGTTAACAATCCTACAACTTATCCAATATTTCAATCGAATTCCGATAATGCCGCGCTTCATTATTTAGGGACAACACCCAATAATAATCCCTTAAACGAGACCTATAAAACTCGTGACGACCATCGTGTTAGTAAAACTTTGGTCGATGCAATGTATAATCCAAATAAACCGGATCATCCCGATTGGCGGATTATGGTTTATGCCGATGTTCCGGATGCAGGGGGCTACTGGACAGGTTTGCCAAATGGGTTAACATCGGCAAAGGCTGCTGCCTATAATGGAAACGGATTTACAGGAACATCTCGAATAGGTAGTTACTTTATCCAGCCCGAGGCACCGGGAATGTTTATGAGCTATGCCGAATTGCAATTTCTTTTGGCAGAAGTTGCTTATAAGGATTTACTTGAAGGTGTTTCGAGTGCCGATGCTCAAACATTTTACGAGAATGGAATTAGGGCATCGTACTATCAATTTCAGGATGAAATTTTGGAAAAAGCGCCGGAATTTTATAGTCAATTTAATGGGGTAGTACTGAATATTGACGATTTTATTAACGATTTTTTGGCTAACGACGGAGCATGGAATCAGGTTTCCGGGCTACAAAAAATAGCGAAGCAAAAGTGGATTGCCATGTTCGATCAGGGCGTTCAAGCGTGGTTCGAATGGAGAAGAACGGGGCTCCCTGTTTTAGTTCCGGCCGAGGATGGGTTGAATAATGGGAAAATTCCCATAAGGCTGCGTTATCCCTCCGACGAATATTCAAGGAACGACGAACAGTTAAATGTGGCGTTAACTCGGATGAGCGGTTCCGACGATTTGAATACACCTGTATGGTGGAACGAGCATTAAGTCTAACTAAGGCATTAATTAATTGGTAATACGATGAAGGTTAAAAAGTATTTTTCCGGTTGTTGCATTTTGTTGTTCATGCTTATTGCATTTAGTTCTTGTTTAATGAACGACGATTTAATGACTAGCAATGTTCATACCGGAGGATTGCTCGATGCTACAACTTTAATTCAATATAAAGCGGGCTCGCTACACAACGATACCATTAGTGTTGTTGTGTACCAAGGGCCGGCGGTAACTTCAATTAAAATATTCAAAAGTTATACTCATATAGCCGACGGTAGCGAAACTGACGAAATTTTACTTGACGAAGTGGCCGTTAACGGACTTAACGAAGATGATACGTTGGTCTTGGATTTGGTTTATGGTTGGGATCAGTTAAGTCAGGGCTTTTCGAAATTGGGTAATGGAGTTGACGATTTTCCACAAACAGCAAATCTTGCGGATATTGGCGATTACTTTACTTTGCGCTACGTGTCGGTTTTAAGTGATGGAACAGAAGCCTCAAATCGTTCTAAAACGGAGGTACTTGTTGCAAATTCGTATGCAGGTTATTACCGGTCGCAGATAACCTATTTCCATCCTACGTTAGGAGGAACATATCCAACCGTTCCTTATTGGTATGGCTTTTTACCGGATTCAAAGGAGTTGATAACAATTTCTTCTAATCAGTGCAGCATGAATTTCTCAATTTGGGGTAGCGATGGCGAAACCATGACCATTACAATAGAGCAGGATAATACGGTCACTTTTGAAGTTGTAGGCTTTGAATATATAGTAAAAGCCGGAGATCCATACGATAGTAGTAAGGCGTCATATTACGATTCATCAAGCAAAACGATATATTTATATTACTACTGGGAAGGACCAGGAGGGTATAGGGTAATGTGGGAAGTTCTTTATCCGGATTTCTAGAATATTTAATAATTGTATGTAAAACAGATATGCTTACATTTTTATATTGAAAGTGATAAAAAACATGTAGTATGAAAAATCAAGTTAAACTCTGCCAAAGTTGCGGAATGCCTCTTGACAAAGATCCAAATAATGGAGGCACAAATGCCGATAAAAGCAAAAGCAATATGTATTGCAGTTATTGCTACAAGGATGGCAAGTTTTTAGATGAAGGAATCAGCCTTCAGGAAAAAATAGAAAAAAACGTTCAAATTGCGGTAAAAAGAATGAATATTTCCGAAAACGAGGCTAGAAGAATGGCTGAAAATTTGCTGCCAAAATTAGAGCGATGGAAATCATAATTCGATTGTCATCCAGAGTAGGGGATAAGACAGAAAAATCGAACAGATATGTAGCTGGTTTATGTGTTGCTAATCCGGAGTTTATCAATGATATTGCTGATGGATTTTTAAATAAGGATTCAAAACTCTAGTCCGATTGTATAGAGGTTTTTACAATGATTTCCGAAGAACATCCTACCTGTTTTTGTTA
>Ga0116151_10005438_pt1 | contig 11013 bp, 10 predicted proteins | sample AD_UKC117_MetaG_FD_89893 | JGI IMG/M metagenome (GOLD analysis project Ga0116151, IMG submission 89893) | Active sludge microbial communities of municipal wastewater-treating anaerobic digesters from Hong Kong - AD_UKC117_MetaG | ecosystem: Engineered > Bioreactor > Anaerobic > Digestate... | reverse complement strand
GGAGGGCCCAAAAAGCGCCTATCTGCCCCTCATGCCACCGGAGGATGAAGTCGGCGGGCCAAGGGCAGGGCTATCGGTGCAGAAGGTGCGGAACGAAAGCCGATGGGAAGGTGGAGGTCCTCCTTCCGAGGGAGATCAAGCCGGGCTTCTACGAAGTTCCTCCCTGTGCCAGAAGGCATCTATCAAAGCCCCTGGTGAGGATGAGGAACGGAAAGGTCTATCCGAGCAGGTAGAAAAAGGTTAGAAGAGAGAGACCCTCACTTGAAGGCAGCTTCCAGCGGGGGGATGACCTGCTTCTTCCTCGACAAGACGCCCTCCTTGTAAATGGAGCTGTTCTCCATCTTCCCCTCGAAGGCCTTCTCGAACTTCTCCACCGGCTTTCCGACGAAGAGGAGATCGCTCGCCTCCTTCATGACGTCGGTGAGCATGATCAGAACGAAGCTGAGACCCTCATCCTTCCTCACCGTCTCCATCGTCTCCAGGATCTCCTTCCTCCTGGGCTCCAGGACGGAGAGGTCCATCACCTCGATCTGGCCGACGCCAGCCTTCGTCCCCGCGAAGTCGAAGTGCTTGTAGTCGCCCTTCACGATGTCCATGGCGGTCTTGGAAGATATATCACTCTTGGCGGTGAGCATCGCAATCCCGTATTGCTCGTAGTCCTCGCCGATGATCTTGGCGAGCTTTGCCACCTGCTCTTTGTCCTTATCGGTGCAGGTGGGGGACTTGAAGAGGACGGTGTCGCTCAGGATCGCAGAGATCATCACGCCCGCCATCTCCTTGGTGATGGGGACCTTGTACTGATCGTACATCGCCGAGATGATCGTCGCGGTGCTTCCGACGGGCTCGTTGTGGAAGAAGATGGGGCTTGCTGTCTGGACGTCGCCGATCTTGTGGTGATCTATGACCTCCATAAGGGTCGCCTCCTTGATGTTGTCCACCGCCTGGGCGACCTCGTTGTGATCGACGAGGACGATCTTCTTACCCTTGCCGTCGGTGATCGTCTCCGGCACCGGGACGCCGAAGTGATCGAGGACGAACTTGGTCTCGCTGTTGATCGTTCCTGCCGCCGCCGGGACGTATATTTCCGGCAGGTTCAGCTTGTTTTTCAGGTTCGCGTAGGAAATAGCCGCAGCTACTGAGTCAGTGTCTGGACTTTTGTGGCCAACCACGTAGACGTTATCAGCCAGATGAAACACCTCCGAAGATAATCAACGCGCGACTTCGACTTAAACCTTTGCTACGCGGCGTTTATGGCCGAAATTATATTTGGATCCAGCCGGCAAGATGGGACGAAACGATGCTGACAGGTATATTTATATAGTACTTCGCTTATGGAGTGAAGGTTCCCTTCAGAGGACTGGCAGGAGCCCAGGCATCCGCCGTCGCCGTGACTGCCGGCGCAAAGGGGGAACGACACGAAAAGCCGCGTTGATAGGTCCTTGGGGGAGATAATGACTATCGTCTGCCCATGACCTCAAGACAACCCAGATGCGGTACATATAAGCCCGCTGCGAGGGTCACTGAGCCGACTGCGGATAGTCCAGAGGATGAGGCTTCAGAGTTAGCAGAGCATCGGGCGACATACCAACATCATCCGAACTGTTAATATCAATTTCTACATATATTAGTCGTTTCGCTCATTTCTTCCATTGGCTTAAATATCAGCAGCTCTTGATCGTGGTCTGCAGACTATGAGGGGAATTCTGATCACCTTCGAGGGCATCGACGGGAGCGGGAAGTCTACGATCGTCTCCGAGGTCGCCCGAACCATCGCCGAAGATGGAAAGCCACCATTCGCGGGAAGACGTTTTCTCTTCACCGCCGAGCCGACCGACGGCGAAGAGGGACGGCTATTGAGAGAGAGGCTCAAGATGGACTCAGCAGCGGAAGGGCTAGGGCCGAGGTCTATGGAGGCGGAGAAGATGGAAGAGCTCTTCTTATTCATGGCAGACCACGCCCGCCACCTGGCAGAGACGGTGATCCCAGCCCTCGAAGAGGGGGTTGTGGTGATCTCAGACCGATACTCCGACTCACGGGTCGCCTACCAGGGGGCCACCCTGCGCGAAGTCGTGCCCCACCCCCTGGAGCTGGTGAGAGAGATCCATCGTCCATGGAGCGTCCATCCCGACAAGACTATACTATTTTCGATAGATCCGGCAGTGGCGGTGGAGAGGTGCCTTTTGAGGCATGGAGAGGAGGCGATATCCATGACGGCGAAAGCCCCGGAGAAGTTCGAGCGGGAGGAGTTCCTCCGAATGGTATCAGAGAATTTCGAGATGATGACGAAGCTGGAGCCCGAGAGGTTCGTCATCATCGACGCCGCCCGAGAAAAGAAGGAGGTTCTGGCAGAGACCATGGTGTCCCTGGCCGAGATCCTCGAGGATGTCTGAATACGACGATGGGCGGAGAGCCGCGAGCAGCAAGAGGGCCTATTCGACCTGGATTTATTTCGAGCCGGCGCGACTAATCGGAAAGGACTACCGGATCGTTCAGGGCCATCGCCACCAGCCTTCGAGCCCATCTGAGCTTCATCATCTTTATCGGCGTGACGTCGGGATCATCGTAATCGAAGCCTATGATCCTGATATTTCTGGCTCCGAACCGTCGGGCGAGAAAAACGGCCCGATCCCCGTCGGAGAAGCCGCCGAAGTTGTAGACCCCTTCGATCGGCTCGGACTGGGTGGTGCCGAGGACTTTTGTGAGCTGTGGGACGTACTCATTGAGGGCCGCCATGTTGTCTCCGTGGGCGTGGACCACCACCGCCGAGCCCCCGGCATTGGCGGCGAGGATGTCGGGGAGAAAGCCGTCAAGATCGGTGACTATGACGTCCGGAAGAAGACCCGCCACGAGGACCGCCGTAGTCGCCCCGTCGGCTGCCACGATGACCATATCGTCGGGCTTCGCCCACCGAGGCGGCTCCGATGATTTGCAGCCCGCAAGGATCGACTCCAGACCTTGCGGAAGGCTCGGCCCGTTCCCACAGACGAGGACCTCGCGCCCTCGGATCATCGGGTCGATATCCTCGATGGAGAGATCTCCCACCCGGCCCGATAAGAGGCTCTGGAGGAGCCGGGCCGCCTCCTCGTCCGCCTTTCTGGAGAAGCAAAACTCCGCCAGGATCTCCTCGTAGATCGGCTCCCAGTCCGAAAACCGCATGTTACGCCATCGGCCTATCTAAATTAAGCCTTTTCGGAGTGATATGGTGGGACACGATTGCGATGGGAGCAAAAAGACCGGTCATCATTAAGAGGACGTTGGAGAAGATGATCGAATAAAAAGAAGAAAAGAGTGGGGAAGACTTTCCCCATCAGTTCCCGCAGCACCCGCCGGTTGTTGCAGGTATATCGTTGTATATATCGCTGTAGATGGCACCCGCCGTGCTCTTAGTCGCGTTGGACATGGTCATGCCCATGCAATCGTAATTGCAGGGGTTGTAGTAAGGCCCATAGTCGCACGGGTCGCCACATCCGAGGATGCAGCAGGTGAGCCAGTCCTTCGGCGCAGATTCTTTCTTGTAGGGCACGTCGATGCTCATGTTCTTCTCGATGTGGAAGGTTCCGACGTAGTGCTCATCGATCTCGATCATGGGATTCACCCAGGCGGAGGTGGCCCTCTTGCCTGTGTATGTACTGTTGGGATCCATGGAGTTCGGCTCTCCCTGGAGGACTCCGATGTCAACCATACCATCGGTGATGTCCTCATTGATCTTCATGGATGTGTACCCGACTCCCTGATAGACCGGATCTTCGTATATGTATCGCTTGTCCTTGACTATGACGTCAATCTCCTTGTCGATCGCCTTCGCGTACTCCACCTGGTGGTGCATCATGGTGGCAGGCTTGTAGTTCTTGATGACGGTCTTCTCCTTCAGGAGGGAGTTGTAGACGATCGGGTTTCTGGCATAGTAGCCGTTCCCGTAGGTCATGGCCATTGGGGAGTAGACCATGGAGTTGTCCTCCCTCGCAGAGATGCAGGAGTATGCCTCACACTCTCTGAAGCAGCCCACTGGCCGGGAGTAATCGATCTCCTCAGCGCAGATGGTGATCTCGTTGTCTATGGTGCCGCTCCCGTGGGCGTAATCCTTGTACATCGGCCCTTTCGCATTGGTGTCCGGCGAATCGAGCTGGATGTACCTGTAGGTCATGAAGTAGCCGCTGCCCTGGACGCTCTGGTCGAAGTCGAAGGTGATATTATTAGATGTTGTCCCCGTACCGCAAAGATGTTTTCCATAACAATCGTACGTGACCGTACAAGACGAATCCGAACACGGCTCACAATTTGGCCCTGCTGACGCCATCCCCATCAGGAACGACAGGGCGAGTATAGCAAGTGTAACTTTTTTCAGATCACTCCCTCCGTCTAAACTAAGTTCGGTAGAGACTTACATAAATCTAACGCCACCCACCTATTTTAATCTGTTGATTGCATGAGATATTGAGCTTATGGACCAACTCCGGATTTCCAAGCATTAAGAGATATTTTGATGAAAAAAGCGATTATCGGATATTTTGGAAGAAAAAAAATGGATTTTGGATTTGATAGTCCCAAAAAATGGAATAAAATAGAGAATAATGCCCCCCATAGGCGAAATTGCCTTCTAAGCACTATTCATCACCGGATGATAGGACTCGCCTCTTGAACTCCTCGAATCCTATGGAATTGATGAACTCCCGCAACCTCATTCCGGGCTTGGCCCCCGCCCGATAAACCTCCAGGATGCGGTCGATGAGAGGCAGGATCTCATCCCGATCCACGAAGTCGCGGAACATCCATCCCTCGTGGGGCGGCCAGCTCCCGCGCCCGCCTACAAAGAGCATATAGCCGTCCTCGGCGGTGTACCGCGCTCCCACCGGGCAGTTCACGACGCACCGGCCGCACATGACGCACTTATCGTAGTCGATGACCGCCTTTCCGTCGACTACGGTGGCTGCTCCCACCTTGCAGACCGCAACGCACTTCTCGCATCCTGTGCACTTTTCAAGGTCCAGCTCGGGCCTGACCCGCCCCATGATCCCGATCTCGTTGAACTGGGGCCTGGTGCATGGGAAGGGACAGCCGCCGATCCCCACCTTGAGGGGGCCGGGGGTCTTCTCGCCCGTGAACCTCTCTGCGATCTCCTTTGCGAGGGAGGTCGTCTCGGCCGCGGCCTTGAAGCAGTAATCGGACCCGAGGCATGAGACGACGTTCCTGAAGGTCATGCCTGCGGACCCGGGAAGAAGCCCCACCTCTCTGAGGTCGCTGAGGGCTGCCTCCAGCTTCCCCTCAGGGACGCCAAGGATCGACAGCTCCTGCCTTACCGTTATGTGCACCTCGGCGCCGTACTTCTCGGCGACCTCTCCTATCCGCTTCACCTGGCCGGGAGCGAGCATCCCTCCGGTCACCAGGATCTTTATCTCGAACTTCCCGTCCTTCCTCTTGAATACGGCGGGCATCCCTTTGTACATTTCTGGCTTCAACGCGATTCCTCCAGCGAACTTTAGAACGATGAACGGCGAGGAACTTGTAAATTGTGGTTGAAAAGATCAGAAAAGATAAAGGGGATGACTCCCCCCCGTCGCTTATCAATATCATCAAATACGCATAAACTGAGATGCCACGAGGAAGCGGTTCTAACCAAAAGGTTAATACGTAAGGGATAAAGTAGAAATCTGCCACATGCCCGTCGGCGTCGATCTTGGGAACGAGCAATATTTTGGTTCCATTAAGCTGGAAGAGCGCGATCTTTCGATGAGAAGCGTGGAAAGCCCGGCTGATACGGTCATCGGATTAGATTAAGTTCGGGATTTTATACAGATCTCCACCCGAAGAGATCGATCGAGGAAGCATGTGATGTTGATGATGCCCCACGATGGATAGTGCCGTAGGGAAGGACGAAATACCAGCCCGAGAGCTGGAAAAGGAGGACAAAAGGGGGATGCTGGCAGAACTGGAAGAAAAGAAGGCCCGGCTGAAGCAACAGGCCGTCGATTATAAGGATAGTCGCAGCCAACTGAACGCTGAAGCCAGCAAATGGGCCGCGGAGCGGAACGAACTGAACAAGAAGACGAAGGAGCTCATAGACAAGGCCCAAGAGCTCAAGACGCTCCGTGACGAGTACAACAAGAACGTCGCCGAAGCCAAACAGAATCGGGACGAGTACAACGAGAAGACCAACGACCTATACGCTCAGATCGACGAGATCAGGAAGAAGCACAACCTGACCGGCGACCGATCCATCCGAGGTCTGCGAAGAGAGATAGACCACATGGAGTTCAAACAGCAGACCGAGGTTCTGAGCCCCGACAAGGAGAAGCAACTGGTCGAGAAGATCTCAGCGCTCCGGACCGAATTCAAGTCGAGGAAGGAGCAGATGGAGAAGAACGAGGTGCTCAGGGATCTTCTGGACGAGGCACAGAAGCTTCGGGACCAGGCGTCCGAATACCACGATCTCGTTACTAAGTCCGCGGAGCTCGCCCAGGAATATCACGACAAGATGATCGCCACCTTCAAAGAGGCCGACCAGGTGAGAGCCCAGGCTGACTCTTCCCACCGGGAGTTCGTAAAGGCCCAGGAGGCGGCCGACAAGCAGCACCGCGAGTTCATAAGGACTCAGCGGGAGATTCGAGATTTCGACAAGATCATCACCGGACTTAGAAGGAAGAACCGGGAGAAGAGAGAGGACAAGGTCAAGGCCGAGGTCAGGAAAGAGGCCGAGGAGATCCTCACCCAGTTCAGACAGGGTGAGAAGCTTGATACCGCCGATCTCTTGAGACTTCAGCGTTCTGGATTGGTTTAAACCCGGGGCGGCCGACTGGCCGCTCCTCAAACCTTCAAAGATCCGACGTCCTTCCGGCTTCTCTAAACGGAGACGTCGGATACACCAGGTGAATGGAGATGAGGATAACCTGGCTTTCTCATTCTTGCTTTGAACTCGTCGAGTCCATGAAGATCCTCCTGGACCCCTACATCCGGGATAACCCCATGGCACCTAGATCGGCCGGCGAGTTCGACCCGGATCTCATAGCCGTCACCCACGGCCATTCCGATCATCTCGGCGACGCTGAAGATATAGCCAGGAGGACGGGCTCGCCGGTCCTGGCCGTCGCTGAGGTGGCAAGATACCTGGCTCGTCAGGGAGTCAAATCTGAAGGAATGAACATCGGAGGCTCCTTCCGGGTGGGAGACGTCGTCTTCACCATGACCCGGGCGGTCCACTCCTCCGATATCACCGTCACAGACCCGCCGACCTGCGGCGGCGAGGCTGCGGGCTATGTCGTCGACGATGGGATCAGGGTCTATCACGCCGGAGATACCGCCCTCTTCAGCGACATGAGGCTGATAGGAGACCTCTATCGGCCCGACGTCGCTCTCATTCCCATCGGTGGGAGGTATACCATGGGCCCCAGGGAGGCGGCGATCGCCACCAGCTGGATAAGGCCCCACCTGGTCATACCGATGCACTACAACACCTGGCCCCGGATAAGACAGGACCCGGCTCTGTTCAGGGATCTGGTGGAGACGCTCTGCGATTCCGAGGTCGTGATCTTGGACGCGGGCGACGCCATGGAATGCTGATCTCTTCACCATGCCTGACCAACTGCGATCTGACCCGTTTTATTTTTGGATTTCATCTGGATTGGTCATGCCCACCCTGCATTCATTCCGATCTTTATGGTGAGAGCGACCGCAAACTTTTAAACTCCGTCGCCGAACCTCCCGTTGATGAGAGATCTTCGCCTGCTCTTTGGAAGGCCTAAGATAAGGGAGAAAGAGGCGTTTCTCGCGGCCTTGAGAGAGGCCCATAATGGGGACGGCTCCGTCGTCCAGGCGATGGACGCATCCCTCTTGGTGGGCGAAAGCCACGCAGCCTTCGCCGTTGAGAAGGCGATGCGGGCCTTCTCAGAGGAGAGGAACGTGGCCAAAGACCTGGGGCTTGAAATTCTCCGTTACGCGTCAGGCCAGAGACAGATCGAGCGGGCGCTCTCCATGGGCGTATCAGAGATGACCGAACGGGTCGCCCTGATTGTTGTGAAGAACGGCGCAGCTCCGGAGATTTCCCACATCCTAGAGGTCGACGGGGGAGGGCCCTGCTGGAGCCAGGCGGCCGTCAGAGAGGCCTTCGAGATCGGGGATGCGGAGATCGAGGCTGTGGGCGAGGAGAGGATTCCCGACCTAGTGCTGGAACGGGTAGCGCTGATAGATGCTTACCATTGAGAGGATCTTATGAAAGAAGAGTTCTACACCCGAAGCCGCTGGCAGAACTGGATCAACAAGATAAAAGAGAGCGGGTTCACCCTCAAGGAGTCGGACGAGGATCCGTCAGCCGCGGTCTTCGTCTACGCCATGGACGACGTGGTTTTGGCGTGCCTCAAGGTCATCGCGAGATGCGAACACGGCACCATAACCAAAGAGGAGGCGATATCCACCATAGACGAGATCAGGGAGATCGTCTCTGAGAGGGACGAGTCCCTGGGAGAGGACGCGAACTTGATGCTGGAGTCGCTGAACGCGTCCCTCTCGGCCGTATTCCTTTCAAGCCAGCGGTACATCGAGGGCAGCTACGAAAAGAAGGCGCCCCTGGAGGAGATGGTGAGAAAGGCGGTCCTCGCCGAGGAAGATGAGAGGATGGAGGACGCCCTGGGGGTCCTGAGCGAGATCGGGGCGAGGGTCATCGGAGGTGAGTCCCTCCCCGAAGAGGCCTTCAACGATCTGCCCTACTGCATGACGGCGGAGCTTCTCGACGGGATCGACGCCATCTCCGCAGCCCAGATCGGGGACGACAGCTACAAGGAAGACGACGGGTCCGAGGACGACGGCGAAGACTCCTGACCGGCCGATATTCCAACCGTCGGCCCGGTCGAGCTGTAGCATCTTTTCGAGGGTCGGCTCGCCTCGATCGTCAACCCGTCTCGACCTTTCACCTCGGCCCGGTGGTCACCTCGCACCCGTTCTCCATAACGATGACGGTATGCTCCGCCTGGGAGACGAGGGCGCCCTCCGCCTCCCAGAGGAGAGGGTACCGATAAAGGACCCCGGCCCGGAGGAGCTGGGTGAGGGCGTAATCGATCCTTTCCCCCGAGAGCCAACGCCGGGCGAAGGGGAGGGTCGAGTAATTTTCCTGCACCTGTTTTAAGAGGGCCCTCGCCGGTGGCGCCCGAACCGGCCTCTTCGCGACGAAGGAGAAGATCTCGGCCTCTCGCGCCTCCGATATCCTGCCGATGCCGTCGGTGGCGAAGGGCTCGATGGCGATGACGTCTCCAGGCGAGAGGATCACCCCCTTCTCTATCGATCTGTTCGGGACCGAGGGCTCGCCGTGGGCCTGGTACCGTGCGAGGCCGTGGCCGGTGAGGTTTGCCACCGAGTTGTAGCCGTACCCTTGGATCGCCTCCTCGATGGCGGCTCCGAGGGTCGCGGTGCTCGCCCCCGGCTCCACCAGCTCTATCGCCGCGGCAAGCCCCGCCCTCGATGCCTCGACGAGGTCGGGGTGGCCGCCGAGGTCCACGGTCACGGCGGAGTCGGCGATGTAGCCGTCGACGTGGACGCCGATGTCCAGCTTCACCATCTCCTCGCCGAAGACCGACTCGTCCTGGGGCCGGGGGGTGTCGTGGGCTGCGACCCTGTCCCGAGAGATGTTGCAGGGGAAGGCGGGCTCGCCCCCCAGATCCCGAGTCTTCTCCTCGACGAAGTTTGCCACCTCCAGGATCGAGACGCCGACGTCGATCATCGAGCTAGCTTCTTCCCGGACCCGGGCCAGGATATCTCCGGCCCTCCTGTACTTCTCAAGCTCCTGAGCGTCCATGAATCATCAGACTCCGTTTATAGGATAAGCCGCTTTTCAAGGCGTGTGAGGTTCTCGCATCCGTCCTCTCTCACCACCAGCAGGTCCTCGAGCCGAACCCCGCCCAGCTCCGGGTAGTAGAGGCCTGGCTCCACGGTGACGACGTTTCCCTCGGTGAGGGTCCCGCCCACCTCGGACAGGGACGGCCTCTCGTGGATCGCGAGCCCCACCCCATGGCCGGTGGAGTGGATGAATCCCCGACCGTCCCGCTCGGGGTAGCCCCGCTCTTCGAAGACCTGGCAGACCCTGGCGTGGACCTCTCTTCCAGTCGCTCCGTCCCTGACCGCAGCGATCCCCGCCTCCTGGGCCGCCAGGACTGCTCCGTAGATCTCGACGACTTCGGGGTCCGCCTCGCCCCGAAGGACGGTCCTGGTCATGTCCGCATAGTACCGCGTCCGTTTGGAGCGGGGGAAGATGTCGATGACGATCGGCGAGTTCGCCGGCAAGGGGCCAGAGCCGCAAGAGTGGGGGTCGGCCGCGTTCCTGCCGCCGGCAACTATCGTATCCTGGGCCTCGCACCCCCTCTCCAGGAGGAAGACCTCGATGGCGGACTTCACCTTCTCCGAGGTGAGGGGCTCGCCTCCAAGGGCGAGATAATCCCCTGCAAGCCGGGAGTTTGATATCATCTTTATGGCGACATTCATGGCGCCCTCGCAGGCCCTCTGGGCAGACCTTATCGCCTCGATCTCCTCTGGCGACTTCGTCTCCCTCCACCTCGATACAGGGCTCTCCAGGACCGAGATCCGGAAGTCGGCTGCCAGATCCAGGTAGACCCCGACGGGAAAGTCTCCAAAGACTCCGAGCCTTTTGACGCCGCGATCATTGAGAAACTCTTTCAGGACCGCAATGTAGGCGTCCTGGGGGCGGTCGAACCGGGCCAGCTTCTCCATAATCCCGTAGTCGGAGGTGCTGACCACCTCGTCGGCCGCAGACTCCTTTTTTGCCCTCCCTTCCTCCATACCCGAGACCAGGATGGATAGAGACGATGCGGCCAGGAGGGCGAAGCGGTCGGGGGCTTTAAAGCTGGAGAGATAATAGATGTCCAGGTTGCAGAGGCTGTCTCCGAGGATGAGAAAGCCGTCAAGCTCGTGATCGGAGAGGAATTTTCCCGTCTTTTGAGACGAAGAGGGCATGGGAACGGATCTGTTGAGAAGATATAAAAGATGGATCAGCAGCCCTTTATCGCCGAGGCGATC
>Ga0116151_10005437_pt1 | contig 11015 bp, 5 predicted proteins | sample AD_UKC117_MetaG_FD_89893 | JGI IMG/M metagenome (GOLD analysis project Ga0116151, IMG submission 89893) | Active sludge microbial communities of municipal wastewater-treating anaerobic digesters from Hong Kong - AD_UKC117_MetaG | ecosystem: Engineered > Bioreactor > Anaerobic > Digestate... | reverse complement strand
TCCAGCCAAAGTTCATACTCCGGGAGGTCAGGGGTGGAGATACCATCGAGGAATGGGCCACCATAGAGATCGAGGGCGAGTTCCGCGGTTTGCGGCTGCGCGAGACCGGATGCATGCTCGGACTCAGCCAGCAGTTGCTTAAAGGCCACCACATCGCTCCAGATCTGTGCCTGATTCAGTTGGACGTGGGAGGGGGTTTGGAGCAAAAGCTTGGGCAGCGGCAGGACGCGGCGCACGTGGCTCAACAGTTGCGTCAGATGGCGGCGGGCGCGGGCATCATCTACATCCGGCCAGAAGAGTTGGGTCAACTGATCGCGAGTAACCGGTTCCGCCTGCGCGGCCAGCCGGAAGAGAAAAGCGCGGATTTGAAAGCGATTGATAGTCAGTGGGTCGCCCTGTATCATAATCGTGGGCGAGCCGAACAGGGTGATTTGCACCGGCGCAGATAGGGATTTCATGGTCACATTGCGTTATTGAACGTGATAACCAAGGATGTAAGACTGTGATATACTCGCTTCGCGCATAGGTAAAAATCACGCACATATCAATTTAGTGCGTTTTGATTTTCCTCTATGGCAGTCGAGCCTATAAACTGTAACAGCAAAGACAAAGTGTGGCAACAAAGAAAACTCGCCCATATGGGCGAGTTCACCGGCAGACCTATATGAGCCAGAAAACTTACGACATGAACACAACAGGCTATTCCGGCACACCGCTTGTCAAGAAGCTCGGCATCAAAGCGGGCGACCGCATCCACGCGGTCAACGCGCCCGCAGATTACTTCGCCCTTGTTGCGCCGCTGCCCAATGAGGTTACTATCCTCTCTCGCGCCACCGACAATTTATCATTTGTTCACATCTTCACGGTAAGCCGCTCCGACTTGACCAAACTGCTCGTCAAGTTTCTGCCCCGCATTCAACGCAATGGCATGATTTGGGTTTCGTGGCCGAAGAAGGTCGCCAACCTGCCGACCGATGTCACAGAGGATGTCATTCGTGAGCTAGCACTGCCGCTGGATCTGGTCGATGTAAAGGTCTGTGCTGTCGACCAAACCTGGTCCGGCCTCAAGCTGGTCATTCGCAAAGAAAAACGATAAAGCAGACTGAAAAAGTAGAAAGCGGGCAGATTGGATTACAATCCAGCATAGACAGACCAAAAATGAGGCAAATTGCCGACATTCAGACGCGCCATGACAGCCCAAATTCGTGTATGCTAGGCAAGAGAAATAATCGCCAGTCAACATGCCGTTATAAGCACCTAACAACGCTTTGCTTCAAACTGTCAAGAGAATCTATCCCTGTTTAGCAGGAGTGATATGGCCAAACACGGATAAGAGAAACACGGATAGAGACTGGTTGAAAACTTGCTTTGCCTTTCAAATTTCAGTAGTCTACCGGGACGGAGTTGTTCAAGTGTAAACCGCGCCGCCCGATTCCAGTGTAATCAGATGATAACAACGCCATACCGGGAGACTACCCAAATTTCGGTTAGCAGATAATTTAGCCACATACACAAGATGGAAGGACGAACTGGCATGAAATTTGCTCGAACCGGGCATGTAATGCTGGCCCTATTGATTTGCATTGGTCTGTTCGGGGGCAGCATGACCCCAGCGTACGCATCACAATTGGCCGTAGCGCGTAACGCAGCCCTCGCTCCCCCACCGATAGTTCCAGCAGCACCCGCAAGACAAGGTAGCAACAACAGCGTGCAAACGATCTATATTACCGGTAGTGGTTTCGATCAGACCGATCTCGATCTCTTTGGCCCCACTGACATCGCTTGGGAGAACCGCAGTGGGATCACGATGACTCTGCGCAGCGGGCTCCCCAGCCAACCCGGCACGCAGATCTACTTACCGATTGTGGTGAACAGCGACGGTAGCCGGGCGCGCGCCGCTTCGTTGACTCGCACCGCGGCTGTCGATTTTGCCGTCACCCTTGGCCCCGGCGATACCTTTGTCCAACGCTACATCACGCCAGGCACCTATCAATTCCACCTGGCCGCACCGCTACCCCTCAGCGCCTTCGCCAATGTGGGCACCATCACGCTCACGGGAACCGGGTTGCGTTCAACCAGCCCGCAGAGTGGCGAGAGTGGCGTGGCCGTTACCCGTGAGACGATTCTCACCTTCAGCGGGCCACTCGATCCGACGACCGTCACCAAGGCAATTTTTCAGGCAGCGGCGGCCGGTTCACCGCTCGAGTTTCGCCTCCATCTCTCACAAGATCGACGCCAAGTAACGCTCTTTTACAGCATGCCCTTGCCCGGCAACACTCCAGTGCAGGTGACGATTGACGGGACAGCGCTGCGCGATGCCACCGGCCAACTGGTCGACGTCGATGGCGACAATATCGCCGGTGGGGCTGGAGTGCTCTCTTTTACCACGCTAAATCTGGCAACGGTGGCCGGCACGGTGGTCTGCGGCCGCGTCTTTGCCAGCGAGCTGGCCACCACCGGCAACACTTCGGTTAATCAGCCGCTGCAAGGTGCCACCATCACCGTCGACGGCCGCGAACAGGCGATGCGCGCCGTCACCGACAGCAGTGGCAACTTCTGCCTTGATCCCGCACCGGCGGGCCGCTTTTTTGTCCACATCGACGGGCGCACCGCGGGTAACGCCACCACAGTGCTTGCAGCAGGGGATGGCGGCTACTATCCCTTTGTCGGCAAGGCATGGGAATCGGTACCGGGGACACAGAGCAGCATTGGTGATGTCTATCTGCCATTGGTGGCGCCGGGAACCTTGCAACCGGTGAGCCAAACAGAGGATGTAACCATTGGTTTTGCGCCGTCAGTGCTGGCTGACCATCCCGACTTTGCCAACGTGGCGATCACCGTGCCTGCCGGGTCGCTTTTCAACGATGACGGCACACCGGGGCAACAGGTGGGCATTGCGCCCGTACCGCCCGATCGCCTGCCCGGTCAACTGCCCGAAGGACTGGACTTTCCCCTGGTGATCACCGTACAGACCAACGGCGCCACCAACTTCGACGTGCCCGCGCCGGTCTGTTTTCCCAACTTGCCCAACCCCGACACGAACAAAGCGCTGGCTCCCGGCGAAAAGACCGCGCTCTGGAGCTTCAACCACGACACCGGGCGCTTTGGCGTTGTCGGTCCGATGACCGCCAATGCCGATGGCACGCTCGTCTGCACCGATCCCGGTGTGGGCGTGCCCGCCCCCGGTTGGCACAGTTGGAATCCCGGCGTGCCAACCAGCGGTGGTCCTAGCCGCGGCAATCCACCACCGCCGCCACCGCCCCCACCACCAGACGAGGACGAAGATTGCATGCCGGGTGAGGTTAGCTGCGAGGAGCGGGAGGGCTATCAGCCCTCGGTTAATGGCTGTGGCCCGCAGTGGCTAATTGACCAGACAGGGGCACTGGATGTCTACAACAATCCGATGGCCTATACCGCGGCCGGTCTCTTTGGCGACGGCTGCGATTTCAAGCCGGCCTGTGACACACACGACGTGGGCTATGGCTCCTGCCAGGTCAGCAAAAACAACACGGACCGCCAGTTCCTCTTTGATCTGCAAGCGGCCTGTGACCGTTGCTACGACACCACCAATCCACTCAATGCCTCGGCGTGGGCAGGCTGCATGGCCTTTGCCGGCCAATTTTGGGACGCCGTTAAAAGCTGGGGAGATTCCCCCTATCAGGCTGCCCAGGAAAAAGCCTGTAAATGTGAAACCTGCCCCGGTGGCTTGGCCGGCCGCGCAGTACCGCCGTGGTACACCATCGACGACCTGGTCGCGGCCTCGGCAAGCGTCAATGATGATACACTGCTGACCGGCCTCACCTACTTTATGGCGGTCAACTTGGAGACAGGCCAGATCCAGCGGGGCACGGCAGGCAGCAACGGCATTGCCTTTGAGCGCGATATTATCCTGGCTCCCTTGAGTAAATATCGCCTCTTTCTGCTCCATGCCGAAACGCTCCACGAAGATTTCATGGATATCGTGACGCCCGATTCCGGCGAAACCCTGGAGTTACCCCCCTTCTATCTGCCCGACACCCAAGGCTGGGATCTCGATGGCGATGGCCTCGGTGCGCTCGGCGAAGAGGTGATGGCAACCGATCCACTCAACCCCGATAGCGACGACGATGGCGTGTTCGACGGCGCCGAGGTGCAGGCAGGCGCCGATCCGCTTTCCGGTAGCCTCGTCCAAACCGGCATCATTGCCACAGCAGAGACACCGGGTACGGCGCGCGACCTCTGTATCAGCGGCGATCTGATGGCGGTGGCCGATGGCGCGGCCGGCGTGGCGCTCTTCAATGTCTTCGGCGGCATGAACCCACAACTGATCGCGCAGGTTGACACGCCGGGCAGTGCCGATGCCGTGGCCTGTGATGGCCCAACCATCGTCGTGGCTGACGGTAGCGCTGGGGTGGCCATCATCGACAGCAGCGATCCCGCCAACAGCGCCCTTGTACGTCAACTCCCCCTCGGCGCCACCGCCTGGTCGGTTGCCGCGGCGAATGGAACAGCCTACGTCGGCCTGGCCGACAGCCGCGTCGCTCGGGCAAACATGGCAACCGGCGCCATCGAGACCTTAACGCTTGCGACCACTACCAGTGACATCCCCATCCAGGATGTGGCGCTGATTGGTGACTTCCTCTATGCGGTCGGCGAAGAATACCTCTTCCCGATCGCACTGCCGTCTTTCATAGCAACCGAACGGGTCGCCCTCAACAGTGATGACGGCTCCTTTTCACCGCGCCAACGCCTCATCGGCGGCGACGGCATGCTCTTTATCAGCAATGGCCAGGGCGGCGCAATCCATGCCCTGGCCGACTTACCCGTGTTGCCTGAACCCATTGGCGCCTCTGCCATGGGCGGCACCTACCACCTCGTGCCCAATGGCGCCGGCCTGGTCGTCGGGGCGACCGCGTCCTTCCCCAGTGCACCCGCCGACCAACGTCGGGTGAGCCTCTTTGAGGTGCGCGATCCAAGCGCAGGCTACGGTTTCCTGACCGAATGGGATACACCCGGCGGTGCACTGGCCGTGACCATCGACCACGGGTTGGCCTACGTGGCGGATGAGAGCGCCGGTGTGCAGGTGGTCAACTTCCAAGCAACAGACACTGCACGCATCACGCCAACGGTCACACTGGCGACCAACTTCAGCACCGGCACCTTTGAAGCGGCGACGGAGATGCGTCTCACAGCGCAGGCGACCGATGATGTGCAGATTCGTGATGTCGAGTTTTATCTCAACGATGCACTATTGACGACCGACGGCACCTATCCCTTCGAAGTACGCTTTACCACGCCAACCGGTGGTCCTATCACTGTGCAGGCCAAAGCGACCGACACCGGCGGGCGGGTGGCGTGGTCCGAAGTGCAGACGCGCACCGTACGCAGCGATGCCACACTACCGGAGATTCTGGCGGTTGCGCCACAGCGTGACGCCCGCATTAGCCAAGAATCCCTGGTCGTCGAGGTAACCTTTAGCGAGGCGGTCAACCCGGCCACCCTCACACCGGCGAGCTTCCAGCTTGTCAACGAAAACGAGGTACCGACAGCGGGTGGCTCGGTGACCTATAATGCGGGCACAAAGCGAGCGACCCTCACTTTTGCCACACCGCCGGCGCCAGGACGCTACCGGGCACAGTTGACCAACGCCGTCACCGACAGCGCCGGCAATCGCTTGCCGCTGCGCCGCTGGCACTTCACCCTCACCGAGACGCTCAGCGGTCAGTTTGTGACCTACAGCGACAACCCCGGTTCATTCATCAGTGCCATGGACATGGACGGCGATTGGCTGATCGTCGGCGCGACACAGGCGGAGATCAACGGCAATGCCAACCAGGGCGCGGCCTATCTCTTTACGCGTGATGGCAGTGCGCCCGGCGGCTGGCGTGAGGTCAAGAAATTGACGGCCAGCGACGGCGCGGCGGGCGACGAGTTTGGGCGCGCCGTGGCGATCGATGGCGATACGATCATCGTGGGTGCGCCCTCCAAAGAACTTGCCAGCCGCAACCAGGGGCAGGTCTACGTCTTTGCACGCAATCAGGGCGGTCCCGACAACTGGGGCGAAGTAACCCGCTTCGCCGACGCCGTGGGCACCGCGCGTTTCTTTGGATTGGAGGCCGAAATTGTCGGCAATACCTTTGTGATCATGCCAACATCGGTCCTCAAGAGCGCCTACATCTATCGGCGCAGTGCCGCCGGCGCAACCGATTGGACATTGCTTAAACAAGTCACGCTCGACACAGCGACGCAAAACTTTGGCGCCGGCGAGGCGATCGCGCTCAGCGCCGATGAACAGACATTGATTGCCAGCGTACCGCGTGCCCACACCGACGGCAACCAATTGAACGAAGGCGTGGTGCGCATCTTCCAACAGGACGCCGGTGGGCCAAACAACTGGGGACAGACCGGCCAGATCCAGGCCAGCGACGCCGCGGAGGATGCCTATTTTGGCAGCGATGTGGCGCTGGCCGGCGACGTGCTCGTCGTCGGCTCCTCGTTCTACGATACGTCCCAGGAACTGAACGCTACCGGGAAGGTCTACATCTTTGTCCGTGATGGCGGTGTGGCCGCGGGCTGGCGCGAGGTACAGATTATCGACGAACCAGAGACGCTGAGCCGCGTGCGCACACTTGGGGAAACAGTCAAAGTGGACGGTGACCTCATTATCGCCACCGGCAACAGCGATGTCTACGTCTACCAGCGTTCAACAACCAATCCCGAACTGTGGGAGCGGATTGAACGGTGGCAGGCGGTCAATGAATCGGCAGCCGAGTTCTTCAACGGAATTGTCGATTTGGACGGCACGACCATTGCCACCACGGCCACGTTGGTCGAAGGCGCGGGTCCGGCAATCTTCTTCCTGGAGCTTGTCAGGCCATAGTATTGGTTATGAAGTAAGTCACGGTAGGCTCATTCCTGTCATTCCAGCTTCCCAGGCAGATGGGAGATCCCTCGCTGCGGAAAGCCCTTGGGGGCGGAATGACAGGGCTGGCCTATCAGCATTTCAGTTAGGCCGTTCCAGAAAAATAATGATCCCGTAGGCGCCTAGGAGGCAACCGACCCTTGCGGTCGCCCAGGGAGGGCACCCGCAAGCGGATGCCCCTACGGGTGGGTATTTTATTTCTTGGAATAGCCTTAGAAAACGACAGTGCCTTAAAGAACCGTGCCCGGCGATCTAGGGCCTATTGACATTTGCGCAGGTGACAGTCACTGTCCCGAAGCACATTGTTGCCGAGAACCTTGTGGACAGTGACTGTCACCGCTGAACGTCACGAAATGTCAACGGAATCTAGTGCAAGATAGCCGCCGATGAGATCAATTCCAGCACACGTGCGGCCGTGTTGATCGTCGCATGGCCCACATCGGCATAGCATTCGACGGTAATGTTCGGCACCAGATGCGTTAACCGTTCCGCGGTCTTGGGTGTGTTGAGCAGCACATCGTTCTCACCGGCCAGAAAGATCACTGGCATTGTCAAGCTCCGCAACTGTTCATCGCTAAAGAGCGGCAGTGAACCCGTACGATAGCAGAAATGGCGATTCACGAGCGTCAGGAAATGCTCGGCATCTGGTGGTAGCGCTGCACCGTGGAATATGTAGTCTTTTAAGCGATCTTGACCCCACTGCCCCAACAGCGAATAGATCAACACCCGCGCAATAAAAGCGAGACGGGGTTGACAGATCCCCCCTGGCACAATCAGAATCAGCCGCTCGACACGCGCGGGATGATGGATCGCGTATTTGAGTGCCGCCCATCCGCCCAGCGACATGCCGCCAAGGGTCGCTCGCTCAATCGCCAATCCATTGAGTAGATCATCCATCCACTCTACAAAGGCTGTCCCTTCCCAGGAAAACCGTTGCGGATCACTCTTGCCTGGTTCGCCCGGTATGTCAGCGGCATAGACCCGAAAGTACTTGGCGTAGTGCACAACGTCGCCCATCCACGTAATCGAGTTGGCCGCTGTACCATGAATGAGCACCAATGGTGGTGCGGCTTCGGCACCGCTCGCCATCACAAAGGTGTCGCCATGGCGGGTTGGCACCGTCAGTCGTGTGTGTGGCACCGGCCATTGTGTTAGCAATTGCTCGTAAAAGGCCAGAATTTCCGCGCCGCCTTCCGGTGTGCGATAGATGGTGGTTGTCATAACAGTTTACTCCTTTCCAGCCAATTCAGCACGCAGACGTTGCACCCACGCAACCTCCTCCGTGTAAAACCCGATCCAGCGTTCAGCGATCAGCTGCCAGAGCAGACGTTCCCGGTCGCTACGCGCGGGATCTAATTCATTGCGACGCGCTTTTTCCTGGCACATGAGCAACTGTATCGCCATTTCATGTTCGTAGGCGGCACAGAGTTCATCCAGTTCAACCGGCGACAAGGTGTCGGCCCACATTAACTGGAGAAAAAAAGGTTGACGTAGCTGAGGCAATTCCGGCCCTGCCAACAACCATTCACGCAACTGTTGTCGTCCTTCGTCGGTGATCGTGTAGATCTTGCGTGAAGGGCCACTAGTCTGGTGGTCGATCTCGGTTGTCACCGCGCCGTCTTTGTGCAGTTGGACAAGCGTGGTGTAGATCTGATTGTTGTTGCCCGACCAATAGAGAAAGTATGCCTGTTCAAACAACTTTTTCAGATCATAGCCGGAAAGTGCCTGCCAACTCAGAAACCCCAAGATTGCATATTTGATTGCCATTCTCACCTCCTTACAGCGGGTGCGTACCACATTATTGGAATTACACCGGACGGTCTATCTGGTCCTCCTTGGTAATTCCAAAAGAGTGGGACGCCCCCCCCTACAGCCTTATCGCTTATATTCAGTAAATCTATTCAGTAAACCGCAATGCGCGCAGGTGGTCGGCAGACCGCCGCTGGATCTGTCGATCCCAGCGGCGCAGAGATTGGGGTCTACGTATATTAGAGTTGTTCCCAAATAACCGAGTGGCGGAGGTGACAGTCACTGTCCGTGCCCTGTCTGCTTTACAACATACGTTATGGACAGTGACTGTCACCTAGATCGCTTAAAAAGGAACATGTCTATTTGTCATTGGCCGATCAGCCGGAAACAGTTGCGCAGGTACTCCCACCATATATGTTAATTATAACATAGGTTATTAAAAACGCAACAGTCATTTCTCAATCATATGTATCATATGATAGATGTAGCGCTACCGTCCTCCAGACAATTTGCCAATAATCGTATACGATTATACAATCCTACTCATGAAGACAAGCGTAGAAAATCAACCATCGTTACGTACCACATCAGAACTGATCGCCGGCCAGTTACGCCAGGCCATTTTGCGTGGTGAATTGAAGAGCCATCAGCCACTGCGTCAGGACAAGCTCGCCGAAGAGATGGGCGTTAGCAAGATTCCTGTGCGTGAGGCACTAGCACAGCTCAAAGCGGAAGGGCTGGTAACTTACAAGAGTAATCGCGGGGCCTTTGTCACCGCGCTCTCGGCAGCGGAGGCCCATGAAATTTATCTCATGCGTCTGGCGCTGGAACCCCTTGCGCTTGCCCAGGCCCTGCCACGCTACACGCCACAGGATCTGGCACACGCCGCCCATGCGCTTGCGCTACTGGACTTAGAGGGTGACCCGGCTGGGTGGATGACCCGTAACTGGGCTTTCCATGCGGCGTTGTACCAGCCGGCAGCCATGCCTCATCTACTGGCAACGCTTGAGCAGCTCCATCTCAATGTGGGACGGTACCAGGTGCTCTATCTCGACAGCATGAACGCCTATGCGCAGTCGCAGCGTGAGCACCATGACCTGCTCAACGCGTGTCAAAACGCCGATCTGGCAGGTGCCCAGACTGTTTTGCGAAACCACCTCAGTAAGGCAAGTAGCGCGTTGACCACCTATCTCCAACAGGAAGAAGAAAGCCAATCATGACCCAAGTTGAAGTCCACGATCCACAGATTTTAGCCAACGCCCGCGCCTTGCTGGACGCAGCCGGCAGTCCATCCGGCATGGCCCAGGAAGTGTTGAATGCAGTGAATCGTAACGAAGCGTGGCGGGGCAAACGCTGTATCAACCTGCTTGCGCCCGAGGCACCAACCAGCCCCACCGTGCGCCGTCTGCTCGCCAGCGAAATCGGTACCCGTGCCGCGGAAGGGCACATTGGCCGCGTGAATCGCTGGTTTGCCGGCACACAATACATTGACGAGGTAGAGTCGCTCTGTGTTGAGTTACTCAAAAAGGCGTTCCGCTGCAATTACGCCGACCATCGTCTCATGGGCAGCATGCTCGGCAATCTCACTGTCTATCATGCGCTCACCCAGCCGGGCGATCGGATCATGACCGCAGCCCAACCCTTTGGCGGCCACTCCAGCAACCGCCACGATGGACCCGCGGGCACCAGGGGTGTCGAAATCTATGACGTTCCTTTCGACCCGGAGAAGCTGGAAGTTGACCTGGATCGCTTTGCGGAGGAAGCCGAACGTATTCGACCCAAACTGGTGGTCATGGGCATGTCGATGACGCTCTTCCCGCTGCCGGTGCGTGAGATGGCCAAGATCGTTGCGCCGTGGGGTGGCAAGTTTATCTACGATGGCGCCCATCAGGCCGGGTTGATCGCCGGTGGCCAATTCCAGGATCCGCTGCGGGAAGGGGCGGAAATTCTGACCGGTTCCGCGGGGAAGACCTTTAGCGGTCCCCAAAGCGGCATGATTTTGTGGAACGATGGCACGCTGACCGAGCCAATCACCGAGGCGATCTTCCCGGTGCTCGTTGCCACCCACCAGGTCAACCGTGTGGCTGCGCTGGCGATGGCCGCCGCGGAAATGCTCGAATTTGGTCAGGTTTACATGGCGCAGATTGTGAAGAATGCCAAAGCGCTGGCCAAAGCGCTGGAGGAGCGGGGCATACCCATGTTGGCCGCCGAGCGTGGCTACACGCAAAGCCATCAAGCGATAGCCAATGTCCGTGAATTTGGTGGCGGCCTTGATGTAGCGCATAAATTGGCCGAGGCGAATCTGATTACCAACAAAAATCTCATCCCCGGTGACACCCCCGCCGACTGGGATCGCCCCAGCGGT
>Ga0116151_10005432_pt1 | contig 11022 bp, 10 predicted proteins | sample AD_UKC117_MetaG_FD_89893 | JGI IMG/M metagenome (GOLD analysis project Ga0116151, IMG submission 89893) | Active sludge microbial communities of municipal wastewater-treating anaerobic digesters from Hong Kong - AD_UKC117_MetaG | ecosystem: Engineered > Bioreactor > Anaerobic > Digestate... | reverse complement strand
TGGAGGTCGCCGACTGTCTCGACCAGATGGGCGTCGACATCATTGAGGCTGGCTTCCCGATTGCCTCGGAAGGCGATTTCGAGGCGGTAACGGCGATTGCCAAGCGCGTCAAACGGGCGAGTGTCGCGGGCTTGGCGCGTGCCGGGGAGAAGGATATCGATCGCGCCGGTGAAGCGGTGAAGCACGCGGCGAGACCGCGCATCCACACCTTCCTGTCCACCAGCCCCGTGCATATGAAATACAAGCTCCAGAAGTCGCCCGAGGAGGTGCTGGAGCTGGTCGCCAAGCAGTGTCAGCGCGCGCGCAACTGGGTCGACGACGTGGAATGGTCTGCCGAGGATGCCACGCGCACCGAGCACGATTTCCTGTGCCGCTGCGTGGAGATTGCCATCAAGGCGGGCGCCACCACGATCAATATCCCTGACACGGTCGGTTATACGGTGCCTGAGGAGTATTTCGCCCTCATCACCATGTTGCGTGAACGTGTACCCAACGCCGACAAGGCGGTCTTCTCGACCCACTGCCACAACGATCTGGGGCTGGCCGTCGCCAATTCGCTGGCCGGCGTGAAGGCGGGTGCACGCCAGATCGAATGCACCATCAACGGCATTGGCGAGCGTGCAGGTAATGCGGCGCTGGAAGAGATTGTCATGGCGATCAAGACGCGCAACGACATCATGCCGTTTGCGACCGACATCGATGCCAAGATGCTGGCCCGCGCCTCACGTCTGGTTGCGGCAGTGACGAACTTTCCAGTTCAGTACAACAAGGCGATCGTCGGCCGTAATGCCTTCGCGCATGAGAGTGGCATCCATCAAGATGGCATGCTCAAGCACACGCAGACCTATGAGATCATGACGCCCGAATCGGTTGGTGTCGGCAAGACCTCGCTGGTGATGGGCAAGCATTCGGGCCGCAACGCGTTCCGCTCCAAACTGAAGGAGCTGGGCTATGAGCTGGGCGACAACCAGTTCGAAGACGCCTTCAACCGCTTCAAGGCTCTCGCCGATCGCAAGAAGCATGTCTACGACGAGGACATCGAGGCGCTGGTCGATGAAGGCATCGCCCACATGCACGACCGCACCAGGGTGGTGGCGCTCACCGTCATTGCCGGCACCATGGGGCCACAGGCAGCGACGCTGACGCTCGATATCGAGGGCCAGCAGCATACCGTGCAGGCCACTGGAAACGGCCCCGTCGATGCGACCTTCAACGCCATCAAGGAGCTGATGCCACACAATGGCCGCTTGGCGCTCTATCAGGTGCATGCGGTGACCGAAGGCACCGACGCCCAGGCCGAGGTGTCGGTCAGGCTTGATGAGGATGGCCGCACCGTCACCGGGCGAGGGGCGGACACTGACACGCTGGTGGCTTCGGCGCGCGCCTATGTGGCGGCGGTCAACAAACTGATGGTGAAGCGGCAAAAGACTGCTGCCGCTCAGGCGGCACTCTGACGTCAAGGTTCCGGGCGCACGCCGGCAAACATTTGTGTTGAAACACCAGCAACCCGCGGCTGAACATGCGTTCGGCCGCGGGTTGTACTATCTGGGGTTGAACTCGAAGTGATCGGCTGGGCCGTGTCGCGCGTCCGGTTGAACGTGACCTGTCGCGTATTTGCGCGGGGCTTTTCTCCGCTCTTGCTCAATCGGAACAAGTGCGTTTTCTGGGCGATATTGTTGGCGCGCGGCGAACCAGTCGCTATCATTTGCTTTCAGTTTTTGAATTCTGCCGACCTGGGGGACACCGCGTCGTGGCGTTGTGTAAGGCTGATGGGCGGGTGATCTGGCCCAAGACATCGGCTGCGTGAAGGGCAAAGGTATCGATGCGTCGAGGCGTCACCAGCGTATTTTCCGATGACATTGCAATCGACCTGGGAACCGTGAACACGCTGGTTCACGTCGCGGGCACGGGCGTCGTCATTGATGAGCCATCAATGGTTGCCGTGCGCAACAGCAATGGCGTGCGCGAGGTGCTGGCGGTTGGCCAGGTTGCAAAGCAGATGATTGGTCGCGCGCCCGAGCCCATCGAGACGATCCGACCGTTGCGTGACGGTGTCATTGCCGATTTCGTTGCCACCGAGGAGATGCTGCGCCAGTTCATCAAGCGGACCAAGACCATGCTCGGTTTCCGTCGCCCGCGCATCTTGATCTGTGTGCCCGCTGGTGCGACGCCGGTCGAACGCCGCGTGGTTTATGAAACGGCACTGTCTGCCGGCGCTCGGCGCGTGTTGCTGGTCGCCGAACCGGTGGCCGCGGCGATCGGCGCTGGGCTGCCCGTCGATGAGCCGGCCGGATCGATGGTGGTCGACATCGGCGGCGGCACCACGGACATCGCCGTCCTGTCGCATGGCTGTGTCGTTCAGGCCCGCTCGTTGCGCTGCGCTGGCAATGCGATGGACGAGGCGATCATCCGCTATGTCCGCCGCCGTCACGATCTCCGTATCGGCGAGACCAATGCCGAGCGCATCAAGATCGAAGCGGGGACCGCTTCGCAGCTGCTCAATGGTCGGACGGCGGAAATCCACATTCGTGGCCGCGATCTGCGCCACGGGAAACCGAAAAGTATTGTGCTGGCTCCCTACGATATCGCCGAGGCGCTGGAAGATCCGCTCGACGAGCTGGCTGAGTTCGTGCGTCGTGCGCTGGAGGATCTGCATCTTGAAATTTCAACTGACGTCTGTGTTCGCGGCATCCGGCTGACCGGCGGTGGCGCCAGGCTCGATAAACTGGATCGCGAACTCGAACGTCGGATCGGCGTCAAATTCCTGGTGCCCGACGAGCCCATGCGCTGCGTGATCAACGGTTCGGCGGCGATCTTCGACCAGCTTGGCGAAAGAGGGCAGCTGTTACTTGAGCCCTGAGTGGGGCGCCAATACCACTATTGGGGCACACGACGACCTGGCGGCACATGAATGGGCCAGCTTGCGGTGTGTTCACTGCCGACAAACTCGGTGTTGTGGTGAGGTGGACCTTCTCTACCTTCGTCGTGCCGCATAGTTCCCTGCCGTTCGGAAAATCGTGTCCAGGGGCGTTGCCGGTTGCCGGCCTAGCCGGCGGAGAAACAGGCTGGACAGGGCCGGGTGTTGGTGCTATCCGAACCGCCTCGGGGCCTCTCAGGCCCCGTTGCCGTCCCGGCGCTAAGCAATGGCCGAATGTCCGAATGTAATCGGCGATGAAGGCGTGAGGGGACGGGTACCGGCTTGCCGGGTATGGGTGATTAGCTCAGTTGGTAGAGCAGCTGACTCTTAATCAGCGGGTCGAAGGTTCGAGTCCTTCATCACCCACCAATCAAATCAATCAGTTGAAGAGCTTTCCGGCGACACGGCGATGACGTTGCCGGAAACAGCGCCAAAAAGCCGCTGCGGATCGGCCGATCAGGCGGCTGCGGCGGATGCATCGGTGCGAATACGCGCCACCATCGAAGCCAGACCGTTGGAGCGCTGCTGGGTGAGATGCTCGGCCAAACCGAATTGGGTGAAGACGGACTGAGGATCGCTCTGCAAGATCTCCTCAGGTGTCGCGTCCTGATAGAGTGAGAAAAGGACAGCGATCAAGCCCTTGACGATATGGGCATCGCTATCGCCTTCGAAATGCATGCGACGCTGGCCGTCCGTCTCATCAATGCGGGTGGCAATCCAGACTTGGCTGGCGCAGCCGCGCACTTTGTTGGCGTCCGTGCGCAGAGCCTCGGGGAACGTGGGTAACTCACGGCCAAGCTCGATGACGTAACGGTAGCGATCTTCCCAGTCGTCCAGGAGGGCAAAGTCGTCTGTGATCTGCGAAAGCGTGGGCACTGTCTCTTCTCCGCTCTTTGGGCCCTGACATAGGGCGAGACAGGCGCAGTGGCAAGCGATCGCGGCCGGCCAGCACGGAACGGGCGTGGCGGGTGTCGGGCGGATCACTCGTAGCTGATGGGATAGGGCGAGCTTGCGTTGCCGCCCCAGGCCGGTGCCAGATCACCCGGCTTCAGCGTTCCCTGGCTTGCAGGGGTGCGCCGCGCCGTGCCATCCCAACGCGGTTCGCCAGCAGGTGCTGATGCATCTTCCCGTTTGGGTTCGCCGGATTTCTGCTGGCTGGTGATCAGGGTGTAGATGACGCCCGCGCCAAACTGAGCCTTGCTCTTGAGGTCCTGGAAAACCGTGTTTGCCCGGGCACACAGCTCAGGTTCGCGTTCGCAAACGGTCGTTGTGTATTGGAATGCCTGGGATGCGGTCTTGATGAACGCCTCCTGGCGCGCCGGATCGGAGGGCAACAGGTAGACGGTGACGCCGAGCAATACGAGCGTTCGAAAGGACAACATCTGGTAACTCCGAGAGGGGATACGGGCCTCGGGAGCAACCCTAACGCTTAACCTTCAAAAGTTGGCTTTGGGCGGGACTACACTTTGATTCAAAATTGCAGAAAATTGTAAGTAACAGCGTGCCCGAATTTTCAGCCAATTGCGATGTTAGGGAGCGATACGGTTAACGGAGCGTTCACGCGCGGGCTTGATAATCGGCCCGATCAAACGACAGGCACGAAGAGCGTACCGCACATGACCCTTCAACAGATCAGGTTGGGATTGATGGCTTCGGGCCTGATTGTGGCTTCCATCCTATTCAACCTCTTGATCATGCAACCCAACGACGGGCGTATTGCGCGGCCCGATCGGAATTATCGCGGGTTATCGGGGTTGCCCGGCACGCCCTCGACGACGGTGGATGAAGCAGGATCCGCAACTGATTGGGAGGGCGCGGGCGCGGGCCAGGACAGCCAGGCAGCAAAGACTGCGAGCGCGCCGGCCAGTGATGGTGGCGAACAAGGCTCTGGACTTATCCAATCTGTGCAAAGGGAACTTACCAGGCGTGGCTATGTGCCCGGTAACACCACCGGCACGCTCGACATGGTTACCCGCGCGGCGATCCTTGCATTCGAGCATGACCGCGGTATGGGTCTTACCGCTGAGCCCTCGATCGAAGTCCTCGCTGAGCTGAAGAGCGACGTGCCCTTGGCGCCGCACTCGCCAAGTACTTTGCGCAAGACTGGGCCTGAAGCAGAAGGTGTGATCCGTGCTGTGCAGCAATCTTTGGCGCGTCTTAATTTTCGCCCAGGCCCGGCTGATGGTGTTATGGGCCAGGCAACTGCGGGCGCGATCCGTGCCTTCGAACGGGATCGGCAACTGCCCGAGACCGGTCGTGTTTCTGGTCTGCTGCTGATGCAACTTGCGCAGCCGGCGGGGCAGGGACGATTGGCGCAACATTGATTGGCAGGGCCTGAAGCGGCGTATGCAAGACACTTCCCTCTGCCGCCATCAGGCTCTATGACAACCAGATGCGATTGCGATCCGACATCTGGGTGAAGGCCTATCTGCGCACATGTTCGGTGCAGGGTGCACATGCAGTGGTTGTCCGGCACGGTGATGATGATGCAGGTGCAATCTACATAAAGATCTCACGGCTTGATGGTAGCGCGCGTATGTTCGGTCCGGCACCTGCAGGACTAGATAGCGTTGCGGGCGAACGCAGGTGGGTGGCGCTGATCCACGGTTCGTATGCGCATGAACGCGACGTCGACGAGATGCTCGTGCGTGAAGCCGAGTTTGATCCTGATCTTTGGATCATCGAAGTAGAGGACCGCGAAGGTCGTTCCTTCCTCGATACATGGCTCGAAGCACCAGACGCATGATTGCAACACAAGAGCGGTGATGCATCGTCTAGAACACTTCTTAACTTTTCATTAACGCTTGCGCCTGCCAACTAGGAGAGGTGGGCAGAGAATCATAACAACCAGCCTGGGGAAACGTAGACGAATACGCTGCAACGGGGACGGTTTATGGGACTTATTCTCAACTTCAATGAGCATGCGCCGAAGACTTTCGGCAAGGCAGCGCGTGTGAGCGTTGCCGGCTCGGCAGAGATCGTGATCTTTCCTGGCGTGCGCTACGAGCGCTGGGATGAGGATGCACAGTACGAGCAGCACCGGGTCACGAAGCGCGATCGAATTGAGTTGCCGGACTGATCGAGTAAAGAACGCCTGCGCTTTGGGGGAATGAGGCGCGGTTTTTTGCGGCCAACGCGCCAGCAGCCAAGGTCCACGCCAAGACTTGGTCAGGTTGGCGTGTGCAAAGCATGCACTGATCCGCGACCATTTTATTTTTCTGATCAAACACGTCAAAGCCCTTTTCGGTCGACGGCCTAATTCGGGTGGAGTTCGCCGGGCTTGATTGATGCTGACATTGGGCGCCGCCAGATGACGGCAGTCGCCAGCAACAGCATTCCCATCCCCTCAAGAATGCGCAGCGAGGGATCACGCAGGGCGTATCAAATCACTATTCTGAACGACAAGCATGTGCCTATCGGATCAGTGAAAGGCACGGGCCCCGACCGGTTTTGTGCTGGTGAACGCCATTATTTTGGTGTGACCCCGAAGTTGTGACGGTAGCGGGAGTGTTGCCAAATTCGAAATATGCTCGCCTGCGTGCCAGATGCGTTGGCAATGTCATACACTTGAAACATGACTCTGGTCTTTGCCCTTCAGGACGTTCATGGGTGGAGGGAGTTTGTGATGAGGGATGGACGCAGCGCCGGGCACTACCGTTCGGTCTTCATCTCCGACATTCATCTGGGCACACGCAACTCGCAAACGCATGCGCTTTTGGATTTCCTGAAGCATGTCGATGCCGACACCTATTACCTTGTCGGAGATATCATCGACTTCTGGAAGGTGCGCCGAGGCCCCGCCTGGTCGCAATCGCACAATGACGTTCTACAAAAGCTGCTGCGCAAGGTTCGCAAAGGCGCTCGGATTGTTTTCATTCCCGGCAATCACGATGAAGCACTGCGGGACTATTGTGGCCAATCCTTCGGCGGCATTGATATCGTTCGCGACACCATTCACGAGTGCCCTGATGGGCGCCGCTATCTGGTGATGCACGGCGATGAGTTCGATGTCGTGGTACGTTATGCCAAGTGGCTTGCTTTCCTCGGTGACCGTTCCTACGAACTCGCGCTGTGGAGCAATGCCCCTCTCAATTTTGTGCGTCGACATTTGGGCTTGGGGTACTGGTCGCTGTCGGCTTATCTCAAAAGGCGGATCAAGACCGCGGTGAATTTCATCGGCGAGTTTGAAAATGCGCTTGCCGATGTTGCACGCAGGCGCGGTGTGGATGGGGTCATATGCGGCCATATCCACCATGCCGCTGACCGCAAGATTGATGGTGTGCACTATCTCAATTGTGGGGACTGGGTCGAAAGCTGCACAGCCATCCTCGAAAAGGAGACCGGAGAGATCGAGGTGGTCAAATGGCGCGTTGCCAGCGGGGAAACGTCCCTTGCAGATGCGCCATGCGGTGTCTCGCGTGCGGCCGCATAGAATGCGTCTTTTGATCGCGAGCGATGCCTGGCATCCCCAAGTCAATGGCGTCGTCACGACGCTCACGCGATTGTCCGCCGACCTGGCGAAGCTTGGTGTCACAAGCAGGTTTCTCACGCCGAACCATTTCAAAACGCTGCCATTGCCGGGCTATCAAACGATCCGACTTGCCTTGGTGAGGCCTTCGCGTATTGCCGCATTCGTCGAGGCGGCACGAGCCGATTGGATCCATATTGCCACCGAAGGCCCGATTGGCTGGGCAACACGGCGCTATTGTCTGCTTCACGATCGAGCATTTACGACGAGCTATCACACGAAGTTTCCCGAATACGCAGCCAGGATTGCTGGGCTGCCGGCAGCCTGGATCTACGCGTTGGAACGGCGCTTTCACCATAAAAGCTCTGGCGTCATGGTCGCGACAGCTTCGCTGGAAACCGATCTTCGCGCGCGCGGTTTCAAACGGCTGTTGCGCTGGTCGCGTGGTGTCGATCTTGACCTCTTTCATCCTCGAACGGTGCGCCGTTTTGGAGTTGGACCGGTGTTTCTCTATGTCGGGCGCGTTTCGCGCGAGAAGAACATTGAGGCGTTTCTCGATGCCAGGCTGCCGGGCCACAAGGTTGTTGTTGGTGATGGTCCATATCGACCTGAATTGTGCAAGCGTTACGCCGATGTACTGTTTGCTGGGGCAAAGTTCGGCCAAGATTTGGCCGAGCATTACGCGTCTGCCGACGTTTTTGTCTTTCCAAGCCGTACCGATACCTTTGGCCTCGTCATGCTGGAAGCATTGGCATCAGGATTGCCGGTTGCGGCATTTCCCGTCACTGGTCCCATGGACATCGTCGAACATGGGGTGAGCGGTGTGCTCGGCGAGGATCTGGAAGCGGCAGCATGCGCAGCCTTGTCGCTCGATCCTGAGGCGGCCCGGGCGCGGGCGGCGCAGTTTGCATGGCCGCAATCAGCAGCTGAATTTTTGCACAACATCGAGATCGCGCGCAGTGCAGGCGTGCCGAACGGCACTGACCGGAGCCGAGTTGCAATCGGAAAAATCCCCATCAATCACTCAGGAAAAGAGAACATGAGTACTGTTGATCGTCACGATTTGATCGACATCACCCGACACCGCAGCAAGGCCCTGGTGGGCAGCGCCGTGCATCATCACTCTTTCCTGTCGCGCGCCGGGATTTCCGAGCGCATCTTCACCAACGCATTTTCGGGTCTTGTCTATCCGCAGATATGGGAAGATCCGGTCGTGGACATCGAGGCCATGACCCTGACGTCTGGCCATCACATTGTCGCTATTGCATCGGGCGGGTGCAACATTCTGTCCTATCTGACGGCCGCACCGGTGCGGATCACGGGCGTTGATCTCAATACCGCCCATATTGCCCTCAATCGATTGAAGCACGCCGCAATCCGCCACCTGCACTATGCAGACTTCCACGCGTTGTTCGCCAACGCCGCATGTGCGCGCAACGCCATCATCTTTGATCGAAGGCTGTCGGACGGGCTTGATCCACAAACGAAACGTTACTGGACGGCGCGCGATTGGCGCGGGCGCCGCCGCATTGATGCTTTCGTTCGCGGCTTCTACCGCACCGGTCTGCTTGGCCGCTTCATCACAGCCAGTCACCGTTTGGCACGCCTGCTCGGCAGCGATCCTGCGGCCATCATCACGGCGCGCGATCTGGACGAGCAGCGAACGATCTTCGAGCGTGAAATCCGGCCGCTACTGGCGCGCCCACTTGTTCGCCAGATTCTTAACCGGCGGGCGTCGCTGTTCGGTCTTGGTATTCCGCCGGCTCAATATGAGGCGTTGAGCCAGGGCCGGCCCATGCACGAGGTGATCGAGGAACGCCTGGAGCGACTGGCCTGCGGCTTCGACATCAAGGACAACTACTTTGCATGGCAGGCCTTCAACAGAGCCTATTCCAGTGAGGCAACAGGACCACTGCCGCCATATCTCGATCAGCGCCATTATGCCTCGCTACGCGAGAGAATTGGCGATGTGCGCATCCTCAATGTGGCGCTGACCTCTCATCTTGCGGCGACGCCGGCTCAAAGTATCGACCGCTATGTGCTGCTTGATGCGCAGGATTGGATGAGGGATGGCGATTTGGTTGCTCTTTGGCAAGAGATCACGCGAACAGCACGCGCCGACGCCCGTGTGATCTTTCGCACGGCAGGAACCCAGACCATTCTCCCCGGTCGTGTTCCTCAACAGATTCTGGAGCATTGGGATTACGCGCTGGAGCAGTCGAAGGCACTTACCCTGCGCGATCGTTCGGCAATCTATGGCGGCTTCCACCTCTATATCCGCAAGCCATGAGATGAGGAGCAGCAGATGAGTGAGTTTATCTTGACCAGCGATGGTGTGCGCATGGACCGGCACTATCGCTATCAAAGATATTTCTATGACAGCACGCGCATGTACTATCTGCTTGGCCGCAAGCACTTGATCGCGGACCTCAGGCCGGATGCCGGCGACAGCGTGCTTGAAATCGGGTGCGGCACGGCATGGAACCTTGCGCAAGCAGCGCGTTTCTATCAGGACGCCCGGTTGTTTGGTGTGGATGTCTCCAATGCGATGCTGCAGACCGCGCGTGCCTCGCTGAAGCGCAAGGAGCTTTCCGGGCGTGTCGTTCTGCGTCAAGGCGATGCCACGTGTTTTGATCCTGAAGCCACGTTCGGCCTTCCAAGCTTCGATCGAATCTTCCTGTCTTATGCGCTGTCGATGATCCCCGACTGGGAGGTAGCCCTGGAGCATGCCGCCGGCATGATTGCTCCAGGCGGATCGCTGCATATTGTCGATTTCGGCCAATGCCTGGAATTGCCAGCCGCTTTCAGGAGCGTGCTTTTTGCATTTCTGGCGTATTATACGGTGACACCGCGCGCTGATCTGGAACAGCACGCGCGTGAGACGGCTACGCGCTGCGGGCTTGCCGTGGAGTTGCGGCGAGTGCATCGCGGCTATAGCGAATATGTGGTGCTCAAGCGGTCCTGACAGCCTTTGGAACAGCCGTCATGAAAGTGAAATAAAAGCTACACATTCGCTGTCTATGCTTGCCAGTGTGGATGACCGGGCGAAATGCCATCAGCCCGAGAGCAGGAGACATTCCCATGCGCCTCAAGAAAATTGCTGAAAAGATGCGGCGGGCACTCGATACCGACATGGGAGAGGAGAAGCGGGCCAAGAAGATCGGCAAGCTGGTCAAGAAGCTCGCCAAGAAGAAGGAGAAATTCAAGGTCAAGGTGGCTGGTGCCAAGACCGCTGCGAAGAAGGACACCTTGAAGCGCAAACTGGCCGTGTGCGAAGCCGCGCTTGCCAAAGGCCGCAAAGCCCTGGTGCAATCAACGCCGACCGATGTTGTCGCCGACAAGCCGCATGCGATAACCGATCCCGTCAAGACGACGAAGAGCCCGCCCGAAACACCACCGCAGGACAAGTCCATCCGCCACTAGAGCATTTTCCGACGAAGTGGACACCGGTTCGTCGCAGAAAATGCGACCAAACCAAAGAGCTAGAGTGCCGATCCGATTCGATCGGATCGAAAAGCGCTCTAGGTCACAAACTCATAAACGGGGTTCCCAAACGGCGCGAACAGTGATTCATACTCTCAACCGGGGGAGGTTGGGATGGCGCAGCTTCGTCGCTACGAACTCAGTGACTCTGAAT